>Ga0210406_10003797_pt1 | contig 16395 bp, 18 predicted proteins | sample IncBWC30MmetaG_FD_155454 | JGI IMG/M metagenome (GOLD analysis project Ga0210406, IMG submission 155454) | Forest soil microbial communities from Barre Woods Harvard Forest LTER site, Petersham, Massachusetts, United States - Inc-BW-C-30-M | ecosystem: Environmental > Terrestrial > Soil >... | reverse complement strand
TGGTGCAGGCCGTTGGCCATCGTAAGGGTCGACACGACGCTCTGGCTTATCGGGTTGTATACGGAGATGCTGTTGTCTGCCTGGTTGGCGACATAGACGTAACCGCCGTTGGGCTGTTGCACGACCGGACCGGGATTGGAACCCACGCACACCGTATTCGTGACCACGAGGCTGACGGTGCTAATCAGGCTCAGCGAACCGCTGTTGGGACAGATGGAGGTCACACCGGAATTGACCACGTAGACGCTCGTGGAAGCAGTTGAAGCGAGGCTGACCGGACGCGAGCCGGGAAACAAGCCAACGCTGATCACACTGGGGGTCGCGATCAACGTGAACTCACTGACGGTGTCGCTGTCGCGGTTGGCGATAAACATGGCGCCTGCATTCTGGCCCTGGAAGACCTGCGCAACCGAGCCCAGGCCGGCGGTGACGACCTGCAGGTTCGAGTCACCGGAGACATCGATCTTGGTGTTAGTCCCATTGCCGCTGGGGTTGTAATTCAGCACGTATGCGAAATGGGTCGTCTGGGGCTGTCCGCCGGGAGAAACAATGGGATTGGCGATAGGGCGATATTGATCGCCGCAGCCAAGTTCCATCAGCAGAAATAAGAGGCAGGGTACGATGACCGCGGTTCTACGCAAAAACCTCATCCAGTCTTCCTAACAGGAATTCATCTAGCCAGAACAATGTACAGAATTATTTATTCTATAGGCTTCCCGTGGTTGGGGTACAGGCAGCCCTCATCTCGCAGCACCGCCCGTTTAAACCCGATGACAGTCAGTTGGTTGCGTCAGGAGGGGACATCAATCGCAATAGCAAGGCCCTGCCGCAGCAGACAGGGCCTTGATGCACTCTTGTTGCGTCAGGTGCTTACACGCTGAACGACGAGCCGCAGCCGCAAGTGCTCTTCACGTTCGGGTTATCGAATTTGAAGCCGGCACCTTCGAGGGTCTCGATATAGTCGACGATGACACCTTTTAGATACATCAGCGACGTAGCGTCGACGAACACCTTCAGGTCGTCGAAGTTGAAGGTCTTGTCCATCATACCGGCGCCATTCTCAAAACTCATCGAGTAGGAGAACCCGGAGCATCCACCGCCGACCACGCCCACGCGCAAGCCTGCTGGCAGCGGATTCTGCTGTGCCATAATTTCCTTGACCTTGCCGATGGCCGTGTCGGTGAAGTTTATGGGCTTGAGTTCGACGCTGGGAGTTGCGGCGGTAGGTGTGGTGGTTGTGGTTGCCATTCCTCTTCTCCTGATATCCCTGACGGAATTATAACAAATTGCGGTCTGCCGGCTCAGTCCAGACCCCGGCCGCAGACGCAGGGGCCCTAACGTGCCATACCAATTATAGATGACCGAATTCGGCTGGGAGTTGCAGCCGCTTTTCCGCGGCTTATCACAGGCTGCGGTGATCTGTCTCGATACCGTCTCCGGTGGGTTAAATTCTTGCAACAGCCGATTGACGCAGGCATATAATGGGCGGCGTGAGGGCCCCCGACAAGGTGGGCGATCGCAGTTGACCCATCGTGGCAAGGGGCTGGCTCGTCCGAACTGAGGTGGCATATGTCCCCGATGATGATGTTGGCAGTAGTCTGGGCTGTCATAACCGTGGCGCTGATCATTGTCTTGATCTACCGGAGCACGCTCAGCATGCACGAAGATGATCAGCTCTTTCTCGACGACTCAACGTCCAACCTGCGCGCCGAACAAGAACAGCTGATGGTAAAGATGAAAAAGGTGCAGCCGTTGGTGAAGATCCTGGGCGCTGCCTCCGGATTGCTGATCCTTGTCATCGCAGGTATGGCGTTGTGGGAGCGGATGAACAGCGTGTACTAGGACTCGACGGGGCCGGACGCGCAGCGCGTTCCAGGAGAATCCAGACCTGCATTAGCTGCGGCGGCTTCGACCTGCTCACATAAAACGGGTCAGAGATTGGTGTTTTTCTCTTTGCCGCTGTAACATTTGTCGTGGATTTTCATCGCCGGCCCCCCTGGGAAACCGCAGGTTCAACCGCAAATTCCCGCGAAGGAGCACCTCATTACCATGTCAGAACCCGAAACCCGCCAGTGTGCACACGAGCCCTGTCAATGCATGGTTCCGGCCCACGAAAAGTACTGTAGCGACTACTGCAAGTCAGCAGGCAGCGAAGACGTGGAGATCGCCTGCGACTGCGAACACGAGCCCTGCGCGTAGCGGGCAAGCCAGGATCCCGGGAAAAATCGTCTGGGCGCGACGTGGCTCAGACTGCGACCGCTCCCCCGGGTCCATTTCCGCTCTGGCAGCGCGCCACTCGGGGCGGTCCCCTTTTCGTCCCGATCGCGCGCGCCACAGTTCACTCGGCTGGGCTGGTCTGCTAAACTTTAGATATCGACCAGCGGTTTCCGTCTGAGCGGGGAATCATTTCGGAACGGCGGTAAACGCCCGTTCTCTGACGTCGATTTCAACGAGTCGCAAGAGCGGTGTTTGGCCAGGTCCAGCCGTTCGTGTGGACACACCCTTCGCACTTCGGGTTGAGTTCCGGCAAGGGCCTCAAAAAAGAAGCGATCCCATCTCAGTCGCGTCCGCTCCAATATGACGTATTTGTACAAAACCGATTCTTTAGCCTGTTCGCGAAGCGCGGCCGATTGGCGATCCGGCAGATTCCTGAGGTCACATCGTGGCAATACATAAATCCATGAATACGCTCATCGAGTTTCCGGTCAAACCGGAAGCGGATCACGAAGAAGAAGTTGCCGAATGGCTTGAGGCGTTCGACCAGGTCGTCGACGAAGAAGGCGCCAACAAGGGCGCGGGCCTGATTGACGCCCTGGTGCAGCACGCCCGGATGTCGGGGATCGATGTCCCGGTTCAGCTCAACACGCCGTACCTGAACACCATCCCGGCCTCGGAGGAAGTTCAGTATCCCGGGGATCGCAAGCTGGAACGCCGGATCAAGAGTCTGATCCGCTGGAACGCGATGGCCATGGTGCATCGCCAGAACAAGAAAGATCCAGGCATCGGCGGCCACATCTCGACCTATTCTTCGCTCGCGACGCTGCTGGAGGTGGGATTCAACCACTTTTTCCACGCCAGCTACGGGGACGAACCGGGCGACCTGATCTATTTCCAGGGCCACTCCTCGCCGGGCGTCTATTCACGCGCCTTTCTCGAGGGGCGCCTAAGCGAAGAGCAACTCAAGAATTTCCGACATGAACTGCGCGACACGCCGGGACTGTCGTCTTATCCGCACCCCTGGTTGATGCCGGATTTCTGGCGATTTCCAACGGTGTCGATGGGCATCGGCCCGCTGAATGCGATTTACCAGGCCCGGTTCATGCGCTACCTGGAAAACCGCGATCTGATCAAGAAAACTCCGCGCAAGGTCTGGGCTTTCGTGGGAGACGGCGAAACGGACGAGCCGGAGACTCTGGGTTCGATATCGCTGGGCTCGCGCGAAAAGCTGGACAACCTGATCTTCGTGATCAACTGCAACCTGCAGCGGCTCGACGGCCCGGTGCGTGGCAACGGGAAAATCGTCAACGAGCTCGAAGCCAGCTTCCGTGGCGCGGGCTGGAACGTGATCAAGGTGATGTGGGGCAGCGATTGGGACCCGTTGTTCGCTGCCGATACCAATGGATTGCTCCTGAAACGCATGGAAGAATGCGTGGATGGCGAACTCCAGAGCTTCAAGGCCAAGGGCGGAGCATACATTCGCAGCGAATTTTTTGGGAAGTATCCTGATCTGCTAAAGCTGGTCGAACACATGAGCGATGATGAGATCCACCGGCTGACCCGTGGCGGCCACGATCCGCAAAAGGTGTACAACGCTTACCTGCGCGCAGTGGAACACAAAGGATCGCCGACCGTCATCCTGGCACAGACGGTGAAGGGCTACGGCCTAGGTTCGGCAGAAGCCCGCAATGCAACGCACTCGGAGAAGAAGCTCTCTGACCAAGCGTTGTCCGCGTTCCGCACGCGCTTCGATATTCCGATCCCGGAGTCGGCTGCGCGAGACGGATCGCTGTATCGTCCCGCCGACGACAGCGAAGAATTGAAGTACATGCGCGAGCGCCGCCGCCTGCTGGGCGGATACACGCCGACGCGCGTTCCCAAGGACATCCACTTCGAGTCTCCGGCGACCGAGGAGTTTTCAGAATCGCTGGCGGGGTCGAAGGGTCGTGCGGTATCGACCACGATGGGCTACGTCAGCATGCTGCGGCAACTGCTGAAGGACCCGAAGGTCGGCAAGCTGATCGTACCGATCATTCCTGACGAGGGCCGCACCTTCGGCATGGAGTCGATCATTCGGCAGGTGGGTATCTACGCCAGCCAGGGCCAGCTCTACAAGCCACACGACCAGGAGATGCTGCTGTACTACCGCGAAGAGAAGGGCGGCCAGATTCTCGAAGAAGGCATCACCGAGGCGGGCTCGATGGCTTCTTTCACCGCAGCCGGTACTGCGTATTCGAATTACAACGTGGCGACCATCCCGTTTTTCACCTACTACTCGATGTTCGGGTTCCAGCGCATTGGAGATATGGTGTGGGCGTTCGCCGATGCGCGCGGTAAGGGCTTTCTGATGGGCGGCACTGCCGGAAGGACGACGCTCTCGGGCGAGGGACTGCAGCACCAGGACGGCCACAGCATCGTGCTGGCGAGCACCGTGCCGACTTGTCACTCGTATGATCCGGCTTACATGTACGAGATCGCGGTGATCGTGCAGGATGGTATTCGCCGTATGTACGAAAAGGGCGAAGACCGCTTCTACTACATTACGCTGTACAACGAAGACTACCCGATGCCCGAGTTGCCGAAGGGTTGCGAAGAGGGCATTCTGCGCGGCATCTACAAGTATCGGGCGGCTGCCAAGGGCGAGGCCGTAGTACAACTGTTCGGTAGTGGTCCGATTCTGAACGAGGCACTGCGGGCACAGGAGATCCTGGCGGAGAAGTACGGCGTTGTCGCCGACGTCTGGAGCGTGACCAGCTACAACGAATTGCGGCGCGATGGGCTGTCCACCGAGCGCTGGAACCGGTTGCATCCGGGCGACGCGGAAAAGAAGCCGTACATCCTCACCGCCATCGAAGGCGCTCAGGGCCCGATCATCGCCGCGACAGACTATATGAAAGTCGTGCCCGATCAGCTTGCGCCATGGCTGGGCGAGCGGTTGGTTGCGCTTGGCACCGACGGCTTCGGGCGCAGCGATAACCGGCAGCACCTCCGGCGGCACTTCGAGGTGAATGCGGAGTCGATTGCAACAGCCGCACTGTCGCGCCTTGCTCGCGAAGGCAAGTTCGACGTCAAGGGCGCGCAGAAGGCTTTCGAGGAGCTGGGAGTGGCGACGGAGACCCAGGACCCCTCGGTGCTGTAGAGATCTGTGCCTATATAACGAGTACCGCGGCGCCGTCGATGGCGTCGCGCTTCACGGCCAGCAGCGCTTCGTTAGCCTCGTCAAGACGGAACGATGTCACCCTGGGGCGCATCCCGATCTCGGCGGCGAGCTGCAGGAAATCACGCGCATCGGCTCGCGTCATGTTGGCCACGCTGCGAAGCTGACGCTCTCCCCACAACAGGCTGTCGTAGTCGAATTGCGGAATTCGGTCGAGGTGGATGGCGTTAATCGCCACGACTCCGCCTTTGCGTAAGCTACCGAGCGCAGCAATCACTACCTCGCCGCTGGGGGCGAAGGTGATTGCGCGGTCGAGGTCGCAGGGAGGCTTTTGGTTTTCGGAGCCGACCCATGCCGCTCCCATCGATCGAGCCATTTGGCGGTGGGACTCCCCTCGCGTCGAAACGTGGACCTCGCACTTCCAAGCATGCAGCACATCGATGGCGAGGTGAGCCGACGCTCCGAAGCCAAATAGCCCGACGCGTTCTCCAGATTGCACTTCCGCGACCCTGAGGCTGCGAAAGCCAATAATGCCTGCGCAAAGCAGCGGAGCGGCGCGTAGGTCGTCCAACTCGGCGGGAAGCGGAAAGACAAAATCCGCTCGGGCGGTCGCGTATTGCGCGTAGCCGCCGTCCACCGTATAGCCGGTGAATGTGGGCGAGTCGCACAGGTTCTCTTTGTCATGCTGGCAGTACCAGCAAGTTCCGTCGACGCCGGCGATCCAGGAGACACCTACACGCGTGCCCACGGGCAAATCGGGAGTGGCGCCGGCGACGATGTCGCCCACGATCTGGTGTCCGGGGATGAGCGGGACGCGGCCCTGCGGCAGTTCGCCTTCGGTAATGTGGAGGTCGGTGCGGCAGACTCCGCAGGCGCGAACTTTCAGCAGGACTTGCCCCGCTGCGGATTCAGGCTGTAGCACGTCTCCGATATGGAGCGGGCGTTCGGCGATTGGAGAGGGCTTGGTGAGAACGGCAGCCTTCATGAAAACTCATGCCTCCGCTCGGGCAATCGCCTGGTGGCGTAACGTGGCGGCAGGGCAAAGAATAACGCCAGGGCGAGGTTCATGATTAAAGCTCGCGGTGACGCCATACCAGGCGAGCACAATACAAATCATGTACAGCAGAGGCCCGACGGAATACTGTCGCGCGATCTTCGCTATAGCATCGCGGTCCACGTCAGGCGCCAGGAGGCGGTCGTGGTTTGACGCGGCGTAGCGCAACAGCAGGTTGAAGAGAATCGCAACCACGAGATACACAACGTTGTACACGATCAGAGCGGTGCGTCCGCCGGGATGGCCGAGATGCGCCGCCAGCACGGAGGTCGGGAACGGCACAACTGTCACTCCAAGCAACAGCATTAAATTCAAAACCAACAAGACGTCATCGCTCTTGCGGATATGGGTAAACAGGCGGTGATGGTTGATCCACACGATGCCGATGAAGGCGAAACTGATGAAGAACGAAAGGTAAGAGGGCCACTGGCGCAACAACTGCTCGCCAAGATCACCGCTGCCAGCGCTCGGAACCGTGATCTCGAGAATCAGCAAGGTGATCGCGATAGCGAAGACACCATCAGAAAAGGCTTCGACCCGCGCGGTTTCGGTGGTCAATTCAGATCCTCTGTTGGGAGAGATGATAACCCAGTGGGGCGCGATTCGAAGGGGCTATAGCCATCCCTTGGAGCGAGCGATGCGCGCGGCCTCGGTGCGGTTGGCGGCGCCCAGCTTGCTGATGGCTTCCGACAAGTAATTGCGGACCGTGCCCTCCGACAAACTCAGTTCGATGGCGATGTCGGAGCTGGCCATGCCTTCTCCCGCGAGTCGGAGTACCTGGCGCTCGCGCTCGGTGAGGGGATCGGGGTCGTTGGTCCAGGCCTCGGCGGCGAGTTGTGGATCGATCACGCGCAGCCCGGTGTGAACACGGCGCACTGCATCAGCCAGCTGTTCGGCGGGCATGTCTTTGAGCAAGTACCCCGAGGCGCCTGACTCCAGCGCACGGCGCAGATAGCCGGCGCGGGCGAAGGTGGTGAGGATGATGATGCGCACCAGGACACCGCGGCGTTTCAGCTCAGCCGCGACCTCGAGTCCGGTGAGGCTGGGCATCTCGATGTCGGTGACCAGTACATCGGGTCGCATCTGCTGCACCAGGCGGAGGGCTTCGTCGCCAGAACGCGCTCGGGCAACGACTTCGATGTCGTCTTCCATTTCGAGCAACGCCGCCAGTGCGCCAAGGACCATGGCCTGGTCTTCGGCAAGTACGACGCGAATCTTGTCACGCCTGGCGGGCGCCATGACCTCAGTGTCGCAGAGCGGAGGCGGCTGAGGCGAGAGGCAAATCGATGATCAGGCGGGTTCCGTTAGTGCTGAGCAGACGCAGCGAGCCGCCGAGTGCTTCCAGTCGTTCGCGCATCCCGCGCAACCCGTTGCCTTCGGGGCCAGCGGCGCCGCATCCGTCGTCGGCAATTTCGAGCGTGCACAGCGCTTCGCGGCGTCTTAGGGTGACATTGCATCGGCTGGCTTCGGCATGACGAACCACGTTAGTCACGGCTTCGCGCAAGGCTAGCGACAATACCGACTCCTGCTCCGGACTGAGCGCCACCCGGTCGGTGTCGCATTCCACGGTGACGCCGGCGGTCTCGAGGGCGGCACGGGCGCGGGCCAACTCGGCGAAGATACCTTCGGTGCGATATCCGCGGATGGCTTCGCGCACGTCAGCGAGCGCGGCCCGAGAGGTGATCTCGACGTCCTGCATTTCCTGCTTTGCGCGCTCGGGATCGCGGTCCACCAGCTTGCGCGCCAGCTCCGACTTGAGGGTGATGAGCGAGAGCGTGTGGCCAAGGACGTCGTGCAGGTCGCGCGCAATGCGCTCGCGCTCCGCGACTTTGGCCAGGTGTTCCATCTCACCGTGCGCCAGGCGCAATTTCTCTTCCGCGCAATGCGCCGCGGCCCAGTGATGGTTCCCCAGACCTACCAGGATGAGCAACAATCCGATCGAGGCCCATGTGCCAACGTCGATGTGCAACCGCGCCGCATAGAACAGAAGGATGGCGACTTCAAACGCTAGCTGAAAAACCACCCAGCGGAGCCGGATATTGAATCCACCCGCCGCCGCGGCGTATATCAGGAGTCCTAGCGCCCCTCCATTCAGTGGAATGGCAATTACTGCCATCAAGACCATCAGGACAACGCAAACGTTCCTGATGCGGTCAGAGCGCGAGAAGGCCTGCAAATAGAGATAAATAAAGAACAGGCCCGCCACGGTATTTAATAGCCAGTACGTGAGGCTCGCGTGGCTCCAGTGGGGACCGAGGAAGAACCAGATCATGAACGGAAGCCAGATGAGCGGCATCCATTTATGCTCGTGGTCGGCGGGATAAAGCTTACGCCAGATTGCTTGAACCGTCTTCATGCTTTCCTTGTCGTGGTCTCGCCCTGCGAAACTATTCTCGTCTGGAACGGGCTTCGGGCACAATCCCGTACCAGAGCACCGCAGCGATCGTGATGGCCAGCGCCAGGTCGGTCCAGCGCGAGGCCAGCGTCAGGGCGGTGAACAAGGTCATTAAGAACGCCCACGCGATCCATTGCACGGTTTTGCTGCTCATAGCCAGCTCCTGGTTTAGCCGCCCTGCGTCTTCTTGTTTCGCAATCCGAATCCGCGTTACGGCGTGGTGGGCGCCGAGACGCGGACTTCGGATCGCGTGGTCCCGAGGCCCGCAGGACTGCGAGTCGCGGGTTCCGTCGAGCCTTTCCGTCATCGTGGCGACAGGTGATGGCGGTCATTACTCGCCGGGCCAACTCAAATTCATTCGTACGACGCTATCCGTACGACGCTCCCTCATCGCGCCAGTAACCATAGGCTGCGATGCCAAGGAACAGCAGCGTTACCCCGATCAGGGCCTCTACGTGTCCCCACGCCTGCGAGGGGTTCGGATTAACTCCGATAACACTCAGCGCCAGCTGGCTCATGTGATAAGGCGGCAGCACCAGGGCCACCTTCTGCAGCACATGCGGCAACATGAAAATCGGGATCCACAAGCCCGAGCAGAAGGACATTGGCAGGTACACCAGGTTCACCATGGCCGGAGCCGAGTTCGGCTTGGCGAAATAGCCCAGGGCGAGTCCCATTGCGCTGAATGGGATGGAGCCAGCCACCAGGATGCCGATCAACTTGGCGGCAGTGAAGACACCCAGGCGGACGCCGCCAAAGGCCCCGCCGACCGCCAGAAGCACCAGCGAAATCACGGTCGCGAACACCAAGGCGTTGGCGATCTTGGCTAGGAAATACGCCGGCAGCGGCATGGGCGAGGCACGCTTCACCTGTAGCCACCCTTGTCCGCGCTCCATGGCGATGCCGACTCCGAAGCTGAACATGGCCACGCCCATTACGCCGTAACACGCCATGGTGGCCAGCAGATACGTGGCGGTCTCCGCGCGGCGCGCGCCGGCCGGCGCCATCACGATCCCGAACAGGACGTAGAACATTACCGGGAACAGGATGGTGGACAGGGCGAAGATCGGGAGGCGCGCATATTTCAGGGTTTCGTACTTCGCCTCTTTCGCGTACAGCGTGATCAATTGGCCCAGTGAGCGCTGCGGTACGGCATAGGCTGCGGGAAAGGTGGTGGATGCCATCTCAGTTGCTCCATTTGGAATTCGAGGAATGGTTCTGGGTCAGCGCCAGGAATGCTTCTTCCAGCCCGGCGTTGGTGACCTCCAGATCCGACAGCCATGAGTCGCGCTGCAACAACTCGCGCACTACGGGCTCAGCTACGGTCACCTGGATTTCATAGGCGTTGCGGTCTTCTTTCACGCTGACGACGCCGGGAATCTTCTGAATTTCCTGCGCGGACAAGCGGCTGACGCAGCGAATCTGCTTTCCAATGGCGCGTGCCTTGATCTCTGCCGGCGTACCCTCGGCAACGATCGATCCGTGCTGCAACACAAGGATGCGGTCGGCGAGCGCATCGGCTTCGTTCAGGTAGTGAGTGGTCAGCAGCACAGTTTTGCCGCGCGAGATAAGCGTGCGAATCTGTGTCCACATCAGGCGGCGCGCCTCGACGTCGAGTCCCACCGTGGGCTCGTCGAGAAACAGCAGGTCGGGGTCGCCGCAGATGGCAATGCCGAACAAAACGCGTTGCCTCTGTCCACCCGAGAGCTCGCCGAACGGACGGTCTTTGAACTCTTCCAGCCCGGCGATCTTGAACGTTTCGGCCAGGGGAAGGGGCCGCGGGTAGTAGGACGAAAACAGGTCAATATGCTCGCGCACCTTCAACGTCTCGGGAACGCGACCGACCTGCAGCATGGCGCCGCAGCGAGATCCCACATGCGATTCACGGGGATCTGCGCCAAACACCGAAACCCTGCCGGTATCCTTACTGGCCAACCCCAGCAACATTCGCACCAGCGTGGTCTTGCCGGCGCCGTTGGGTCCGAGCAGCGCCAGCAGTTCTCCCGCACGCAGCTCCATGGTCACGTTGTGCAGCGCGGTGACGTCTCCATACTTCTTGGTGAGTCCGCGAGTGTGGGCCACTACCGCAGGCCGGGCATTTAAGAAGGGTGTCAGTTCAGCGATTGCGCTCGACATCGTTTGCTCCCTGCGACCGGTTCCGTCCAGTACATTGCGATATTCGTCGATCCTCCGAAGTGGCAACAGTGTGGATTGTCAGTCGGGGAGAATGACAATTGTCATGGGGAAAATAGGCGTGTCAGCAACCGAACGGATCGAGCGGGCGTTACCAGGCGACAAGCCGAGATTCCCAGGTTCTGGCAGCGCCCGATACACGCCTCGCTTGTGATCCGTCCCGCCATGACGTCGGCCGTAATCGTAAAGGGGTTGAGTTCTTCCCCGTCGCGTTTCATGCATAACTGTCCCGGCAGCGTGGCCAAGGTCCAGCCGTGATCGACGAGAAGAGTCCTACAACTAGGAGTTCGACGGCACGCTGTGAGCGCTGCTCCGGCGTCAACAAAGTTCGTTTTGGATCGGGAATTCGTGAACCCAGTATGCGGATGTCTTTGACCACGTCGGGCAACGATTCAGCGGTGATCGGGCTGAGCGGGCCGGTAGCCTGGGCCACCGTTTGTCTCCATTGGATGGGCAAATACTCCGGAACCAAGCTTTACCACGACACCGAAGCAAGGCTGTCGGCCTTTTTCCCGTGGTTCACTGCCTGCAGCAGTTTGAGTTCGGTCCCATCGACGTCGTCAACAAGGGTGATCGCCTGGGTGTCATCCGGCCACGTGCAACGGGCCGGCCCATTGGCCGGCGGCAGCGATGCGATCACACAGTGGCGGATGACTGTCGTAGACCTGGGTCTTGGATTGGCGCAATTCTTGCTCGATTTTTTGCTCGATGACCTTGGGTATGTGCGGCGCCACGACAAGCCGCCGGAAGCCTACTCGGACAAAATGGCATGTTTGCCGAACTGGTAAGATGCGGGCGGCGAGACTAAAAGGAGGGCGATGCCGTCAAAACCACGCAAACCCAAACCGTTCAACGCGTCGGCAGCGGTGAAAGGCGCAGCCCGGGAGAAGATTGGCGCGCCTCCACCCACGCGAGCGGAGCCGTCCGTCAAGAAGCGCGAAGCGACGGCACCGAAGCACAAACCTACCCTGGAAAAGCTCCTGAACGAGGACGAGTAAGGTTTCGGCGGACGGAATTCACTGAGACATCGCGCGCAACAACACTCCACTCTGTTTGAGCCGCTCGTTCACGGCGCGCGCGATGGCGACGCTGCCCGGCGTGTCCGAATGAATGCAAATGGTTTCGGCCGCAACTTTCAGCTCAGCCCCATCGGTAGCTACGGCGATGTGCCGGGTCGCGATGCCAAGTGCCTGCTGGGCCGCCTTGGCCGGGTCGTCGAGCAGCGCGCCCGCCAGGGTGCGGCTGCGCAGGATACCGTTGGGCTCATACGCGCGGTCAGCAAAAGCCTCAGCGGCGCAAAAGAGGCCCATTGACTCCCACAGTGTCAGGGTCGCCGATCCGGCCTGGCCGACCATGATCAGTTGCTCGTCACTTTCCAGCACGGCGCGCCCGATGGCCGCCGCGATTTCAGCGCTCTTATTGGCGGCGTGATAAAGCGCTCCATGCGGCTTGCAGTGCACCAGGGAAACACCCAAGGGCGCGGCGACCGCCGCCAGTGCAGCGATCTGGTCACGCACAGTAGCTTCAATCTCCGCGGAGGCCATCGGGGACTCCAGGCGGCCGAAGTTCTCACGATCGGGGTAGCCGGGGTGCGCGCCCACCGCGACATTCAGTTGCCTGGCAATGCGAACCGTCTCGCGCATGGTGTGCTCATCGCCGGCGTGCCCGCCGCAAGCGACATTGGCCGACGTGATATACCGCATCAGCTCGAAGTCGGTCCCCTTGGCCAGCGATTCTTCTGACTCGCCCAGGTCAGAATTAAGGTCGATCCATGGGTCACTCATTTGTGCTTCCTTCTTTAATGGTCCGATTCGGCCGTTTCATGTGGCAAAGATCCCTTGCAGCCAGCGCTCCTGGGCGCGCAGCGCCTCAACTGCCTCCGCAGTCGAGACGTCGGCAAACCGCACCTCATCGCGCGGCCGGAGTTGGCCGACACGGTGCATGTCGGCGGCAATGACATTCGCAATCTTGGGATATCCGCCCGTAGTTTGCTGATCGACGAACAGGATGATTGGCTGTCCGTCCTGCGGCACTTGAATCGCACCGAGCGGAATGCCGTCGGTCAACAATTGCTTCTTCCCGAGCGGCGATACCGGCTCGCCACGGAGCCTTAGTCCAGCTCGGTCGGACTGCTCGCTCACAGCGTACGGGGATGACAGGAACCTGGAAAACATCTCAGCGCTAAACCAATCATGCTGGGCACCCTTGGTGACTCGCAATGGCCCCGACGAACGAACCCCTTCCATCGCCCCCACGCGAAGCCGCCGAACCCGCCGAGTGACGTCTGGTCGGATCTTAAGCACGTCGCCGCTCTGCAGGCGGCGCCCCTCGAATCCCCCAAAACGTCCGCGCACATCGGTTGATGCGCTGCCCATGACGAGGGGGACGTCGAACCCACCCTGGACTGCCAGATAACTGCGGGCCCCGTTGGTGGTACTCCCACATTGTAAGACCGAGCCGGCCGGGACTTCGATCGCCTGGTTTGCCGGGACTTCATCGGCCCCCAACTTGCACTCACAAGACGCTCCGCCAAGGACGACAACCGCCGGCTCGTCGAATGAAAGGGTTGGTCCAAGCAGCGTCATCTCGAGCAAGGGAGCGTATTCGTCGTTTCCTGCGAGCAGGTTCGCGATGCGCAATAAGACGGTATCGGCGGCGCCCGCGGGGGAGATGCCGAGATGCGCGAAGCCATACCGTCCACGATCCTGCACCGTCGTGGACAGGCCCGGCTTGATGACGCGAATCGTCATCGTTGTTCCTGCCTCAGCCGGTCAAACGAAGGTCGATCGATGGCGATAAACCTCGTTCTGTCACCTGTCATGAGGAGCGACGGCCGTTCCCTCCGAGGATCGAACATGCGTAGCGGCGTGCGCCCGATCAGCCGCCAACCACCTGGAGTCTCGGCGGGGTAGACGCCCGTCTGGCCACCGGCGATACCCACGCTTCCTTCCGCAACCGCGCCCCGCGGAGTGGCGAGTCGTGGCATATGCAACGCTTCGGGCAGCCCTCCGAGGTAGGCGAAACCCGCAGTGAATCCGAGGAAGCAAACGCGATACGTCGCGCTCGAATGCAAACCAATGACCTCGTCGATGGGCAAATTCGTGTGGGCAGCCACATCCGCCAGGTCCGGCCCAAACTCGGTGTCATAACAGACCGGAATCTCAATGTCCTGTGCGCCCTCCGTTGCCGCTGTAGACCGATCGTCAGCCACGGACTCGACAAGACCCTCGACTTCCTGCTGCGTCACCAACAACGGATCGAAGTCAATCAGCAGTGACGCATATCCCGGATGCAGATTACGGATCCATTGGTCACGGCGCGCCTGCAATGCGCGAAACAGCGCCAACACTCGTTCCTGCATCTCCAGCGAAATGACATCTCCGAAGACAACCAGCAACGACGAGTCGCTCGCCGGAGTGATCTTCATGCGGCATTCTCCGCCATCAGTTGCTCAGACTCGCAGCGCATCACCCGATGAATAGAGCAATCAGGCGGTGCTGTCAAACCCATGTTCGAGTGTGGGGTGTGCGACATGAAAGTGGAACGTGTGGAGCGTTTCTTTTTTTGTCCCTTGTAGCCGAGCGTATATAATACGCTCGGTACAGGAGGTCTGTTTTCCATGTCCGATTCCCTGGGGGATTTAGAGAAGCGTCGTTCTGAGGTGCTGGCCGAAATTTCCACGCTTGGCGATTTTCGTCCGGGCTCGATCTCAGCAACCAGCGGCTGTTGCGGCAATCCCAATTGCCACTGTCATAAGCCGCACGATCCCGGCCATGGCCCCAACCTGCGGCTCACCTACAAAGTGCAGGGCAAGACCGTTACCGAGAGCTTTCCCACCCCGGCGGCGCAGCGCAAAGCCGAGCGCGAGATCGCTGCTTTCCGGCAATTTCAGGAACTGATCCGGACTTTGCTTGAGACCAATGAAAAGATCTGCCGCCTGAGGCCTGTCGAAGACACGCTGACGCCGCAGGAAAAAAAACGGCGGAAACCATCCGTCAGGAAGTCGAGCGGGAAATAAGCGCGGTACTCCGGCTCGTCTTTCAGGAGCAGCGCAAGACCGGCAAACTCGATCTGGAAGCGGTCGAGATGGCCATGCGGGCGGCGGTGCATGGGGCCGGAGCGGCCGCCTTGAGCCGGTTGCTGGGTTACGATCCTCCCCGTCCGGACGAGCGCCAGATCCCTTGTCCCTGCGGACATAAAGCCCGTTACCGCCAGATGCGTTCCCGGCATGTGCTGACCGCCGTGGGCGAGATCGAATTCCTGCGCCCCTGGTATCTGTGTCCGCAATGTCATCACGGACAGTCGCCTGCTGATGCCGCTCTGGACATTGAGAAGGCGGACCTGTCGCCCGGGGTGCGCCGCATGCTGGCGCTGGTTGGTTCGCAAGCGCCCTTCCAGCATGGCCGCCAGCAGATGGAAGTCCTGGCTGGCCTGGCGGTGACGGCCAAAGCCGTGGAGCGCACGGCGGAGGCCATCGGCGGCCATATCGCCCAGGGCGAGCAACGGGAGATGCAGCGCGCCCTGCAGCTGGATCTGCCGGTGGTGGTGGGCGAGCCCATCCCCATTCTGTATCTGCAAATGGACGGGACGGGAGTGCCGATGGTGAAGAAAGAGACGACGGGACGGCAGGGCAAGACCAACGGCCAACCGGCCCACACCCGGGAAGTCAAGCTCGGATGCGTATTCACCCAGACCAGGTGGGACGAAGAGGGCTACCCCATCCGCGATCCCGATTCCACCACCTACACTGGCGCCATCGAGAACGCCGAAGAGTTCGGCAAACGAATCTACCTGGAGGCCCAGAAGCGCGGCTGGAGTCGCGCGGAAAAGGAAGTCGTCATCGGCGACGGCGCCGAATGGATCTGGAATCTTGCCGACCTGCATTTTCCGGGCGCGCTTCAGATCGTCGATCTGTATCATGCACGCCAACACCTGTGGGAGGTCGCCCGCAAGCTGCATCCCAACCACGCAGGGAACCAGAAAGTCTGGATGAAGCTCCACCAGAAGCACCTACTCGACAAGGGGAAAATCGAAAAGCTGGTTCTCTCGCTGCGCTCCATCGCCTCCACCAACCCGGAAGTCATCGAGATGATTGCTATCCAGGCCGACTACTTTGAGAAGAATGCCGCCCGCATGCGCTACCCAAAGTTCCGCCGCCAGCATCTCTTTGTCGGCTCCGGCGTTATCGAAGCCGGGTGCAAAACCGTAGTCGGTACTCGCCTCAAACAGTCCGGCATGTTCTGGACCGTCCGCGGCGCTAACGCTATCATCGCCCTCCGATGTTGTCAGCTCAACGACCGCTTTGAGGACTACTGGGAGGCACGCCGCGCCGCTTGACCTCCACTCCGATGTCGCACACCCGCTACATGGTCCTGGTTT
>Ga0210406_10003796_pt1 | contig 16399 bp, 12 predicted proteins | sample IncBWC30MmetaG_FD_155454 | JGI IMG/M metagenome (GOLD analysis project Ga0210406, IMG submission 155454) | Forest soil microbial communities from Barre Woods Harvard Forest LTER site, Petersham, Massachusetts, United States - Inc-BW-C-30-M | ecosystem: Environmental > Terrestrial > Soil >... | reverse complement strand
CCCGACGGTCCGGACAGGAGCGCACTCTCGCCGCGGCCAAGCGACAGGCTAACGTCCGCGAGCAGCGGCTGACCGGATGGAAGGTCGAGCTCCACGCGGTCCACGATCAGGCCGCCACCATTCGCGTCGACGTGGTGAATGCCGACGTTCGTCGCCGCTTGGATGTGCGCGAGTTTGAGGGCGCTCTGGAAACCCGCGAGTCGTTCCACGACGGCGCGCCATGCAGCAATATCTGTGTAAGAGGAGACGATGAAGCTCAGCGAATCCTGCACTTGGCCGAAGGCCGCAGCGGTCTGCATAAGACCGCCGAGGAGAATCTGGCCTCGGAAGTAGCGCGGAGCCACGACTATTAAAGGGAAAATGACCGCTGCCTGGCCGTATCCTGCGGTCAACCAGGTGAGCCGCTTCTGCTGGCGCATGATGCCCCACCAGTTGCGCACGATGCTGCCGAAACGCTCGCGGAAGGTGCGTAGCTCGTCGGCCTCACCGTGGTAGAGCGCCACCCCTTCGGCGTTCTCACGGAAACGGACGAGATTGAAACGGAAGTCGGCTTCGTAGCGCTGCTGGTCAAAGTTCAGCCGGACGAGAGGGCGGCCGATCTTATCGGTGAGCCAGGTACCGACGAGAGCGTACAAGAGAGCCGCCCACACGAGATAACCGGCCACGTGGATAGAAGAACCCGGAATAGCGAGCGTCCCGGAGAGGCCCCAGAGAATAGCGACGAAGGAAATCAAGGTGACCACGGCGCGCATTCCGCCAATTCCGAGACTCAAGGTACTGGCGATAAACTCGGGCACGTCCTCCGCAACTCGTTGGTCGGGGTTGTCAGCCGCACCGGAAACGAACTGCATGCGATAGTAGGCGGCTTGGTTCAACCATGCGCGCAGGTAGTGGTCGGTAAGCCAGCGTCGCCAGCGAATCTGGAGCATCTGGTTGAGGTAGAACTGGTAGACGGCGAAAACAATGAAAAGGGCGGCGAGCCAGGAGAAGCGAATCAGCTGGTGAAGGAAGACCGTGTAGTTCTTGGCCTGCAAGGCGTCGTAGAACGTGTTGTTCCACTTATTGAGAAGAACATTGATATAGACGATCGCCAGGTTGAGAGCGATGACGGCGAGCAGAAGCCCCCACGCCGCCCAACGGTCTTCCGAGAACCAGAATGGCCGAGTCATTTCCCAAGCATCACGAAGGACTTGGCGCATGCCCGTGACGGTAAAGGGCGTCGGTGGACTAGGGCCACGTAGCGGAGTCGTTCGAGTCAAAGCTGCGCCCCCGAGTTTGTGTGGCGATGTGGTTTCTTAGTTGAGAACAGCGACATCTTCATTTCTTTCTTTGCACGATTTATCGGGCGGGCAATCGGGTGAGGCCAGCAGCCAGAGCGGGAGTGCGCACGGAGAATCTAGCCACCGTATAGAGACCAATCAAACTGATAGCGATCAAAGCCAACTGTAGCGACGCGGACAAATGTCTTCCGCGCCCTACCAGAGAAATCGCAGCGAAGCAGAACAGCAGATGCGCACAGAACACTTCCAGCGATGCTTTGCCCAGCGAGACGAGAGGAGAGATCGTGAGCCAGCGCGTCAGCCAGGACTTGCTGACGGCAAAGAGAATGGCGAGAGACGAAAAGTCCAGCAGCCGCAAACCGCCCAAATGCCATTTGTCGATCAGTCCCGACCAGAGTGCCCCGTTGAACTGTAGGTGCAACAGCGGGTGGCGGAGCAGGAACACCCCAGCGGCTACAAGTAACGCTGCAATCGCGCTCCTCTTCGATGTCAGCACCTTGAAAACACTCGCGGGAGAGCCAGCTCCGATCCACAGGCCAACAGCCCACAAGAACTGCCACGCTAGCAAGTCAAATGCACCCATTTCGTTTAACGGTATCTGGAACCCTGCTGAACGGACCATGTGCGCGTGAATCGCAGTTCTTAGACCGAACTGCGCGAGAAGCCAAATCAGGCCGCTGGGAATGAGGACCAGCTTCCAGCTCCAGCGGCTGGCCAAATACAGCGCAATGGGTGTGGCCAACAAGAAGATGATGTACATGGGCAGAATGTCGAGCAGAGGCGGGCAGTACACGAGCAGGAGCGCGTTCTTCACGGCATGGTGTGGATGCGCCAGGTAGAAGTCGAGAAGGCCTTTTAAGCTAGGGCGCTGTGTGTGTATTGCCACTGCGGCGACCACTGTGAATGCAATGCCAAGAAGAACGAGGTGATAACCGTAAAGTCGAAGCGCGCGCGTCCAGAGTCGCTTGATAACGGTGGGAAAGCCGGATTCGCTTGCTATGCGCCCAAAAATACGACCAGTCAAAAACGCGGAAAGGAAGACGAAGCCTTCGGCCTCGGAGACGAATCCGAGCTGCTGGTTTGTGACGACTTGGAACTGAGTGGGCAGATGCGCCAGCGTCATCAAGAGCAGCATGAGCCCACGGAGCGCGTCTAACTCTGGCTGGCGCTGCGAACGTGGAGCTTTCCACTGTGGTGTATTTGGCCGCGTATCGCGACCCTTCTCTGTCAAAACCGAAGCTACTAATGCTTGAGACATCTCACACTGTCCATGATCAGGCTGCGTCTGGCCGACCGGTTAAAGCAGTCGTGGCCAGAACGGGGCGCACTGCCATAAACACACGCACCCAATTCTGCTTAATTCTCTTCTGTGTACGCTGCATAGAGGCCATGAAACTGACCTGCCACATGGGTCGACCGGTAATCGTTTGTTGAGTTTTCATGACGTACTCCTTTAACGATGCAACTACGCATCGCATCGTCAAAGTAGCATCGAGGATGGGGCGCTTCAATTATGCGTTGGTAGCGAAAGAGTAGTACCCGAGGTCATGATTATTGAACCTTGGTATATATCGCGGGGGGATTTTGCGTCTCCAATTGCGGTCAGGCAGCGCGAGAGCCAGGTGTCACGTTATTCGAGTTGTGAGCCTTGACTTGAACTGATGTGCGCTCTACGATTTCAGCAGGCTTCTGAGGTTTCCTTCCCAGCATCGATTTATGAGCGACATCATGCGCAAGTTCGTCGTGCTGGCAATCGCAATGGCACTTCTGGGATCAGTCGCACTGGCGCAGAAGCCGCCAGCCCCTCCACCGCCGAGTACACCTCCTGCACAGCCAGGCCGTCCTGTGACTCCCGGTGCCCCAAGTTGGGAGCCAACTCAACCGAGAGAGGATCTTGTGATGTTTCTCCGGGGACGGGTTGCAACCCACGATGGCACAGCTGTTCCACACGATGTGTTGGTAGAGCGGATTTGCAACAACAGGACGCGTCAAGAGGTGTATGTATCTCCGCGCGGCGATTTCAGCATGCAACTGGGATCGAGGGGCAATTCTTTTCCGGACGCCAGCGGCGAACCGAGTTCGCCAAATACCGTGGCCAGCAAGGATTCGTTAATGGGAATTCCACGACGCGAGTTGATGAATTGTGAGCTACGGGCCTCGGCCGCTGGTTTTCGCCCCGGTCTCATCACTCTTCTGAACCCCGATGTGGTTGGCGGCAGCATTGACGCAGGCGTCATTGTGGTGCACAGAGTTGCAAAGGTAGAAGGCATGACGGTGAGCGCCATCCCAGACAAAACACCGAAAAATGCCATACGGGCTTACGAGAAAGGCGTCCAGGCGGAGAAGAAGGGCAAACTTGCCGACGCACAGAAACAGCTGGAAACAGCAGTGGAGATCTACCCCAGTTCCGCAAAAGCGTGGTTTCGGTTGGGTAGCGTTTTACAGAAACAAAACCAGAGGGATGAGGCTCGCAAAGCGTATACGCAAGCAACCGCTATCGATACCAGGTTCCTGCCGCCGTACCTGTCGCTGGCGTCAATGGCCTACGAAACAGAAAATTGGAGCGAAGTTTTGAATCTTACTGGTCACATCCTGGATCTAGATCCGCTGAATCACGCCGCAGCCACTACTTACATTCTGGATCTCGATCCGTTGAATTACGGCGACGCGTATTTCTATAACGCGATGGCAAATTACAAGCTCAATAAGATGGAAGACGCAGAAAAGAGCGGTCTAAAGGCGGAACACGTCGACCTGCGCAGTAATTTTCCGCAGCTGCATCTTTTGCTGGCTGAGATCTTTGCGAGAAAAAGCAACTACGGCATGGCGATCGCGCAGCTGGAAACGTACTTGGAGTTAGCTCCGCATGGGGAAGACGCAGATCAAGTACGGGAGCAGTTGGCAAAATTGGAGAAGCTGAACGGCTCGGTGTCAACCAGTGAAAAACCTGATCCCAGGTGACTGTCGCCTCTTTAGACGTGTGCGTCATCGCTAGCCCCGGGTCAGTAACGAGAGTCGACTGCAAAACCTGCCAGGAACCCGATCACACTTTTAGAAGAAGTTGTGCAAGTGGCGGCGCGCTGTCGGCAAACTGACAGCATTCCACGTTTCTCGACGTCTGCACGATGGACCCTCTCGGCTAAGCTCGTCAGAAACTGGACTTTGCGGCCTCCCTCAGATCCCTCTCGCTTTGGAACATTAAGTGCGCGCACCTTTGCGGAGTGCGCGAGACGAGGTCTGTCTATTCGTACTTGGGTTGGAACACGGTTTCAACCATAAAGAAGCCGGTTAACGTCGATCGACGACCGGAAAACTCAGGAGACAGGCATGGCCGGAAATCGCGCAGTTGCATATATAGGACCTCGTAAGCTCGAGATCCAAAATCTTGATTATCCAAAACTGGTGGACCCGCGGGGAAAGAAATGCGAGCACGGCGTAATTCTCAAGCTCGTCGTCACGAACATTTGCGGTAGCGATCAACACATTTACAGGGGCCGCTTCCCGGCTCCATCGGGAATGATACTCGGGCACGAAAACACTGGTGAGGTTGTTGAAGTCGGTCGCGACGTCGAATTCATCAAGAAAGGCGACCTTGTTTCGGTGCCCTTCAACGTGTCCTGCGGCAAATGCCGTAACTGCCGCGAGCGGCACACCGAAATCTGCATGAATGCTAATCCGGACTTTCCTTGTGCGGCTTACGGTTTCAACCTAGGCGGCTGGCAAGGGGGTCAAGCCGAATACATGATGGTTCCTTGGGCTGACTTCGCGCTCCTGAAGTTTCCGGACAAAGATCAAGCGATGGAAAACATCCTGAAACTTGCCTACCTCTCGGACATCCTTCCCACTGGGTATCACGGCTGCGTGATCGCTGGCGTAAGAACCGGCTCCACTGTGTACATTGCTGGCGCGGGGCCGGTAGGGCGAGCTGCGGCTGCCAGCGCTCGCTTGTTAGGCGCATCGGCAATCATCGTTGGGGATCTCAACAAAGAGCGCCTCGCAGTCGTAAAAAAAGCGGGCTACGAAGTCGTAGATCTTTCCAAACCGACTCCACTTGCCGATCAGATCGAAGCCATCTTGGGCGTCCGCGAAGTCGATTGCGGCGTGGACTGTGTCGGATTTGAAGCGCACGGCTACGGCCCAGGCGCTGGCGAAGACCCGTCCGCCGTCCTCAACGGTCTGTCTGAGATAGTTCGTTTCGGCGGCGGAATGGGCATACCGGGTATTTACACCGCTGGCGATTCACAGGCCAGGGACGAAATGGAGAAGCAAGGAAGATACCCGCTCGACTTCGGCAAGGCGTGGATTAAATCGCCGAGCGTCACCGCCGGACAGTGCCCGGTACTCAAATACAGCCGCGACCTGATGCAAGCCATCCTCTGGGGACGCCTCGACCACCTGGTCGATGTAATGAACGCCCAGGTTGTTTCGCTGAACAACGCGCTCGAGGCCTATAAAGTCTTTGACCATGGCTCGCCCAAAAAATACGTCGTCGACCCGCACAACGTAACTGGGAAGATCACACCCCTTGCCGCGGCTGCGGGCGCACGCTAGGTCGGTGATCTGAGCGGGACGGTAAAGTGGAATTCAGCTCCAGCGCAGGGTGGTGATCGAATCCGCCGTTAGGGCTACTTTCGCGGTCTGGCCCGCGCAGGCGACTGTGACATCTTTGGCGTCGCCTGGATTTGTTAGCACCAGCACTAGGGAGCCGTCAGGATTTTTTGCGGCTGCGTGATACACGCGCGAAGTTGCGGCGTTATTTGGCGTGGCTGTCACGGTTGATGAGGATGCCGGTTGACCGATGAGGGCGGCGTTCACCGCGGGAAGATCGCCGTTCGCGTCGTGTGTAGCTGCAATCACGGCGCCGCGGCGAAACGCGCGTGCGTGGTGTACCAACGCCCAATACAATCCGGTGCGCGTGATTTCTTTGGTCTGCGAATGAATCTGCACGAGGCCGCCGCAATCGAACGGGCCGATGTTGGGGCGGCCTCGCTCGTCGAGAGCCAGATTCCACATGGTGATGCTCTGCGGGCCGTTGGCCAGAATGCCGGCGAAGGTCGCGCCCCACTTGCTCCAGTTCGTCAAATAATCGGGGAACTTGTAATCGTCGCCACCTTCGGTCCAATGCATTTCGACGTCGGGGAATTTCTGCTTCACGTTGCCCATCATCTCCGGGCTCCCCACGTAGCCGTGCCAAGCCACGGTGTTCACGTATTTCTTGATGCGGGGCCTCGAGAGTTGATCGAGGGCGCGGCCGAATAAATTGTAATTGTGGTCGAGCGTCCAGATTTTCGTGCCGGTTGGTTCGAGCAGTGGGCCGAGCGCTTCCACGAGGCGCTCCTCGTCCTCTTCCGGCCAGGGGCAGGCGGGCATTCGGCCGCCCTGGTCGGCGTCGATTTCGTTTTGGGTGGTGATCGCACGCACTTTCACGCCCGCTGTGGCGTAGGACTCCACGAACTTCTGGAAGTAGCGCGCGTAGGTGGGGATATGTTCCGGGCGAATATTTCCGCCTAGCATGGAATTGCTGTACTTCATCCATCCCGGAGGACTCCAAGGCGAGCCGAACAAAAACAGATCGGGATTGGCGGTTAGCGCGGCACGCAGCGTGGGCAAAATGTAATCGCGGTCGTGGTCGATACTGAAGCGTTTCAGATCGGGATCGGCGGCGCCGTCGTCGTAGCTGTATGCGGCCGTGCTGTAATCGCTCGCGCCAATCGGAATGCGCCCCGTACTCAGGGCATGCTGATCCTGTCCGAACATGGTGTGCAGGAGGTTGGCGCGATCGCTGTCGCTGAGGCGCGAGAGCGTGAAGCATGAAGCATCGGTAAACGCCGCGCCAAATCCCAAGATGGTCTGGGCCGTTTTCGTCGGGTCCACCGTCACGTCTGCTGCTGCAGCCTTTTTCGCGGGTTTCGTCCAGGCGATTTCCGGCCCCGTTGCCAGCCGCTTGCCGCTCTTGTCGGTGATTTCTGTCTGCGCGGGTTTCGTTGGAGACTGGGCTTGGTTCACTGCGACATTGGCGTTTACCGGCAGTCCCAATGCTGAAGCCGCCGCCGCACCCACTCCCAGGCCCGCATACTTCAAAACTTCTCGACGTGTTGTCACGCTCGACTCTCCGTTATCGCTGAATTACTTAGGCGGCCTGCAACCATGGCCGTTTGTTTCGCCGGACAGCATACTGCAAAATCGCTCGTCCCACGTTTCTTAGGCATTTGAAATTTTGGAAGCGACGAGGAGGCCGTAGACGAAGTTGCCGGAAGCGAAGCCGGCGCGCACGGCCTGGAATGCTTTGAGATAGGAGACGAAGTGGGCGCCGAGTTTCGCGGCAAGCGCCCAGAAAGTTTTGTCTTTAATAATTTCGAGACCGAGGTCCCAGGTTTTGGCGCAACTCCGATTTAGAATTTCGCGGTGCATGATTTGGAGGCCATTGGAAACCAGGAGCTGTTCATAGTCCTCCATCGTTTGGAGTTCGACAAACATTCCTCTCTCGATGGGATCGATAAACTTTCGCGTCTCCGCGGGCGTCAGGTTCTTCTTTTTGAACCAGTCCGTGATCGCGAAAGAGCCTGCTGGCTTCAGGAGTTTTGTGGCAGAAGAAAAGAATGCCGGGAGGTCCTGCATGTGGGATATAGACTCCACGGACCAGAGAACATCGAACTGCTTCCGAAACGTCATCGCTTCGGCGTCCATCAAGAGAAATTTCGCATGGAGTCCTTTCGCTGCGGCGGACTGAGTTGCGATTTTGAGCTGCACTGGAGAGATGGTTATGCCAGTGGCCGTGGCGCTGTAGTGGTTGGCCAAATAGAGGCTGCTGGCGCCGAAGCCGCAGCCAACGTCAAGAATATCGGAGCCGGGTGTTACGTTTGCGAGCTGGGCGAGATGCTCGGTCAGCTGAAGTTGCGCCTTTTCCTTTGATTCGTCACCACGAATCCAATATCCGTGATGCAGATGCTCGCCCCAGAGTGAGCGATAGAAGGGACTCACGACGTCATAGTGCTCGATGATTTTGGGCTTGTGGTTGGGGCGTGTCATTGCGAAGGCCCGCTGCCGACAGAGACGTTATTTGGGGGCGAAGAAAAGGTACTCGGCGGAGTAGGGAACGCGAAGTTCCTGGCCGACGTGGGAGGCATCGCAGCCTGAGGCTGGCGCTTTGCCGCCTTTGGTGTTGACGCGCTGGATAGAGGTGGCGCGGGAGAGAACGCCGTTGCCGTCGTGGCTGACGACGTTGACTAAAAGCCAGGGAATGGAATTGGCATCGGGCGAGGGCGCAACCGCAACGGGTTCGCCTTTTACACGGCTGCCGTCGGTCGCTTCCCAAGAGGGACCGGCGAAATGTCGGCCGAAGGGCTTGCCGTCCTTGTACGAGAGTTGGGCGTCTGGAGCTTTCAGAGTCCAGATGAATTCCGTGAGTTCACTCTTGCAGGTATAGACCTGGTCGCCCTTGGCGTGGACTTGAAGAAGAAGTTGTTCGTTGGCGGGCGGCTGCAGCTGCGGCGGGACTTGTTGCGCGGGAGGAGAACTCAAGAGAGCGGGACTTGTGGCGGCGAGTAGGGCGGCGGAAACGAATCCGCGAATGCGGTGGCGCATGGATTCCTCCTGTGGGGGACACCTTGGGTGCGAAAGGCAATATAACTCAAGTGGCCGATGCCATAAACCAGAACGGTTCCGCGAGCGACGCGACCTGTCCGGGCTAGGTTAGAACCAATCGCTGCGGTAGGCGATCCACCAACTAGCTACGCCAATCGGGATTGTTGCGATTAGGGCCCACCAGAAGGGCAACGCGAAATCGGCGATGAGACCGATGATCGTGAAGGTTATCCAAAAGATCTTGCGCTGCATGGGTTTAGTTTAACAGGCAAAGATGCGGTGGACGGACCTGGTGATAACAATGAAGCGAAAGCCGCAGGGCTGCGCGGACTGCGACCCTTCGAGGCTCAGGGTAGACCTACTACAGGGTGCGGGATCAGTTGACAGTGACGGCGGCGTCCAGGGCGTAGGAATTGCCGTCGGGATTGGTGATTACGATTTGCTGCGGGCCGGCGGTTGGGGGCGGAGTTGTTACGGTTAGCGTGTTCATGTCCTTGAAAGTTGTTGCGGCGGATTTTCCGTTGATGGTTACGGTGACGCCGGATTGAAAGCCGCTGCCGCGGATGGTTAGCGTGGCGCCTCCTGAGGCTGGTGCGGATGTGGGGGAGATGGTGCCGATCGCTAGCGGGACCGTTGCGAGTTGCACTATGGTTAGGCCGGAGGTGGTGAGGGCGAAAATTCTTTGGCCGTTTTCGTCGACGGCTAGAAAGCTGCCGTGGAGGGCGTCGAGATCGGTGGACAACGCGGCGAGTGGCTCGGGCAAGAAGATGCGGAGGCGGAGACGGCCTGTGTGGGCGTCGGTAATGTCCACACCGCCTTGGATGCCGGTGGCTGGCGGCGCGGCAGGCGCGGGGCCGGTGAGAAATGGTTGATAGAGCAGGGCGCCGGTGGGATGCAGGGTCATGCCGGGGACCAAGACTCGGGTGGGGATTTGCTCTAGCTCAGGACTGGCGGTGATTGCGGTTAGCATGAGGTTGGCGCTGCGGATTTCGGTACCGCTGCTCGTGCGGGAGGCGAAGATCGTGCCGTCGGAAGCTGCGGCGAGGTCGATGGCGGATTCCTTTGCGAGCGAGGTCGTGAATTGATTCGGAGCGCCGGCGGACCACGCTCCGACGGGGCCGGCGGGAACTGCGTCGTAGGCGAGAAAGACGGTGTCGCCCACGGCGTCTGCTTGCACGAGCGGGACCCCGGCTAGCGTGGCGACCTCGGGCTGCGGGGCGGGCTGGACGGTGGGCGGAGTGGCAGAGAGATTTAGTTGCGAGAGGCACGCGCTGCAAGCGGCGGACGAGCCGCCTTCGCCGCTCATGGCTACGAAAACGGTTTGCGCGTTGGTGGCGGCGACGCGCGCGGGACCGGAATTCAGGAAGCCGGCTACGCCGCCGACCGGGACGGTTGTGCCCGTGGCGGCGTCAGGATTGAAAAGATAAATACTTTGTGCGCCGAAATCGGCGACGACGAGTTGCGACGCATCGGGCGTCAGTGAGAGGCCGCGGAGGGCGGCGTTTGGCGGGGGTCCGCCGGGCGGAGTGATACCGGTGGAGTGGAATTGCGCGGCGGCTAAATCGAAAACGTCGACGTGATCGGTGGTGGTGAGGTAGAGCGACTGGCGCTTCTGGTCGTAGAGAATAAATTTGTATAGAGCGGGCTTGGCGAAGATTTGCGCGGACTGCGTGTACTGAAATGCGCGCGCGGACGTCGTGGCTCCGGCGGTGGAAGTTACGCTCACGCCGGATTGGCCGGGGGTTCCCGGAGGAGTGAGCAATGTGATGCGCTGCAGCGCGAATGGATATGTGGAGTCGAGGGCCAGCGAGTTGGCAAGAGACGTGACGTCTTCCACTTTTTGTACGTTCGCGGTTGCGCCGGCGATTTTCACAATGAGCTGGCTCGCGTCGCTGCCAAAACCGTATCCGTAGATTTGAATTGCGTCGCCGCCGACTTTCGAACCCACGTTGGGGAGAACTTCAATAATTTGCGGGCCGTAGCTGAAAGCATCGGGAGCGATGGCGAGCCAGCCGCTTGGGAAATAAGCCGTGAGCTCAATTGCGCCGTTCGTGACGCTTGGCGGTGCGGTGACTTGAATCTGCGCGGCGCTCACGGTTGCGGGTGTCGCGAGTTGCTGGCCGAACTTGACTTGGGCAGTGGATTCAAAATTTTGTCCGGCCAGGAGCGTCGCAGTGCCGCCGGTGATTGGTCCTTGCGAGGGTTGCGCGGCGGGGGCAGACGAGAATGACGGAACCAATAGAGGAAGCGCGGTCGGTTTTGTGGCGTCGATGAAGGTGATGCCGCGATTGCTGATGGCGAAGAGGAGTTGGGTTTCATCGGCTTCTTCGATTTCGGAATGCACGCCCTGGATGGACGCGTCAGGAACCTGGCCGATGGGCTGCATTGTGCGACCGTCGAAGACGGCGACGAGGGGAGGGCCCGCGGCGCTCTCACTGGCGTAGAGGAAATTTCCGTCGCGTGAGAAGGCCAGTCCTTGGGCGTTGAAGGAGACTGGCACCGCGATTTGGTTAAGGGCGGAGTCGAGAAGAAAGATCTGCGCTGCGCCGGCTGCTAAGAACTCGACAGCGAAGCGGCTGCCGTCGGGATTTGCGGCGACTAGGGGGATTGTACCCGCACCCAGGCCGTGGGGGCCTGCGATTGCGGCGCCGTTGGCGTCGAAAATGGCTAGCTCACCGCTTGCGTCACTTGCGGCGACTATGATTTTTGTGTGATCGCCGGTGCGCGCCATTGCGCCGAGGCCGTTCTGGAATAAGGGGGGCTCGACGGAAGTGAGATTGTTGAGCGTGGTCGCTGTGGGATCCCAAATTGCGAGAAGCGATTGCGCCGACGCGGATTGGCGGAGACGCATCATTATCTTGCCGGTGGACATCGGCAGCAACTCTTCGGGGCGATCGAAGACACTGTTTGGAAGTGGCGAAAGTGGCTGGATGGGATAACGGGCCTTCACTGTGAGTGTAGCTGTATCGACGGCGACAGCTTCTTCGGTTGTGGTGCCGACCCAGAGGGTTGCCCCGTCCGCGGAAATGTCGCCGCTGCTGGCGCCGGGGACGGCGATTTGGGTCACGCGCGTCTGGTCGGAGGTTGAGAAGACTTCGACGCGGTTCATTGCGTGGTTAGCGACGAACACATGCTTGTTCGCGGCGTCGTAGACAATGTGTCGATGGCGAGGTTCGCCTGGCGGATCGTCGAGGGCGGCGAGGGCATCTGTGCGCGCGTAGGCGGTGCGCGGGAGTGACGCGACGGTGCTGGCTTGTACCGCGAGCGCGAGCGTGGCGGAGTGGGATACGGAGCCGCTACTGGCCTGGGCGGTAATCGTGAAATTCCCTGTGGCGGCGCTTAAGGCTGCGCCAAGAACAACTGCTGCGTTAGTGCCGGATGCGATGTTGAAAGGACTTGAGGGATTCGAAACTACGCCACTGGGGACGCCGGCTAACGTTATTTGGACGGTGCCGGCGAAGCCGTTTTGGCCGGTTACGGAGACAGTGATGGGTGCGCTGGTTCCACCTTGCGCGACGGACAGCGAAGTGGAGGAGAGCGTAATTGAAAAGTCGGAGGACGGCGCCGGAGGCGGTTGAACATTTGCGGACGGGCCAGCGCCGCTTCCACATCCAGCGCTGACGAGCAGCAAGGGAAGGAAAATGCTACTACAGGCGGATTTTGGGAAGGCCTCCACGCTCAGGTAATTCGCATGTTCTCCGCGAATTCCTGAACAGTAAACCTAATTTGTATATTGTCAAGTAATTAATATAAAGGCGCCCGAAAGAGCCGCAGCAACAGAGCATTCCGTGGAAGCTCAGCCCGTCGCGGCCTAGGGATAAGAAGAAGAGGTTTGAGGTTGAAAAGGAGTGCCGTGATCAACCACGCCAAGCTGGGGTGTACCCCAAAAGCGTGGATCGCGGAAGCGCGGGACGTGACAAAGACAAAACGGCGCGGACCGAAGCCCGCGCCGCTTGGGAGGTACTCGGAGTTGGGAAAGCTAGATAGTTTTCGCCGCCGGCGCTCCGGCGTTGGCGGTTGCAGGCTTCGCAAACGCGCTGCTGCGAGATTCCTTTTCCGCAGTCTTGTCGATCTCGATGGAACCTTTGAAGTAGGCGCCGTCTTCGATCATGATGCGCGAGGTGGTCAGGTCGCCGACGACCGAGCCATCTTTCTTGATTTCGATGCGATCCTTGGCGCGAAGATTTCCCTTCACGTTGCCGTAGACCACAACTTCGCGGGCAATTACATCGGCGGTCACTTTTGAAGTGGCGCCGATGGTCAGCTTCCGCTCGTCGAGCTGGATCAGTCCTTCGACTGAGCCGTCGATCTGCAGATCTTCGTTGCCCGTAATTTCGCCTTTCACGTGCAAGCTGGACCCGAGTCGCGCAGTCGCACGGTCGGCAGTCGCACCCAATGGACGCAAAGCATCTGTACTCACGGTTTTTCCCTCCCAAGTCGCCGGAGCGGGCTTCGGCGCCTGATTCACTGGTGAATTTTTTTGCTCCGGTTGCGCGGCCTGCGGCCCTGGAGCGGCTTGCGGCGTTTCCGGTTTCTTATTCCCCCACATCGGACCTCCCCAAAGGGACAGCAGCACCCCACGCAGATTTCCGGCCGGGGTAGAGGAAACTCTAGACCTGCGGAATGTACGCGGCAAACAAAGTGTGCCAGGACTGTTCCAGAGAGTTACTAGGCCAGGGCGGACAGGATACACCCTGTACTTGGAATCGAAAGAGTGATTTCTGCGCGTTAGGTAGTGGGTCTATCGGGAACCGGTTGCCTAGCGAGGAAATCTTCGGCGAAGCGCGCGGAGTAGGAATCGAGGAGTTGCTGAACGCGTTCGGAGCTCGGAGACTTAAGCACGAAGCCAGCGTGATGATATTTCGAGACGCGATGGACGATTTCGGGATCGTTGTACGCGGAGGTGTCCGGATGCTGCTGGCGAGCGAGCGAGAGAATCACGCCCGCATAGTCTCGGCGTGCGGCGGGTAGTTGGTAGGGCTGCTTTCCCGCTCCGACTTCAAGACGCGCCCATTCGCGCCAGAGATTGATGTTGGTGGCGGCTTCGATTACGTTGGAAATATAGGCGCCACCAACACGGGCAGCGATTTCGATGAAATAGAATTTTCCGTCCGCGTGCGATTTCAGGAATTCGGCGTGGGTGACGCCGCGAAGATAGCCGAGGCCTTCAATCACGTCACGATTTACTTCGAGCAGTTTCTTGGTTTCGGCGGCATCGCGCGGCAGAGTGCGCGTGGTGAATACGCCGCCTTGATGCGAGACGTCGAGAGGCGGAGCGCCGTAGGCGTGGGGCTCAGCGAATAACACTTCGCGCTCGGAAACGATGCTGTCCACGTGATAGACGATGCCGGGAACGAACTGCTCAAGGAGGTAGAAGGATTGTTGATCGCCGAGCTGATCGAGCCAGGGCCAGAGATCATCGGGCTTGTGAATCTTTTTCATGCCGATGCCGGAGGCTTGCGAGCGCGGCTTGAGCAGCCAGGGAGCAGGGACGCGCTGCATGAAGTCGCGAATCGCGTCGTAATTGAGGATGTGGACGAATTCAGGGACGAGAATGCCCGCTTCTTTGGCGCGGGCGCGCATCGAGAGCTTGTCGCGGAAGTAGCGGATGGTGGTCAGGCCCATGCCGGGTATGCGCAGATGCTCGCGCAGCGCGGAGACATTCTCCATATCGAATTCGTCGAGAGCGACGATACGATCGATAGGTTGCGAGCGAGCCATGTAGCTGACTGTGTAGATCAGGTGGTGCTGGGCAATATCCTCTGGCATCAGGAAGACGTCGTCGAGGGCTTCGCGCGGCCAGTCGGCGTCACGGAGTTTTTCAACGGTGAGGAGGAGCACGCGGCAGCCCAGGGCTTTGCAGGTGCGCAGGAATTCCTGGCCCTTTTCGTAGGAGCTTACGCAGAGAATGGTGAGCGGGCGATTATCGTTCATGCTGGCGGCGTCCACGAGCGCGAAAATATCGCGGATTATACTGTGGACTCCGCTGCGGGATACAAGAATTGCAAGAATGGGCCGACCCGCTGGGCCCAGGCGCCTTCGTTGTGCTCGGCGCCTTCGACTCGCTGGTAGTAGAGGTCTTTGCCGAGCTGCCAGCCTTTTTGCAGGAGGAGGTCGCGATATTGCTCGACGTCCTGAACGATGCGCGGACCTTCTTGCGTGCCGATATCGAGCCAGATGCGCGGGCGTGGCTCGACATTTGAGGCAGCAGTGAGACGGTGAATGACGCGCTGGTTCCACCAAACGGATGGGGAGAGAGCGGCGATGCGGCCGAAGATTTGCGGATGTTTGAGACCGAGATAAAGGGACAGCAAACCGCCAAGCGAGGAACCGCCTATTCCGGTGACGCGTGAATCGGCAAGCACGCGGTACTCGCGCTGAATAAAGGGCATCACTTCTTGCACGAGAAACTTGGCGTAGCGATCGGCGCGGCCGCCGCCGAGGCGCGGCGCTTTGGTCGGCGTGTATTCGTAGATGCGCGATTTTCCAGTGTTATAAATTCCGAGAATGATGAGCGGTTGCACGGTGCCGGTGAGTATGAAATCGTCGGCAGTGTGGCCGACGTGCCAGTCCACACCGGGAATGAAGGAGGTCGCGCCGTCGAACAGATTTTGGCCGTCGTGCATATAGAGAACCGGGAAGCGACGCTGCGGCTGGTCGTGATAGCCAGGCGGAAGATAAACAATGAGGTCGCGCTGGTTGCGGAGGAGGCGCGAACGGAATTTTTCGTGTTTGCGTAGCTCCGGGGCGCTCACGGAACGATCATTACCAGCAGATCTTTGGCTTCGACGTGCTGGCCGGGAGCGACGAGCAGCTTGGTGACGCGGCCGGAAATCGGCGCGTAGATATTGGACTGCATTTTCATGGCTTCGAGTGTGAGCAATTTTGCGCCGCGTTCGACCACGTGGTTAGCCTGCACGGCAACGCCAGAGATTATGCCTGCGGTGGGCGCGGGCACCTGGCCGGCATCGGCGGGGTCGGCTTTGGGATGAGCGCGCTCGACAACGCGTAAAGCGCGATCGCGAACATTGACTTCGCGGGGCTGGCCGTTGAGTTCGAAGAAAAGCGTGCGCGTGCCATCGGGGTGTGGATCGCTAATGGTGAGGAATTTTACGATCAGCGTTTTTCCTTCCTCGATCTCGATGGTGATTTCCTCGCCGGACTTCAGCCCATAGAAAAATGCGGTCGTGGGGAGAACGCTGACGTCCGAATACGTTTGGCGGAATTTGTCGTATTTGAGGAAGACGTCCGGATACAGCAGGTAGCTCAGGAGGTCGTCGCGGCGAATTGCATGGCCGACCTTTTTCTCGAGAGCTTCCTGCTCATGATCCAACTTTGCCGCGGGCAGGTTGTCGCTGGGAAGACCGCGAAGGGGGGCTGCGCCGCGCAGAATAATTTTTTGCAGCTTCTTTGGCCAGCCGCCCGGCGGCACGCCTAAAACGCCCGAGAACATCTCGACGACCGAGTTGGGAAGCGAGAGATCGTGGTGCTCGTCAAGCTTGAGCAGATCCTCGGTGGTCATCTCATTAGACATC
>Ga0210406_10003794_pt1 | contig 16406 bp, 12 predicted proteins | sample IncBWC30MmetaG_FD_155454 | JGI IMG/M metagenome (GOLD analysis project Ga0210406, IMG submission 155454) | Forest soil microbial communities from Barre Woods Harvard Forest LTER site, Petersham, Massachusetts, United States - Inc-BW-C-30-M | ecosystem: Environmental > Terrestrial > Soil >... | reverse complement strand
CTCGGCTGGGATGTGGCGGTATCGTTCGGTGTTGCCGGATGTGGAGCCGGTGACTTTGGGCGAGGGATGGACGCCGGTGATTCGAAGCCGGCGATACAAAAACGTTTTTGTGAAGGAAGAGGGAGCCAATCCTACCGGGAGTTTTAAGGCGCGCGGGCTGGCGTTGGCGGTGACCATGGCGAAGCACTACGGATTGAAAAAATTGGCGGTGCCATCGGCGGGGAATGCGGCGGGAGCCCTTGCGGCTTACGCGGCGGCGGCGGGAATCGAAGCGAATATTTTTATGCCGAAGGATGTGCCGTTCGCGAATTATGTGGAAGCAAAAATGTATGGCGCGAATGTGACGCTGGTGGATGGATTGATTTCGGATTGCGGGCGAATAGTGGCGGAGCGAAAAGAGAAAGAGGGATGGTTCGATATTTCTACTTTGAAGGAACCGTTTCGAATCGAAGGGAAGAAGACGATGGGCTACGAGCTGGTGGAGCAGCTCGGATGGGAATATCCGGCGGCAGTTTTTTATCCGACGGGCGGGGGAGTGGGATTGATTGGAATGTGGAAGGCGTTTGCGGAGCTGGAAGAATTGGGCTGGGTCGCGCCGGGAAAACGACCGAAGATGATTGCAGTGCAGTCGGCGGGATGCGCGCCGGTGGTGCGGGCGTTTGAGGAGCATGCGGGCGCGACCAAGATGTGGGAGAACGCCGAGACGTTTGCTTCGGGATTGCGCGTGCCGAAACCGTATGGCGATTACATCATGCTGGACATTTTGAAACAGTCGGATGGAGTGGCACTGGCGTTTTCCGATGAGGTGATTCTGGAATCGCTTCGGGATTGGGCAAGGAATGAGGGAATTTTTCTTTCGCCGGAAGGAGCGGCGGCCACGGCGGCGTATGATCATTTGCTGAAAACGGGATTTTTGCGGGCAGAGGATCGAGTGGTGTTGTTCAATACTGGCGCCGGGTTGAAGTATACGGATGTTACGGCGGAAGCGGCGGGGATTGAGAGAATGTGAAGTAATGATGCAACGATGTAACGAAATAAGGATGGCGAGCGTAGGGTGAATGCGGGGAATTCGGAGAAGACGAATGAGGAAGTTGCCGTTTTTTGCGAAAGTGCCAGCGGGGACGCAGCCGGAATACTTGCATCCTGAATATTGTTCGTCGGTGAAGCGTGCGCCGACGCGTCCGTTGATCTTGCTGCCTCATTCGCTTTCCGAGAGAACAGGACCGGTCTTCGGGCAGGATTGCCTTACTGCGACGGACTGCGATTTGACCGCGCAGCATGCGGGCGCACCACTGGGCGAAAGAATTGCGGTTAGTGGGCGAGTGCTGGACGAAGGCGGCAGGCCGGTACGCAGCGCGTTGATTGAAGTGTGGCAGGCGAATGCCGCGGGACGTTATTTGCACAAAATGGATCAGCACAACGCGCCGACTGATCCGAACTTTAGCGGCTGCGGACGCGCGTTGACCGACGCGGATGGCCGTTACCAATTTCTTTCCATCAAGCCGGGCGCTTATCCCTGGAGAAATCACGCCAACGCGTGGCGCCCCGCGCACATTCACTTTTCGATTTTTGGCGATGGATTGTTGAGCCGGCTGGTGACGCAGATGTATTTTCCGGGTGATCCGCTGCTGGCGCTTGATCCTATCTACAACTGCATTTCAGAGGAAAAGGCGAAGCAGCGATTGATTTCGTCTTTTGACTTAGCGACGACGACGCCTGAGTTTGCGCTGGGGTATCGATTCGATATTGTGCTGCGCGGGCAAGACGCCACGCCGATGGAAAAGTGACATGAGTCGCGTGCCGACGCCTTCGCAAACAGTCGGGCCATTTTTTTCGATCGGGCTTTCCGCGTTGTGTCGGGAAAAGATTGAGTACGGATCCGCCGCGGGACAGCACGTGGTCGTTCGCGGACGGGTTTTGGATGGAAACGGCGAGCCGGTGCCGGATGCGGTGTTGGAGATTTGGCAAGCCGATCAGGCCGCGATTGAGGATCGCGTTGAACACGCGGAAGCGCGACGCGGGAAAACTCCAGAAGGGTTCGGGAGGATTGCCACGAACGAGCGCGGCGAATTCCAATTCAGCACCATAAAGCCTGCGGCGCGGCGTGACGAGGAGGGATTGATGCATGCGCCGCATCTGGCTGTGGTGTTGCTGATGCGGGGACTGTTGCGGCATTTGCTGACCAGAGTTTATTTTGCCGGCGACGCCGCGAACGGCGAGGACATAGTGCTGAAGCTCGTACCGCCTGAGCGGCGCAGAACTTTGCTGGCGGAGCCTTCACAGGGAAACCTGAGCGAGTTGTCCTGGGATATTCATTTACAAGGGGAACGGGAAACGGTTTTTTTCGAAGCGTAGGCCGGTGTCCGCGATTGGCGGAAGAACCGGAAGCGAGTACAATCACGCGCGGAAATGTACTGCTTGCACTTCGAAGGGAAAAGGTTGGTCCAAACAATGAAACCCAAGACGATTGTATCGGTGTTGCTGGTGGGAATGTTGTTGGCGTGCGCGGGTGCGTACTTGTCCGCGGGAAAATGGCAGATGGGAACTTCGGTACAGGCGGCGGAATCGGCCAAAGCGTATCTGGGCCGCTGGGATTTGACGCTGCGGGCGCCCGATCGCGAATACCCTTCGTGGCTGGAACTGCGCGAAGAAGGCGGCCAATTGAAAGCGGAATTTGTAGGCCGCTGGGGAAACGCGCGGCCGCTTCCCAAGGCGGAATTGTCGAACGGAAAATTGACCTTCGTTTCCCCGAAAGAGGAAGAAGCTTTGCCCGCGGACATGGTGTTCGAGGGAGCGCTGTCTGGAAATAAATTGTCGGGAAAAGTGAACGGCACGAACGGGGCGACTTGGGAATGGACGGGCGAGCGGGCACCATCCCTGGAAAGAAAATCGCCTCCGAAATGGGGCAAGCCGGTCGCGCTGTTTAACGGAAAAGATTTGAGCGGATGGAAAATGAGCGGACCCGGGAAAAACGAGTGGAAAGTGGAAAACGGACTGCTGATCACTCCGGGAGAAGGTCCGGAATTGATCAACGACCGGAAATTTGAAGATTTCAAATTGCACGCAGAGTTCAACTGTGGACCGACTTCGAACAGCGGCATTTATTTGCGTGGACGCTATGAAGTGCAGATCGAAACGGATTCCGCCGACGAAGGGCCGCAACATCACACCGGCAGCGTGTACGGATTCATAGTCCCCACTCCGGAGTTGCCGCGGAAATCCGGCGTTTGGCAAACCTACGACATTACGTTGACCGGAAGGCGGGTGACGGTGGTGCAGAACGGCCAGACCGTGATTGACAACAAGGAAATTCCCGGAATCACGGGCGGCGCGCTGGACAGCCACGAGGGTCTGCCAGGCCCGATTTATTTGCAGGGCAGCGAAAAAGGACACGTGCAATTTCGCAACATCGTAATCACGCCGGCGGAAAAATAGCGCAAGCGCCATAAGCGCTCACTGGGTTAGGGTTGCGATGCCGAGCGCCTTTTGTGACTTGGTGTCACCTTCGAAAAGACGAACTCTTGAAGTACACCGGCGAGAGACGTTTCACCAAGTCTGATTAGCGCCGAGGAGACGATGAAACCGGATCCGCGGCGATCGTTCGCGGGAAGGTAGAGAGCTGCGGTACCCGCACCGGCAAAACTTCCAATGACATTCGAGTAATTCGGCTGCCAGCGTCCATTGTCGCCTTTGCAGATAACCGAGCTCGCTACGGCATAGAGAAACCTGGATCGCTTGCTGCCACTTCCTTTGTAGAAGTAGCGCGGGTCCTGCTTGAGGATCGAAGGCATTACGGCGCCTCCGACAAATGTTGCGGTAAAAACATTCGCATAACTTGCGCCGTAGCGCTTCGCATATCCTTGAACTCCCTGCCCGTACCCACTCCAACGATCTCCGGCCTGGTCAATCCCCGCCAGAACCCCCACCCCGGCAAGCGTGATCGGATCGCTAGCCGATTTCCAGGCAAGCCCGAACTTGTGTTTCGCCGTGAGAGGGGCGGCATTAGGCTCGTAGCTGACATAGAAATTCGGGATGACTCCGAACACGCGCTGCTTTTCTTGTTCCTTGATCTGCACATCCGCCAGCTGTTGCGGCGTGAGTTCAACGCCGACGCGCACTTCTGTTACTTGGGCGGGGATAACCAACATAATCAATGGAGTGACGTAGGCCTCTCCCGATTGCAGAGTTCCGGAGAACTGGTGTGACGCAAGACCCGGCGACGAAATGGTGAGCTGGAATACGCCCGGGGCGACATTGGAAAACGCGAATAGCCCGTCCTCGCTCGAGGTCACCTCCAGGCCCGAAGATTGGCCTTCGCGTGTAAGCTTCACTACGGCTCCGCCAATGTTGGCTCCGGATTGATCAACAATTTTGCCCCTGATGCCTCCCACTCGCTGTCCGGCGTTTTGTTGTCCACCCGCTGGAGCCTGTGTTGTTTGTGGGTCAGCTAGGGCGCTTTCCGCTGGTTGGTCCGTCAGAAGCTGAGACCAGCCCGGAGAGCTGCAAAACAGCGTTGCCAGGCTCAGCCAAACCAGTTTTCTGAAGCCAAGCGCTGAGCGCATTTTCTTTGGACCGACGCGCATTTCTCGCTTTTGCCTCCTGCTTTTGGTGTGGTTGCTGGATTAGATGCTCGCGCCTGGCCCTCGGACACACCTTTTAAGAGTGATCGCCGGTCGGAAAAAACACAATAGCCATCGCTTTCATTTTTCAGGAGATAGCAGCGGGTCCGGAATACGCCGCTTTCACTTTCTATAGCGAAGACTGCCGAGCTTTGCCATTCTGGCCGCGACAATTTGCTGAGAAGCCAGATCGTCAAATTTTCGGGTAGCCGCCATCAAGTTTGCTAAAATCGGTTTCAGACCCCGTAGCTCAATCGGATAGAGCGCCAGCCTTCTAAGCTGGATGTTGTCGGTTCAAGTCCGACCGGGGTCGCCATCTTTTAACCTATACGTCAGTCTACCGTTTAGCTGATCTGGTGGATCGGGCTGCGATAGCTGCGTATTGGCCGCTCTCGTTTTTATTTTCCATTCCGGTCCATGAACGCTACCACCAGAATCAATGCGGCAATGAAAATGAGGAACGGAACGAAAACCGCTCCGCCCCAATAACTCTGATAGAACAATGCTCCTCTGCGCAGGGGGCGAGCGGCCAAGCCCAGAACCACAAGGAAGAGAACGAAATAAGTCAGAAGTTTTTTCGTCTTGCGCCAGGCTTGCGACGATTTAGGCTTCCTGCTCACTGACTAGCTATCCCGATCAACCGCTGAATTGTGCGCGGGCTGCGCTTTTATTGCACGACGATCTTGCTGGCCACGTTCGCTCCGTTGAGCATGTTTTCGAACCGCAACGGAATTTCTCCGGATATGTCTGACCGGAATTCGAAATCGTAAGTTTCGCCGGATGCAATGTGCAGCCGGGCGTCGCTCGGCACTGCAAGCAGCGCGGGAACCGTGGCCCCATCCTTGGCTACAGCGCGCCATTTCGCGAGATGCTGCTCGCTGCCGAGCTGAACGTTCGCGGCGAGATTGAGCGCGATGTTGATCAGTCGCAAGCGATATGGAGTGTCGCGATTGAAGAGCATTGGGCTGAGCTGTTGTGATCCGTTTACGGTAATCTGCGTCGCGAAGAAGGAGACGTCGCGGGTGCCGATGACCAGCAGTTTGTCGTGCTCGGCGTCAAACGATTCGCCCGGCTCCAGCACGATGATGCCGCCGTACACGCCTCCTGACATTTGCTTCGGATCGGCCGCATGGGTGTGATAAATGAAGGTGCCAGCGCGATTTGGCGTGAAGCGGGCGACGAAGCTCACGCCCGGCTTAATCGCAGTCGTCACCTGATTGCCGTCGCCGCCGCCCACCACGCCATCGTAATAACTGTCGAGTTCGATGCCGTGCCAGTGGATGACGGTAGGCACGTCCAAGTGGTTTACCACTGTGATCTCTGTCGGCTCTCCGCGCGTCAAGAGAATGGGCGGACCTGCGGATTTGTCCCGCGGTGCCACGATTTTCTTTGCTTCGCGCAACGAACAGGAGAAGGTGCGCGATTTCCCGTCGGCAGCGTTGGGTTCGATCACCAGATCGATTTTGCGCGTGGCGTTAGCCGGAGAAGCCGGACGAAGAGGTGGCGGCGCTTTCACATTGATGGCGAGCACTAAGCCGGACATGTCGTTCATGCCGCCCATTGCGCTCATTGTTTGTCGCGCCTGATGTGGCGGAGTGGAGTTCGCTGCTTCCGGTTCTTCATCATAGAGCTTCGTCCCGACCCACTGGAGAACCGGAACGCGGCCGTCGGAGGAGACATGCAGATGGAAATGGCAATGAAAGAGCCAGCGTCCTGCGTGTGTGGGAGTCCATTCCAACATCATGGTGGTCGCCGGTTGAAGGTCTTGGGTTACGACTGATTGCCGGTCGCCGCCGGTATAAGCCGTGTCCGTCTGAAAAGTGCCCAGGCTCATAATTTTGTAGAATGCGCCGTGCAGGTGCATCGGGTGCTCTGAGAAGCTCGGGTTGATGACGCGCCAGCGAATGCTTTCGCCTGCCGTGTATTCCAGCGGTTCGGTGTACGGGTACGATTTGCCGTTGATGGTGACGACTTCGAAACCGGTCTGAACTACATCAGCTGCCACGAACATTTCATTGATGACGAAGATGCGATCCGCAGCGACGGGGGTGGAACCGGCCGGGTCAATGATAAATGCGCCGTTCAGATGCGCATCGGCCCACATGGGCTGCACGACAGTCACTGTGCCGAATTTCGTAGGCTCGGTGGTGCGCGCCCAATAGTAGTAAGTGCCCGCTGGGCCTGCGGCAAAGTTGAATTCGCGGGTTTCGCCGGCGGGAATTTCAACGCCGATGTTGTCATTGTTGGGGCGCGTGTTCAGCCCGTAGACCGTGGCTTTCATCTTCAGCTTGTTGGCGACGGTGGCGTGGACCCTGGTGCCTTCCGACATGCGCAACATCGGCCCGGGAATCTGTGCCGCTTGTCCGGATTCGCCGAACGCTTGCACGAAAAGCTGCGGACCGTCATCTGCCTCGGGACGCCATGCGCCTGTGCGCAACTCGAGTTGCACGTTGAGCGCACCGTTCTCTAGTTTCCCTGCTGGCGTACGGCTCTGGTTGGCAACAATTTCGTCGGCGGGTGGTGCTTGCGCGATGGCTGATGCAGATAGCAGGTACACGACCGCTAAGCCACAGAAAAGTCGATAGATTGTTGTCATCTATACCCCAGGGTTTGAGCGAGAGTACGAATTTTAAGCGAAACTGTCAAATAAACTGATTCGATAGCCTATCGCGGTGCCGCGCCCGATCGCGCAGTAACATGCAAGACAGCACTCAGACATATTTTTGACAGAAATAGTGTGCCCCATTCACTCCACGGCAATCTCTCTTTAACAATTCCCGCCCATTCTCGCTCTGCAGTTTCTTGTACCAGCGTCATCCGAATCTATAGGGAGAGAGTGAATGTCGTTTAAAAATGTTGTGTCCAAATCGTTGCAATATTTACGCACGGGCTTTGTGGCGCTCGTGGCTTTTCAATTCAGCCTCGGGGGCCCGTTAGCCGTTTCGCTGCAGGCCCACGACCATGAAAAAGATGCAGCTCATACCAAGACCCCCATCAAACACGTCGTCGTTTTGATCGGCGAAAACCGCACCTTCGATCACGTGTTCGCAACGTACGTGCCCAAGAGCCACGATTCGGTTTCGAATTTGCTGTCGAAACGAATCATCAAGTCCGATGGCACGCCGGACGTCAACTTCGGGAAGGCTGCGCAGTTCCAGGCCGTGCAACCTTTTAAAACCGATTACTTCGTCAGTCTGGATCCGAACGAAAAAGCCCCGTATCAGCTACTGCCCCAGCCGACTTTGAACTTCGCACCCGTAAAGACAACTCTCCCTCCGGGGACTCCTGAAGCTATTTTGGCGCTGGTTGAGCCGTCGCTCGAGCAAGCCGACCTGAATCTGCTCACAACGGGAGCGGCTACGGAATTTACGCAAACGTTCGTACAGCCCGACCCGGATACGCGGATCGACAATTTCGACGCGCTGCCGAACGGACCGTTCCCGCTGAAAGGGAAGCTCCTTCCTTACGATTCTTATACCGGCGATACGACTCATCGTCTGTTTGAGATGTGGCAGCAATCGGATTGCAACATCAAGAATGCGACAAAGAGCAATCCGTCGGGCTGCTTGAGCGATCTGTATCCCTTCGTAATTACCAACTATACGAACATTCCCGACCCGGCAAGCGGCGGCGCGATTGACGATAACGGCGGCGGCAACTCCATGGCATTCTATAACATGCAATCGGGCGACGTGCCGGTCCTGAAGCAACTCGCCGATGAATATTCCATCAGCGACAATTTCCATCAGTCGGTGATGGGCGGAACTGGCGCCAACCACGTCATGCTCGGAACTGGTGACGCGATTTTCTGGAGCGACGGCCAAGGCAACCCGACCGTTCCGCCATCGCACATCGCCAATCCCAATCCGCTGCCGGGAACGGACGATGTGTACACAGTGGACCTGAATTTTGACGGCAACTTCACCAAGTGTGCGGACGTCGCACAGCCTGGAATCAAGGCGATTACGGATTATCTGGAATCACTCCCGTACCACCCAAATCCGAACTGCCGACCGAACCACTACTATATGGTGAACAATGACAATCCAGGGTTTCTGCCGGACGGCACGGTGGACACCGCAGGAATTGCGAAGGGTGGTTCAGTTCCACCGACGAACGTAAGAACGATCGGCGAAGCACTGAATGAGAAAAATATCTCCTGGGCCTATTACGGTGGAGCCTATGCGGCCGCCGTGGCCTTGCAACATGATCCGACCAGCACCAATCCTGGAGTTCAAGTTGGCGCGGCGTATTGCAACATCTGCAACTTCGAATCATACGCCACCGCGATCATGGGCAATCCCGCGCAACGTGCGGCGCACATCAAGGACACCATCGACTTTTTCGACGCAATCGACAACGATGCGCTACCTGCAGTTTCTTTTGTTAAACCCGACGGTTTGCTCGATGGCCATCCCGCGTCTTCGAAGCTCGACCTGTTAGAAGGCATGGTCAAGAACATCATGGATCACCTGACCGCCAAGCCAGAGTTAATGGCCGAGACCGCGTTCATCATCACCATGGACGAAGGCGGCGGTTATTATGATTCAGGCTACATTCAACCGCTGGACTTTTTCGGCGACGGCCCGCGCATCCCTCTGATTGTCGTTTCTCCGTTTACCAAAGGCGGCCACGTAAACCATACCTACACCGATCACGTCTCGATTTTGAAGTTCATCGAGCGCAATTGGGACCTGAATCCGCTTACTAACCGTAGCCGCGACAATCTGCCCAATCCAAAAACGAGTCAGGACAACGCTTACGTGCCCAAGAACAGCCCGGCCATCGGCGATCTGTTCGACATGTTTGACTTCAACCATGGGAATGGGAACGGCCAAGGCAACCACTAGTCATTTCGTCCTAGCCGACACTCAATGCCGACTGAGCGACAGCTCGGTCGGCATTGTCATTTGCTATCATCGAAAGTTGTGAACCCGCTGCAAACGCTCGGCCTGGCGATGGGTGCCGGATTTTCATCCGGCCTGAATCTGTATGCAACTGTGGCTACGCTGGGAGTGCTGCAGCGATTTGGCGTGATTCATCTACCGGCGCCGCTGGCGATTGTTGCGCATCCTATCGTGCTGGGCGCTGCCATAGCGCTCTACATCATTGAGTTTCTGGCCGACAAGATTCCGTTTGTGGATACGGTGTGGGACACGATTCACACTTTTATCCGTCCACCGGCAGCCGCCTTCATTGCCTTCAGCGCCGCTGCAGCCGCACCGCCAGAATGGCGCTGGGCTGCGGCGCTGCTTGCCGGTGGCGTCGCGCTTACTTCGCACAGCACAAAAGCGTCGACGCGCGCGGCGGTGAACACCGTGCCCGAACCATTCAGCAATTGGGCGTTGAGTATCGGGGAAGATTTGCTGGCAGTTTGGCTCACGTGGCTCACGACCGCCCATCCCATTGCGAGCATCTTCATCGTTGTGGCGTTGTTGGTCTTGTGCGCGGTGTTGTTGCACTACCTGTTTAGATTTGTGCGAGCGGCGCTGAAAACTTTGTAGAGCGTGTTTGTCGCGAGATGGTCGAGCCGTTGCGCTTGCACCATGAAAGGCGGAAAAACTCCGGCTCCCTCCTGCGAGCCATGAGAAACTCATTTTTTAAGGAGCACGCCGAAAATAATGTGGAGGAAATTATCGAGCGGCGCCTGACTCCTCTCGGCCTTGGAGCGCAATAACGCACCTTCGTAGCTGTTCAAGACAAAAGCCGCTAGTTCGTTGATCTTGGCGCCTTTGGCGAGGTCTCCGCTCTCGACTGCCGCTCGGAGGATATCTTCGATGCCCGACTGCCAGCGGGAAAAAGATTCGCTGAGAACCGACTGGAGCACATCGCTGTGATCTGCCATCTCCAAAGTGAGACCGCCCGCCATACAACCCGTGATTCGTCCGGAAGGTCCATAGACTGAGATGAGTTCGCCGAAATATTTCCGCAAACGCATCAGCGGTGCGATTTTGTTGTTGCCGAGGATCTTTTCGGCGCGCTTGGACTCGCCTGTGAAATAACGCAGCAGTACCTCGCGAGCAAACGACTCTTTGCTCGGAAAATAATGGTAAAACGACCCTTTCGGTATGCCCGCGATCTCGAGGATCTCCTTGACTCCCGTCGAGGCATAGCCCGCCGTGTGCATGCGTTCCAGTCCCACATCAATCAATCGCTCGCGCGTGCTCTGTTTTGCCAAGCCTAGCTTCTCTCGGTCCGAACCCCCTCGCTTTGGGGCGGGAAGGGAAATGTTAATGGACCAGTCTACTCGAGCCGTCCCAATAAGGTTACTCCGGGTACTAAGGCGATCGAAGGGCGCGTTTGGTCCCTTTATATCGATCCAACAGACAAGCAAGATTTCCTGCAACCTCTAACCGACCGGTCTACTCTAAGTAATGTGTCGAGACGTCAATCCAGGGAGAAAAGGAAAATGCAAACGAGATACAAGGCAGTGGAAGCGTTTGAACCAGGCAATTTGCGTGTGGTTGAAAGGGCCGTCACCGATCCGGGTCCTAATCAAGTGCGTATACGGGTTGAGGCCTGCGGAATCTGTCACACCGATGCGGCCACGGTCATGGGTACTTACCCGGGCTTGAAATTACCGCGCGTTCCTGGACACGAAGTTGTTGGCCGCATTGAAGCATTGGGCAGCGGAGTGTCCAGATGGAAAATCGGTCAACGCGTCGGTGTTGGCTTGATCGCCGGAGAAGACGGCGTGTGCGAATCGTGCAGACGTGGAGACACGGTGAATTGTCAGAATCCGGTCTCATCGGGAGTGACTGTGGACGGGGGATATGCGGAAGTGATGATCGCCGAAGCGCGCGGCCTTGTTGCGATTCCTGATGAGCTCACGTCCGCGGAAGCCGCCCCGCTGCTTTGCGCGGGCATTACGACTTACAACGCTCTTCGCAACGCCGGTTTGCGCGGCGGAGATCTGGTCGCCGTGCAGGGCATTGGTGGCCTTGGGCATCTTGGCGTGCAGTTTGCGCGGCACATGGGATTCCGAACCGTCGCAATCGGACGCGGACGCGACAAAGAAAAGCTCGCGAAGGATTTAGGTGCGCACGTCTACATCGATGCTGCCGCCGAGGATGCCGCGACGGCGCTGCGGCGCATGGGCGGAGCCAGGGCCATTCTCGCAACAGGAACCGGCGGCGATGCTATGGGGCCGCTGGTGTCCGGTCTTGCAGTCCGCGGCCAGCTCATCGTGGTCGGTGTGCCGCAGGACCAGATTCAACTAGATGCGTTCCCGCTCGTTTTTGGAGGGCGCTCGATCTACGGGAGTCTGACCGGCACGCCGATTGATAACGAGGACACTCTGGCCTTCAGCGTCCTGGAAAATATCCGCCCGATGATCGAGACGTTTCCGCTCGAACAGGCCGCTGATGCTTACTCCCGGATGATGCAAGGCAAGGCGCGGTTCCGCATCGTGCTGGTCACTGAGGCTGGAGTCGCTCAAAGTGCGCTGGCCAAATGAAGCTCTCTAGCGAAAGAGGCGACACCTTCGCGGGTAGGCATGCCTATGCCCCGGGTTGAATTATTTGGTGTATCTATCCACCCAATCGATAAACGTTTTGTACCAGAATTGGCTGTTCAGCGGTTTTAAAACCCAGTGGCCTTCATCAGGGAATACCACCAGCTTGGATGGCACGCCTTCCCGCTGCAGCGTGTTGAAAAATTCCAGAGATTGCGTGTACGGGACGCGGAAATCCTGTTCGCCCGCGACTACCAGCGTCGGCGTTTTATACTTCCCGAGAGCAGCGGCGTAGTTCACCGGCGCCCATTTGCGGTAAGCATCCGGATTGGACCATGGCGTTCCCTGCAAATCGTGTTCTTCGAACCACAACTCTTCAGTGGCGTACATGGAAACTTTGTCGTATACGCCCGCATGGCTTACCAGCGCTTTAAAGCGGTCGGTATGGGTCGCGATCCAGTCCGCCATGTAGCCGCCGTACGAGCCGCCCGCCGCGGCCATTTTCTTTCCGTCGATGAAAGGGAATTTTGCCAGCGACGCATCTACCCCCTTCATTACATCGACGTAGGCTTTGCCACCCCAGTCACTGGTTATTTCGTCGGTGAACTTCTGTCCGTATCCGGTCGAGCCCCGCCGGTTGATCATCAGCGTCACGTAGCCCGCGCCGGAAAATACCTGTGCATTCCAGCGGTAGCTCCAGGCGTTGGACCACATGGTCTGCGGGCCGCCGTGCAGCAGCACCAGCAATGGATATTTTTTGCTGACGTCGAAATTCGGCGGGCGAATCAGCAGCGCTTCGACGCGAGTGCCTTCGGCCCCTTCGAACCAGAAGTTTTCCGGCGCGTTCATTTCGACTTTGGCCAGGATTGCGTCATTGCTGTGCGTGATTTGCCGCACTCCGGCGCCGTCGTTCGACGATGCAAATAGTTCCGAGGGCATGGTCAGGCTGGTACGCGTCAGCAAGAGCGTTTTTCCATCCTCGCTCAACGCGAAAGCGGCGTTGAATCCATTGACAATTTTCTTGGGCGCCGTTCCCACCGTTGCCGCCATCGCATACACCGGCTGCTGTGTTTCATTTTCCGCCAGGAAATAAATTGTCTTGCTGTCCGGCGACCAAGCCAGATTCGTTGCGCTGCGGTCGAATGCCTCGCTTAAATTTTCGCTCTTGCCGGTCGCGCGGTCGTAGAGCATCACGCGCCATTTGTCCGCTTCATATCCGGCCGTAAGTTGCGCGTGATAGGCGATGTACCGTCCATCCGGCGAATACACGGGATTTCCATCAAATCCCGGCTGCGTGGTGATGCGCTTCGCTTCCGCGCCTCCCGCCACCGGCACGATAAACAGATCACCGTTGGTGCTGGTCGCCTCCACTTTATCGGTGACCGCCGTGAAACAGAGTTCCTTTGAATCGGGAGAAAAATTGATGTCGTTCTCATCGCCTCGCTGGTCGGGCGGTACATCGTAGTTCGCGCCGGGCGTCAAATCCTTTGCTTCGCCGTTTCCGTCGGAGGGCATCACAAACAGATGCGCGCGTGGTCCTTCGTTCCAGTGCGTCCAGTGTCGGTAGAGCAGTTTTTCTGTTACGTGCGCTTTTACCTTATTTTTTTCTTTCTCGTCGCTGCGTTTTTTGTTGCACTCATCGTCCTTGCAATCCGGATACACCGAAGAGGTGAAGGCAATGGTTTTGCCGTCGGGTGACCACTTCACGAAGTCTGCGCCCGTTGAGAGTTTTGTCAGCGGATGCGCCTCGCCGCCTTCCATCGAGAGCACGTAGACCTGCGAATCACCGCCGCGTGCCGAGAGAAACGCGATGGCTTTGCCGTCCGACGACCAATGCGGCGACGAATCCTTTCCCGTGCGCGTCAACTGAATTGCGTCGCCGCCCGCCGTTGGCGCCATCCACAAATTGCTGGCGTTGCGGTTGGCATCCATATCTGGAGTGGCCACTGTGTACGCCACCCATTTGCCGTCCGGAGAAAGTTCCGCTTCGGCCACGCGATGCATTGCGATCAGATCGTCGAAGGCTATGGCATGCTTTGCGGTGTCCTGTGCCGTGGACAATCCGGCACTCGCCAGCAGCAAAACGATCCACATTCCCGAAGCCGGGCCGTACCTATGCACACTCGTTCTCATTCGCTCTCCTCGTAACGCGGGAATTGCCCGTAATCAAGTCAGTTCTTAAGCCCGAATAGTATGCAACATTTCGGGCGTTCTGATTTCCCGCGCTCCTTCAGATTGCGCAGGTGTAACGGTGGCACGGCGTTACACGCATAGCGACGCCCCAGTTTCACTTTTCTACCGCGGGCGCGTGTCTTTTGGCAATTTCGCTCAACACATCCGCGCCCCCCGTCGCGGTCAAATGGGGATAACGCTCGCCACCGTGATAATCCAGCGAAAAAACCCGAAAGTAGTCGTCATTCTCGAGTAGCAATTCAATCGGCTCGGTGGAATTCTTCGCGGCGCGAATCGCTGCCCGCAAAATATCTGGTGACCAGCGGCGCCCATTCACTGCAACCAGATGCATCCCCGGCGCAATGCCGGCATTCGCAGCGGGCGAACCGGGAATTACGTCAATCACGGAATTTGCATCGTCGCCGCCCGAAGCATGCGCTCCGAAACCAAGCGAAAACGAAACATCAATCGCATGTTCAGACTCTTCATCGGCACGTTGATGATCGTTCATCGTTTCGTTGAAGGTCAGCTTCCAGCCGCTGTTCGCCAGACCGCCCAGCGGCGCGCCCGGCCCGTGCGAATGAATTCGCTCCTCGAAAAACTTGTTCCAGTCATATGGCGCGACAGCATTCATGGTCGCGACTACATCGTCCAGCGTGTACGGCGCCACCTTGATTATGCTCGCATCGGCGCCATGAAATTTCTTGCAGAAATCGTCCAGCGACTTTTGTCCCTTCGACTCCCGTCGAATGATGGTGTCCGCTTCCAGCCAGATCAGCGTGCTTTCGTCGTAGTAATCCGCGGATCGCCGCCATGATGAACCGCCGGATCGTGCCGAGTACAGAATTTGGGCGGAAATTGCCGTGTCTTCCAGATCGCGCCAGGTACGGCCCGGCCGGTCGTTTAAATAAGCCGCGGTCGCGGCCAGCGTCTCGCGCAATTCTTGCGCTGTCCAAAGTCCGCTGCGCGCTGCCAGCATCGTGCCGTAATATTGCGTGAGTCCTTCATACACCCACAGCAGGTCGCCCTTCATCGGCTCCTGATAGTTTCGGGTCGCCAGACCAGCTGGCCTGCGGTATTTTCCGTTCCAGGAATGAAAATATTCGTGCGGCAGCAAGTCGGCCAAGGTTTCAAAAGCGTCTGGGTCGAGCCACATGCGCTCTGGAGCGCGGTTGTCGCTCGATTCGTGATGTTCCAGTCCGTTTGGCTGCAAGTGATCGGAAAGCGCCAGGAGAAAATCGTAATGGCGATAGTGCTTCGCGCCGTTGAACAACGTGTCCATCTCCGCAATCAGCTGCCGCATGTGTTGCAACTCTGCATTTGTGAGTGCGGTCGCAGCGCTGCTGTCCGCCGCGAGATTTAAGCGGTGAGCAATCTTTTGCCCGGGAGCCAGGTCATAAGTTTTAAAGAACGCGCCGGTCAGCACAGGAGAATCAACCAGCGCGGTCAGCGAAACAGTTTCAAATTGCACTGCGCCTTCCTTAGCACCGCTTCCCGCCGACATTTGTAACGCGGTAGCGAACTTCCAGCCCTCCGGCACGCGGATGCTAGGCGCGAATTTCACATCGTCAGAATTGGCGCCATCGGGGTACAAGACAACCAGGTTCCAGGGAAGAATCGCTAGGCGTGCGCTGGTCGAAGGCACTCCAGCGGTTCCCGATTCTACCGGCAACAAATAATCGAGTGTCACCTCGAGCGAAGTGACTCCCGCGGGGACCTCGCAGTGAAAAGCAAACAAATCCACATCGTCGCGCCGCCAGGCAATCTCTTTTCCATTGGCGCGAAAATGCAGGCCGGTGGCGTCCACAATCGCACCGGTTGGCGAATGTTCGCCGGGGATCCACTTCGGGTACACGAGAGTTAGCTTTCCCGGCTTGACGGGAAATTCCATATTCGCGTGATACACGCGCTTTACCGCATCTCGCAGATCCACTTCCAGTTTTATCGGCGCATTTTCCTGGCCACGAACTACTGTCCCGCATAAAAGAAAAATTATCCCGCAAACGATTCCGGTCCTAGCCGCAGCCAGTCGCATGAACGCTCCTCCAGCAGATTTCGCAAATTGCGATGCAATTCGTATCCATCATATACCGGCCGGCACGGGAGGCTTTATTCCGCTGCTCTTGGATCCCGCTCTTGTTTAGTCCCGGGACTTCAGCCCA
>Ga0210406_10003793_pt1 | contig 16409 bp, 24 predicted proteins | sample IncBWC30MmetaG_FD_155454 | JGI IMG/M metagenome (GOLD analysis project Ga0210406, IMG submission 155454) | Forest soil microbial communities from Barre Woods Harvard Forest LTER site, Petersham, Massachusetts, United States - Inc-BW-C-30-M | ecosystem: Environmental > Terrestrial > Soil >... | reverse complement strand
TAACTCCGTCGAGTGCCGGCAAACTCGGTCCGCTATAATGGGGCTCAGTTCCCTAGCCGGCTTAGCACAGTGGTAGTGCAACGGTTTTGTAAACCGTAGGTCGGGGGTTCGAATCCCTCAGCCGGCAGCCCCCAATGGGCCAATTTTCTAGCTGCAACGCACCAATACTGCACTATTTACTGCACTGAGCCTATAGTGAGTAACGCGCCGCAGGAATGGGCGCGTAACCCAAGGGTTTTTGCAGCAATGGCCACAATTACAAAGTTAATCGCAAAGGAAACGCGCGCCGTGAGTTTCGTCGCGCAAGTTCGCATCCGCCCATTCAAGGCGTGTCAAAAAACGTTCAAAGTCGTAACCAATAGCAAGGCCGCGCGGCAAGCTGCCATTGCATGGGGCAAGGAGGAAGAGAAACGCCTACGCACCGAACTTGAAAAGGGTCAGAGCGCGGTGCGCGAGGATATGAGCCGGTTGACGGTGGGCAAATTGATTAACACCTATCTCGAAGATCCCGAAGTCAAAGGGCTGAAAACTTTCAAGGATATCGACCGCCTACTTTCATGGTGGCTCAAACAACATGTCTCGACACGCATTCTAGATTTCAATGTACTCGTTATTCGCGCTGCGCGTGACAAACTAAACGACGAAAAGGACACCCCCGCCACGGCGAATCGCTACATCAGTGCAATGCGCGCTTGCTGGAATTTCGGTCTCAACACCGGGTTCATCCCACAGGACCGCGCATGGCCGCGCAAACTTTTGTTGACTGAGCCGCCTGGTAGGACGAAATTCCTGACCGACGAGCAGCTAGCGGCATTACTCAAAGCGGCTGAGGGCAGCCCGATGATGCGCTCCGCTATATTACTGAGTGTGGGCTGCGGCGTAAGGCAAGGCGAGTTGCTGCGGCTAACGTGGCAGGACATCGATCTCGACGGCGGCAAGCTGACATTGATGAAGCCTAAGGGGCGCAGGGGCGTGACCCCGCCGCGCACGGTGCATGCGCCTGCTACGGTGATAGCCGCGCTGCGGGCGTTAAAGAGTGGCGGCGGCAATGTTGTCTCGATCAAAGCCGCCACCGGGCCGGTATTCATGGTCGACGGCCGCAAACCTAAGAAGAACCAGCCTATACAGAAACGACCGCTAAAGGTAAGCACGCTGCAAAAACGCTGGAACGCAATTTTCAAAGCGGCAGGATTGGTGGGTTGGCACTGGCATGATTTGCGCCATAGCTGTGCATCCTTCCTGGCGCGCAGGGGCGCTAGCCTGCTCGAAATCGGATCGGTGCTTGGGCACAAATCGCCAAGCATGACTTATAGGTATAGCCATTTGGTGCAAGGCAAACCGGTGACAGGTCACACCGAGCTTGATGCATTGTTGAGCGGCAAGTAAAAGCTAATTGGAATAAAGAGCCCGGCTATTGGTGTCGGGCTTTTTTATGCCTCAGATTTACCCGCGTACTTTGGCTTTAGAGTCTCGATCGCCGCGTTGACCTCTGCCGTCGGATGCGTTTTGGATTCTAGAATGGCCGTAAACGTGGCCAGAAAGAAAACGTTGGCCGGACCCGTTGCGAGAACTGGGTATTTCTTCTCAAAGAACAAATGAATGGGCCCGATGAATGAATCCATTACGTCAGCCAATGGCACGTCGTCCTTAAAATGCACCGTGTTGTGATAGTTTATCCATTTCGCCTTGATGTCCTCGACGGCAGCGGAGGATTGCGCACGAAGGAACTCTGCGGTCAGTGGTTGCTTGCGCTTCTTTAGAAAATCAAACAGCGCCATAGGTAATTCCTTGTTCTCCGCTCCTATGGACCGCCCAGGGGCCACTCTACATCATCACCTATCCATGGAAGCGACAGGCTCCATTTCTTGGCCGCGACATGCAGGCTGACGCCCGCCTTGCCAAGCACCCACGTTTTCAAATTCAACAGGTGGCACCCGCCAGCCATTGGAATTGAAACCGCCAAGCCCAAACCATCACTCTCGTGAAGTAGCAACAAGCCCGCGTCTGCGTGGGCGAAGTTATGCTGCCTGTAGTCGGCATCCCAATCCTTAGCGTGTACGTGAATCGAATATGCGTTGCCGTGGTCAGTGACGCGGGCACTAGCGGGGACCACGGGGCCAGTACCGTTGCTGTGATTTGGAACAAGCGAAGCAGCAATGCCACCCTCAACGGGCGTAAGAACGACTAGCGCGGGTTCGGCCGGGTCCTCCGGCTCGCCAATTATCGAGATGCGAAATCCGAATACTAGTTTGCCCGCACCATCTCTCAAGCTCACGAGGGAGCCAGGCTTTACATTTTGGAGACTGGAAACAGTTGTCTTGGGAAGCGTCGGCATGTCGTGCAACTCCTTTGCATCGCGGTAGGGATGTGGAAAAGCTACGCGGCGCGTACGTGATTGTCAAAGAGCCGGTTCATCCGACACGTTACTAGACTCGAAGCGGCGACCGTGATCCGCCAACCTCAACATGATCGTAATCAGTCGACTGCAATAAAAGATTCAGCGACTTTTTGGTCAAGTCTGGATGCAGACTCGGGCCATGTATAACTTCTACTATCGGCAGCAGTGGCATCGCCGGCGACGGCGTTCGCGGGTGCAACGCCATATAGGGAACCGCCTGTCCGCGAGCGCCTCGGAACCGCACAAAACCAAGATGTTGATCCTGACTAAACGGCAGGAATATCCGCCATTCCTTTTCCGCTGAAAATGTATCGTGCTTGAACGTCACCAGGAATTCCTTGAAGTGACTCGCCAGCAGTTGCGCAAAGGACGGAAATGTATGATCCGCGTCAAGTTGTGCGGTGGTCCTGCCCGCTGCAACCAAATCGAATGCCGCGCAGGTTCGCGCAATCACGCCGCGCACAAGTTGCTCTTGTTCTACTGGATCGTAGACAACTCTTCGGAGGGCCACCAAGCCCTCATACGCCATTTCATATGCACTGAACCCCAAGGCATACCCGCCACCCTGCGCACCGTAGGCCCGCCATTGACTCAACAGATCTCGATCATCGCAAAAGCAGGCTACGTAGTAGCCTTGCCCAACGTCGGCCTGCGAACCTCCTACCTGCGAGCGACGCAACAGTTCCTTACATGGGTCCGAGGCATCCTCCGCCGCATCCGCGGTACACCTCTCTATGAGTGATGACGCTAACTGTAGTTCAAGCGAGTCATTAAGGTAGGCAACGTCGGTCACCCATATTTGATGCGTGCTTAAGATGCCCTTTAGCCCGTCGAGTGAGGTGTAGTGATATAACTTATGCGGGCGATCACCTTGCGCCGCTGACCACTCAGTTACAAATTCCTGATGCAAGCGGTCCAGAACAGAATCTTGTGGGCACGGCCTAACGCGCTCCACGGCAATATATCGCTCAATTGGTTTTGTGAGAGACTCTACTTCGTCAAGCATTGTCGGTGCTTTCTCAAACTTAGCCAGCTTGGACGGGTTGTTAAGAACGTCGCATGCATTGCACCGAAGCGCAGTATTGATGAACGGCACCTTCAGGACATTTTCGATTAGGACAGTTCCGCACTTGCCGCATAAATAGTCGCTTCCGCCATGTCCAACGCCCTTCAAATAAACCGTCTGTTTGGGCGACCCTATCGAGGCGAGGACAATTTGGCCACGACTAGTCGCACTGCTGCGCGATATGGGTGTCAATCGAAATTTATTTTTCATAGAAGGGCCTTCCGTTGCTCCCAGCGCGGCGCTAATTGCACTTCGTAAATCCGACATTTTGATGAACTCGCGTCAGCTTGTCCCTGGCTTGGCACATTGTATCGAACACCACAAATGCCGTAGCGGATTGGAGCACCACGGCAGCGCCTGCTGCATTGCACCAACGTCAAAAAGACTGCATTTATAGGGGGTTCGGCGGCGCACCCAGGGCCGCGCTGGGGGGCCAATAACCCTACCGTAGTATAATGGTAACAGCGGCCCATTAAACCGAGCTGCGGCGTTTGCCAGTCACCGAGGTTACAAGCACTGGCCCGAGCATTGAGCGGCGCACTCAATGCAACGTGCACTAAGCCACCGCACGAAAAAATGTGGCGGCTCTCGCGAGTCGAGGGCCATCGGCCAGGTTAACACCTATAGGTGCCACCTCCCGCGCCGCCAAAAGTTTCCTAATCGGAAGCTGGCGGTAACTCTTTGCAAATTTCGTCAGTTTCCCAACTGCGCGCTGTAACGGCGTGCGGAGGAATTTGGCCGTGGCAAAAATTTCGAGAAATATAAAAGATGATAAGTTTGAATATGGCATAAGCGCCGCCGCAAGTTTTCTGGAATGTGCCGAGAGCACCGTTCAGCGTCATGCCGACGCACGCCGCTTGAAGTGTAAGCGTGATGCGACGGGACGCCGACTATTTTCACTTTCGATTCTGCGTAAATTCAAAGAGGCCAATGGCATTCGCACCAGTCGGCGCATCCCGACTGGAGATCGGGTGCATTAATGGCCACCAAAAAACAAGAAGTGATGGCGGCTCCGCACTCGTGGGGCTTTTCCAATTGGCCCTGGTGGGTTTGGCCCGGCGACGGCGTGCGGGGAAAGCGATTCGTCCGCACGTACGAAGATGCCTTGTTCAAGGCTGGAGCGCTGTCACGCGGCGGCCGCGAACTGATCGTGTACGGCGCAGGGTTCACCAAATTCCTACATTCCCAGCGGCATCGCGTTCAGGACTTTGAATGCCCCGCAAACTTTACCAAGCGCCACAACGGCGCTGCGAAGGCGGAGGCTGCGCAGCCGTGAACTCCCCTTCCCGCCTGCTGGTTGAAATACACGAGGAGGATTTGGACCCCGTGTTCGTGACGTACACCGATCACGATGATGACGCGGTGTTTGTGTATTCGACCTGCTGGCGGGGTTTGGTGTCTGGACACTCGTACATGGTCTTTCATGAAACCGAGAAACCCTGTGCGGATTGTTTCAGGTCCCTTGAACGGCGCGAGATGGCGGCATTAGAACAAGCGACTGTAGGAGGCATGCAGTGAGTTTTAATAAATTCGGCGGCAACATCGCCCAATGGCGTAACGCTCTGCCTGAAGACTTGTGGGACTTATCCGCCTTCCTACTCTGGAAGCGAATACCTAAGCCGGGCAAACCTGGGAAGTTCGACAAGATACCCTTCTACTCGAATGGCGTGCAGCGTTACGGCGCAAACGGCAGCAAGCCAGATCGGGCGCGGCTGGTTAACTTCGACACCATATGCGCCGCGTTCAATCGCAGTAAGTATGCTGGGATCGGGATCGCGTTATTACCGGATGCGCCGTTCTGGGCACTCGACCTGGACGATTGCATCGACACCAATGGTGAGCTATCACCACTCGCACGGCGGGCCGTCGCCACCGGCACCTACTGCGAGCGCAGTCCCAGCGGTCACGGTGTACGCGCGCTGTTCGCCGGCAAGGCGGGCGCGGACAAGAAGAATCACGACGCTGGCGTCGAACTGTTCGACTCTCGGGGGTTCGTTACGTTAACTGGTGATCGTATCGCTGACACATGTCTACTTCCGTGTCCCGCTAAGTTTCTAACCCGATTACTTAAAATTGTGCGCGCGGGTAAGCGCACTGACGCGAGGGTGCGAACCGATGCACCCAAAGCGAATCCGTCGCTTGCCGACAACGTGCGGTTGCCGCTGCCCATGTGGCGCAAGTTGGAAAGGCCATATCGGCCGAATGATGACCGTAGCGCCGTGGCGCTCTCAATCGCTACCAGACTTAGAGACCGCGGCCTGACACCGGCGGAAATACTCGAACTCATGTCAGAGCCAGAGGTGCTTGCACCGGCGCTCGACCGTCGCAATGGCAACACCGCAAGCGCCCGTGACTGGATGTACAGGTACGTCGTGCTTCCCGCATTCGATGGAGAACCAACCTGATGAACAAAGGTATTACAAGAGCTGAATTGCGCGAGCCCAAACCTTACCCCATCAAGGGAGTGGACAAGTTAAAAAATGCTGTGCGCGAACAAATCGTGCAGGGCATGAATATGGATCGCAAAACCGTGGCGGCTATAGTCGGCCCTCCCGGTGTTGGCAAGAGCGTCCTCGCTATCGATCTAGGTATGAAGCTCGTGGCAGGTAAAGAATTCTGGTTGGGCCGCAAAATTAAGCCAGGCGCGATATGTTACTTCGCCGCTGAAGCACCGGGAAGTGTGACCATGCGTGCCAAAGTCGCTGCCGAGCGAGCAAAGTGTACAGGGGATCTCTTCTTCATATGTAAGGCCGCACCAGGTCTAGGCGGTAAAGACACCTCTGAGGAACATGCCAACCGCATCATCGCCACGATACGGAATCTTAATCGTAAGATAGGAGTCGACGGCCCTATCGTGATGGCCTTCATCGACACCGTAGCGGCCACTATGGGCGACGGTAACGAGAACGCCGAGGGTATGGTATTGCACATGCAGGCGGCCAGGCGCATCGCCGAAGCGACAGGCGTCTGCGTGGTGCTCATCCACCATCCCAATAAGAACGACCCTTTCAGTGAACGTGGACATGGATCGCTCAGAGGAACGTGCGAAGCCATCATACACGTCAATATTGAGGAACAGACCGGCGTGCGTATCGCCACGCTAACCAAGGCGCGCGATGATCAAGAAGGTTTGCAACTACGGTTTGAGCTGGAGCGCGTAAAGATAGGGCTTGACAGTTGGGGCGACCCACAAACCACCGTCGTCGTGAAGCTGGCTACGCTGGGGAAACCGCGCCAATTACCAAAGGGTAAAAATCCACCCGTGCTACTGCGAGCACTCGAACGTAAGGGTGACATTACTTGGACCGACGCCGCCATACGCAAAATGGCTGAAGATGAATTGAAGATGCAACACACCTCGGCACACAAAGCGCTTGAGGTTCTGATAGCTGGCGGTTACTTCACCGCAGAATCATCGCCCTTGCATCGGGTGCTTAAAGATTTACCTGTAAAAATAGGTGCAAAATGAAGTTTGTACATCTTGTACATCTTTGTACATGTACACGATTGTACTTGTGCATGTGTACACCCCCCTTAAGGGGTGTACATGATGTACAAACCCATAACAAATCTATTTTTGGTGGTTATATACCGCGCCGCCACGCATTGGTGCAGTCATGATCGGCATGGCGATGGTCATTGATCGTCCGATGGCTGCGCGCATTGCCAAGGACGTGCATAAATTTGGTGGCGCATGGGAAACCGTGTTCAAAGCATGGCAGCGTCTGCCGACGATGCAATATCTAATCATGATGGCCCACACCAAAGAACGTATGCGCAAACGCGCGCCGCTGACTGCGATGGTTGTTGATGATGAATCGTTGCGTGAAGCACTGCGAATAATGTGCCAGCAGTTGGATAACGTTGATTGTCAATGGATGTTGTTTGTCGAGGCAGGTTCAGCCGCCGAACAAATTACGCGACAAGAAATATTGGCTGACAGTATTACTCAAGGAAACGCATGAAACATTTGTCCGCCAACTCTGCTCTGCAAAGTTCGCCTAGGGGCAGCAAAAGCGCCGCTAGGGCTAGCCGTTTGGCAGCAAAACAGGTGGGCGTGAAGGCTAATAAACACAATGGCGCCCGTCACTTGACGGCTCCGGTGGGGGCGAAGCATCGCCGAACTTCCCCAAAGGCGCGTGCATCACGTACCCCCCGCCTGGGTTTGCCGACGAAAGGACAGCTACTGATCCCGAAGACGCCATCAACATACGTAGGCCGATTATCGAGCGTCTCCGATTGGCATCGGCAAGTTGGAAAGGTGTATCGCGAGATGCGAAGGCATCAGATTGACCCATCGCTGGGAACGAAGCTGACGTTCGTCGCAAACGTCGGCGCAACACTAGCGCGGGTTATCGAAGAGACGATGCCAGACGGTATCGATACACCACAGTTCGACTATGAACGCCTGGACGCCGCCGAGTTGCAGCAACTAGAAGCGCTGCTGGCAAAGGCTGCTGGACCTCGCACGCAGGAACGCATTACGCAGGTAACGTCGGGAGAGACGTATGACAACTAAAACAGCCCAATGTATCGCCGGTGGTGCAGCACCAAGTGCAGTAAATACCACCCCATTCCAGCGCGCGTGCTTTAAATACCGCAAAACGAAGCGTTTCGCCTTCTGCGAACAACGGTTTGTTAAGCCGTGCGCAACCTGAACACAGGAGATTAAATTCATGTACCGACAATATCAAATGCTTTCAAACGGCACCGGCGCAGTCGCAGCGGGAGCAACGCTCATAGTCGAAGCGTCACAAGTGCAAGCGCATAGCCGCGATTATGCAATCTCGGTCGGATTGGCTGGACCCACTACGCAGAGGCCGAAGGCCGGCGATGCGGACTTTTTAACCGGTCTGCCTGCCGGGTTGCATTACGTCGACACCACACTCGGGATTGTGGTCATTCACGATGGCCGAGGCGCGTTCCGTCACCCGATTACCGGAGCGCTCGTCTAATGCAGCCGCAACTACAGCGCCGCGCGCAATTGATGCCCAGGGGGGGTCCATCTTTTCAACCGCGAACGAGGGTTGACGTTCAGCTCACCCCCAAAAATATGCTTCTGCGATTTTTAAAAGATTTTGCAACAGAACAGGTTGCGCAGTCGGAGCCCATCGTATGAAAACGTTTAGCTCCGTGCAATTTGAAGAGTTGGTAACGGCGACGGTGCAAAGCGTGTGCGCCGAGGTTGAACTGGATGACCGGCAATTCGACATCGTGGTTGCCACCGTGGCCGAGACGATGAAGAAGTGTTTGCAATCGCAGGGCTACGTCCTTCCCTGGATCAGAAACGTTAGGAGAAACTGAAATGGCACTTAAATTGGTTAAAGAGACTGCGCAGCCGCATCTGCAGGCGCTGCGTGACAATAAGGCAGCGATGCGCGCCTTGCGTGTACAACTCGATGCGCTAAACGAAAAGGATCGCAAAGCGGCTGCGGATCAGGCCTTGTGTGAAGCGACGAGCGGCCAGATCGCCACTGTACAGCAGGAGGTGGACACACTGCGCGCCGATGCGACGTATTCGAATCAGCCGCCGCCTGACACACGAGCACAGGAAGCGAAACTGCAATCCTTGCAACAACTCCTGAAAAAGCAGAGTGACCACGCCCGCGCCGCCACGTTGATCCGTGCAAAGTATGACGCCGACCGCCAAAAGCTCACTCATGAAATAACCGTGCGCGGGCAGACCAACAAAACGCTTCTGTTCAATGCTATGGAGCAGGATCGTTTTGTGCCCCTAGCTCCAAAGTACTTCGCAGCTGTAGCCACGCTACGCGCCGTACTTCAAGAAGTTTACGCCCACGCTCGCGTGCACGATGTGCTCTCTGGGGAAATTGGAGCCGGTGCGTCTGTGGGAAGCTTGAATATCTTTGAGCTGTGTCTTCCCTGTCCCGTTCATCCCGCATTCAATCCAAATCCCTTTATCAAGCTGCCCGAGCAAGTAGCCGATAAGCAATATCTCAACGATATCGCTAATGACGCAGTGGCGCTCGAACTCGAACTGCTCGCAGAAGGGGACTAGGACTGTGCTCCAAAGCCTCGCGAAGCTTTTCGAAATCAATGCCGCGTGTAACTACGCCTCGCGGACGAGGATCAGACGGCCAGTGCCTCGATTCAGCAAAACCCCGTCTGCCCGTGGACATTTGACAGCGCCCTTGGGGCTGGCCTCCCTATCGTGTCGCGACGGGCAACCAATTTTGCTCGGCAGGGTTCATCCTCATCCTTGGTCGAGAGTCGATGCACGGGCTGCATCTCCGTGGCGATCGACACCTCGGGACGGCCTTTTCCCGAGCGCGCGCAGACATGTCACGGCAAATCTCCTCTTGTGGCGGTCGTGGCGCGCACCTCTTTGTTGGAGTGTGACTTTGCGGCGTTAGGTTTTCACCACTTCCTAGCGCCGCCCTTTTTTAGCTTGTTCTAATTTAGGAGAATTTTATGCATTCAGGTTCCGTTAATAAATATTCCTTTGCTAACCCCGTCGGTGCTCGTAAGTACGAGGACGGCCGAGATCGCTTCGACAAAGCGTTGAAAAAGATTTTTGCAGCTGGACCGCAGCGCCCTGATTCGCTGGCGAAGCGCGATAGGTCGGACGCCGCGTTGAACGCCGCTCTGGCCAAGAAGCTAAATCGACAGGAACGGCTGCGCCGGTCGAATGCCGCCGAAGCGCTGGAGGAAGTGCGCAAGGTACACGCCGCCGGCGGACGTCGCGGTCTAGACGAAGCGAAGGGCGATCCCGAATTTCCAAGCAGGAGCGTGAACATGGTCAAGCGAGCTCGCCAGCACGCGGTGCCGGTGACGGAGAACCGCCTGCCGAATCCCATCGAGTTGAACAAGCTATTTGCCGATCAGACACGCGAAATTGATGTCGATAACATCCAGCGGTATGGCGGCTATGCCAGCAGGTTTCGTGCGATGACGAAAGCGGAACGCCGCGCGTGGAAGGGTTTGGGCACCGCACGTCCACGGGCTAATGATACTGGCGTGACCGACAACTACGGGCATGGCGCGCCAGAATCATTAAACGGACAGTGGAATGATGTGCACGCCGCAACCGGCGCGAGCAACAATTTCAGGGACATGGCGGTGCCCAGCGAACGCCCTACAATTATCGGTTCGCAAACCACAGCTACTCCCAGTGCGCTGACGCGCGATGCCGCCATCGATGCGATAAAGCGCGCCCTGCGCAGCCCACAGAAAATGTGGGGTAATTCGGATCTTGATGAGGACGAAGACGAAGACGAAGCAGACGATGAGGATGAGGATGAGGATGAGGATGACGACGATGATGAGGACAGCGGCACTAGCAACGCGAAAAACCCCAACCGCGACGACGCAAGGCGATAGCCGCGTGAGAGATCCGGTTTTGATGGCATGCGCATATCACGAAGCCGGACATGTTGTTGCCGCGATGCTGTGCGGGTACGAGGTGGCGAGTGTTGAATTGGGTGATGTGTACAGTGATGGGTTGCAGGCGCGGACGCGCTACGCTGCCAAGCGCCGCGCGCATGCCTGGACTGATTTGGCGGTTACGCTGGCTGGCCCCATCGCCGAAAGCCGTTTTGCGAAGCGTGATGTGCTTGACGTGTTGACGGATGGCGAAAAGTACGAGGAATCTGATTTGCGCCGCGCCCAGCGTGAGGCGCAACGGCTGCACAAGTTGGCGTTATATAAGAGCGCTGACCATGCTCTTTTCGTCGCAGAGCACCGCGCCCGTGCGATGCTGGATGGGTATTGGCCCATTGTTAAAAAGACGGCGCGTGCGTTGTACCGCAGCGGGCGCATAGACTGAGATGTATAAGTACGGACATCGCTTGTGTGGTCGGCAGCTTTGTTGGTTAGTGCTTCATAAACGCCGATTCTGGCAAGCGGCATATGCCGTCCGTGTCCAAGAACTGCTGCACCGGGTCATCGCCCTCACATACCGGCTGGCGCCGCGCTCTTTCGATGGCCTGCGTCTTGTTGAAGTCGTTCTGCGACTTCGATTCGATCAGCAAGGTGGTGTAGCTGAGGCCGTTTTTGTAGTTTGTATCTAGGCGAATCCGATCGCCGGCCGCGTCGATATAATGCAGGCTCCCTAGTGGTTCCCCCATTCCCCAGGCCTTGACCGTGCAGTATTTGTCCAATGGATGGACGAGCGCATTGAACGCGCCAATCGGAAACGTCGCCAAGATATACGCGATACGCCCATCCCGCTCCGCGACCGCGAGCTGCGCCGATTGCCCAGCGATGGTGGCCTTGCCCTTGGTGCACCAGGCCCCCTCGCCGCGGTCGTTGTAGCACGCTTGGTCGAGGTCCATCGAATCGAACAGCGTGGCAATCTTCGCCTTATCAGACGCGGCACCGACTGTGACACCCTGTAGCCCATAGGGTTCGCAGGCGAAGGCGCCTGCCCCGGCCAGAGTCAGAATCGATAGGACAATTATCTTCATTCCTGCATACCTTTTTGTTGATCAACGGCAGTAGGTTTTGCGACGCTAGCGGCCACGCCACATTGGCCGCTACGGCATCTAGGCTTATTCATCTGGCTTCTTCTGCGTCGCCACTGGCAGATACTCGATCAACGAGGGTGTGTGCCTCGATGATCGCAGGCTGATCCTTGGTGCCGCGCGAGGATCTGGATGCTCCTATTCAAGCTGTGTCGCGCTGTCTCCACGTACTCCCGCCGCAGGTCTACATCGGCTGTGAGCTTTAGAGTGTATCAATCTTGACGTATTTAAGAAGGGCCCATCGCCAGTAGGCGACGGTGCGAACGCGGGACGGCCACGAATTTGAGATATCAAGCTTTGCATCGCGCATCGCGAATGTAGCTGTAGGCGAGAGGCTACCGTTTTCCAGCGTGCAGTCCCAATTCTTTTTGTCAAACACAGCGCACTTCTGTAGACGGTCTAAGTAGGTGCCGTCGTCTTGCATTCGCACAACGAGTTGCTGGCCAGTATTAACCATGTAGCTCAGTTTCGCGCCAGCCTCCCACCCGGATTTGCATGGCGATGCATCTGTCGCGGTGTCTTTGCAATTGGCGTAGTACACGTTTACTTTTTCGTTCGCCGCACCGTCGAATGCTCCCGCATACCACATCAGTGCGACCGCCCAAACTACGGCTAGAAAAGTGGAGGTGGTTCGCTCGTCCATTCGCTAAGGCTTACTGCCTGTTCCCGAAGGTCTCGGCGGGTGCGCTTTGGTCTCAACTGATCCTAGCGAGTCCGTACCTAGCAGCAGGATATCGCTCAGCTTCGTGCTGGGAGTGCCTAGGCCAATGAATGACAATGCGCCGAGACTTGAGATCTTGTCGCGAAGCTCTCGCTTCTGCTGTTCAAGTTCACCTTGGAGGCGGTTAACTGTTTCCAGCAAATTAGAGGTTCGCGCGCCCGCATTTCCCTGCTCTCGTTCGAGAGTGGCTCGAGTGGTTGCAAGGTCGTTCTTTGTAGCTTCAAGATTGGTGCGTAAATCGGTAATAACACCGATTTGGGTTTTGATGTCCGCTTCAGGGACAATGTCGGTCCAGTTTTCGATGGAACTAACCACCTGTTCCTCAAGTTGCACACAAATACCAAGCGCTTCCTCGTAGTTACGTTTCGTAACCTCCGGGTGCTTTTCAATATGGTCTTCTGCGTCGTGAAAAACGTGAATGCGACGTTCGAGTGAAGCTACGTTTCGAAGTAGGAGCGATAGACTTCGCACAGAAAGCCTACCTCTAGCTTTCATTGCGCCCTCATCGTCCGTCTCGGTGACTTGCTTTGTCACCCTGGCACCGAGTACGGCGGCCCCGATCGTGATCAGTACAAATATGATTGATGCCAAGGCACCATTCTGCGTCGGCGGCGAGAGAAAGAATAATGCGACTAGCGCCACGAAGAGAATCAAATTGACCGGCTCAAATGCAGAAGTTCGAAATTCGCCCCATTTCTCGCCAAGCGTTTTCACGGCGCCACTCCCTGTGCTTAATTACTTATTCGTACTAGAACTACATTATTGCCGGAAACGGCACGACTGCGCACCTTATGGCATGCGAAAGCGCCAACGAATCGACACTATGATCGCGTATGGCACTTAGTGGCTGTGGTGCCCACGCGCAACTGTGACCGGCACCGCCCGCCATGAACATTCATTTCTGTGACACACAGAACAACGCATCCGCCGCGCCACGTCATCAAGCTTGGCGTCCCAGCCGCAGATTTTCGCCAGCAGATCGGGAGTGGTGCGGCGCTCGTGCAGGCAGCTCGCGCATTTCAAGAACAAAACGTATTGTCCGAACTCGTCGGATAGCTTATCGACCTTGAAATCCCGCGCCATGGCAGGACTGTATAAACATCCAGCGAACTGTGCAAATTCGGCGAGGTCGCGACCCTATAGACGTGAAATACCGACAGTAGTGTCGTCAGCACTACCATGAATATTGTTAATGTATATAACTTTAAGCTATTGTCGGTTTGATGGAAGACACGGATGAAGATCTCTTTGAAGACGTAGTCGGGGATTCGGCCCGCGCTCGGGACGCGCGTGAGGAAGGGCTTTCCAAAAGCGCTGCGGAAACCAAATGGGGACCGGCAATCAAAGGAGGTCCGTACGGCTACCAGATCATTCCTGACGCCCTGGTGCGCCATCAGCACGAACTCGGCCTCGACGCGACGGACATAGTGGTGATACTGAATATCTGCATGCACTGGTGGGAAAGCGAACCCAAAAAGCTTCCGCACCCACGACCGGTCACGATTGCCAATCGCATGGGCACGTCTACCCGGACTGTGGAACGCCACATAGCTCGTCTTGAGAAGCTAGAAATATTGGATTGGCTACCGTCGCAACATCGCAAGAACGGGCCAAGCATTCGGAAATTTAACTTCGCCAAATTAATTCAGAAACTGGAGGCGCTGGCATGTAAGCCACGCGGAGTAGATAAAGCGGCGTAGCTCAATGGATAGAGCGCCTCGAATTACGAAGGTTTACTGGTAGCCGCCAGGACCGTTCGGGGAGACGCAGGTTCGACTCCTGCCGCCGCGCCCATATTATACAAGGCAACAAAAAACCCGCCAAGCCGTTAAAGCCGGGCGGGTTCGCAGTTCCGCTAGCTTATTTTGCGGCTTGAGCCGATATAATCCGCCCCCAAGCAAGGAGGCGCAACAAAATGCTAGTTCTCACCCGCAGAATCGACGAATCCCTGAGGATCGGCGACGATATCACTGTGAAGGTGATTGGCATAAAGGGCAATCAGGTCCGCATCGGCATCAGCGCACCGAAGGACATCCCTGTTCACCGGGAAAAGATTGTCGACAGGGTCAGGAATGAAGAACATTCCGGGTAGCACTATGTGCAGAACAACTCGCTTCGCAGTGATGGTGCTACTCGCGGCGGGCCTAATGTCCTGTGCACCGCACGCCGGCGACGCGGCGCGAGCTGCCTATGAGGTGCAAGAGCGCTGCGGCAGAATTACGCGTGAGTGGTTCAATGTATTCTGGGGCCCCAAGACACAGAACAATCTTTCGGTTTTCAGTTATCAGAACCACTACAACGCTAAACTGAACCGCTGTTTCGCGCGTATTCTCCAGCCAGACGCGAACGGCGCTACCTATTGGTTGTTTGATGTTAACGAAAATCGGTCGCTCGGTGACGTAACGACAAGCGGGACAGAACTTATCCATTGCGATGTGAATGGCAAGAAATGCGCTGGCGTCAAAGAGTGGGAAGCCGAGGTGGCCTCGACGTACATGGAAAGATGACGATCCCGCCAGTCAAATTGCATCTGCACTGGGCTTTCAGTTGGCTAGGCTAAATCGACGTAACCATACTTCGCCAAGCTGGCAACGAACTTGGGAACGCGCGCAGCCTTGATGCCTGCGGCTTCCGCTTTCGCCGCCAACGCCTTGAACGTGATGCTGCCCTTGCGCGGTACCAATGCGAGCAGATCAGTTTTCGGGCCGGTCTTTTCACGCGCCGCTTTGAATGTGATTGTGGTGCTGGCTGTTGGCGCAATGGTTGCGGTGCCATTCGCTTTCGTCCCTGCGGTTTTCTTGGTGGGTTTTTTGGTAGCCATGATTTCAATTTCCTTTGTGTGTTGGTTTGCAACGCCGCGCGTTGCGGCACAAATCACCGTAGGCTCGGCGGGAGTTGCGAACAACGGATACGAAGCGCAAACGGTGCGGCGCGCACGGGTGCCAGTGGGGGGCCGCCACGGCGGGCCGCTGTACGGGCATGGGGGTATGTGCCCGTTTGCCTGAGCTTAGCGGCTGCGCCCGCCACGCCGAGCCCTGGGGATGGCAAACGGATCAAGCGGGGGCTAGGCTGGCCCTGGTTTGCGGCGGGCGGCTGGGCTGGGGTGGCTTACTGCACTCTTACTGCATGGGGTGGCACCCTACCCCGCCCCATAGGGTAGTTGGGGCTATAACTGCCGCGTTTTTGGCTTGTGCAAAAAGGCTAGCAAATGCCGTAATTCGTAGGGTTTGCGGAAAACAGCGCCGTGCCCAACTGTTACGCTACTGTGTTAAAGCTACGTTTTGTAAACCGTAGGTCGGGGGTTCGAATCCCTCAGCCGGCAAACCCCCGCACGACGGTGCGGAAACCGCAATTCGCTTTCCATCGCGTATTGGATTTAATTCGAACCCCCGACATAAAACAAGCCGGGTTCGACGACGCACTTCCGGGGCAGTATCCAGGCGCGGCGTTGCCGCCCACCTCAAAAAAGCATAAAGCAGATTTCCGATTGCTATAGGTGATTTCGTGAATGACTTTCGTATCGGCTTCTTAGGATTAGGCAACGTCGGCGGCAAGTTGGCTGGGAGCCTCTTGCGTCACCGCGTCGATCTGACAGTGCGAGATCTCAATAGTGATCTGGTGGCTGATTTCGTTGCCCAGGGCGCGCACGCCGCCAATTCCCCAAAAGCAATGGCCGAGCGCGTCGATCTCCTTATCACCTGCCTGCCCTCACCCGCCGCCACCCGCGCGGTACTCGAGGGT
>Ga0210406_10003792_pt1 | contig 16410 bp, 15 predicted proteins | sample IncBWC30MmetaG_FD_155454 | JGI IMG/M metagenome (GOLD analysis project Ga0210406, IMG submission 155454) | Forest soil microbial communities from Barre Woods Harvard Forest LTER site, Petersham, Massachusetts, United States - Inc-BW-C-30-M | ecosystem: Environmental > Terrestrial > Soil >... | reverse complement strand
TTCCGCTGCATCCTTTTTTCGGGTGCATTGGGGTTGCGCCATCGGGAGGCGAGGCGCGCAGTTCGATTGTGCCGGCGGAGTTTGGCGGTAACATGGATTCTCCTGAAGCCAGCGTCGGCAACACTGTTTACTTTCCGGTGAATGTCCCCGGAGGTTTGCTGTATATGGGCGACGGGCACGCGGCTATGGGGGACGGAGAGGTCGCAGGCACAGCTATAGAAGTTCCTCTGCGGGCGCGGGTTCAGCTCAATCTGATCAAAGGCCAGAAGATCAATTGGCCGCGCTTCGAGAATGATAGCGCGATTATGACGGTCGGGGCTTATCGTCCGTTGGATGATTGCGTGCGCATCGCTTTCACTGAGCTGGTCGGGTGGATTCATCAGGATTATGGTTTGTCGGAATTGGATGCGTATGAGTTGCTGTCAAAGGTTGCAAAGATCCATTTGAATGAAATGGTCGACCCGAATTACGTGGTTGTGGCTTCGATTGAAAAGAAGTTCTTGCCGCCGAAAAAGAAGTAGACTGGGCAGCACTGTCTGCTCGATTTCAGCAACTCAAGAATTGCCTTTTTCGAAAGTCTCTTTGCTTGGGCCCCAACTCCGGCGATAATACCTGAAGCCTTTGGACCGCTACTCCATCCTCGATCAGACTCCCTCTGGCGGCGGAGTCCCCGTGCCGGCTTCGGGCGCCAAGGAAGAATCCGTTTCCCCGTTTGCACAGCGTTTTCCAACGAATGACAGCAGCAGCTCTTTGGCCGAGATGGCACAGCGCGACCTCGAAGCTGCGCTGCAGTTGTTGGCGGAACGGGCACAATACATTACGGGCGCGTCGGGTGCCGCGATCGCGCTGATCGAGGAGAGCGGCATGATCTGCCGCGCCAGTGCGGGGCCCTCGGCGCCGGCGCTGGGAGCGGAAGTCCAAGTGAAATCGAGTTTAACCGGAGAAAGTGTTCGCACCCGGCAAGTCCTGCGCTGCGATGACGCGGAGACCGATCCGCGAGTCAATCGGGAGAGTTGCCGGGCTCTCGGCATCAGGTCCGTCATGGTCGTCCCGCTCATTCGCGAGCAGGAAGTGATCGGCGTGTTTGAACTGTTGGCCGACCGGGCCAATGCATTTGAGGAGCGGGACGTCATTGCGTTAGAGCGGCTCGGGGAGATGGTGCAGACCGGGCTGGAGCATGCGGACGCAGCCAAGCGCGCGCTTGAGGAGATTGCCGCGAAGAACGAACAGGCAGCGGCGGAACAGAAGGAACAGAACCTGCCGGAAACGCCGGCGGCAGAGCAAGGGAAGGATACGCCGGTAGCGGTTGCAAGTGTGCTCACTCCCGAACATTCAAACACGACGGCGGTCGAACCTGATCGACCTGAGCCGGTTCGGACTAGAGAGATCGACATCCAAACGTGCGAGTCCTGCGGATTCCCAGTTTCAAAAGGTCGCACTCTCTGCGTAGAGTGCGAAACCGCGAGAATTTCGGGCGACCTTCCTGCACCGCTGGCCAGCAGCCAGGCTCCGTCCTTCCTTTCGGAGTTGGGGGCTGCGAGAAAACAAGGTTGGCTCGGTACTCACATCTACACCATCGGAACAGTGCTGATCGTTGTCCTGACAGTAGTGCTGCTCATGCTTCGACTGCGTTAGTCAACTTCAACTGCAGCGGGACAGACGTGTCCGCTCTACACCGTTGATTCCAGTTCCAGCAGGGCCTTTTTTCGTTCCACTCCCCAGCGGTAGCCGCCCATGTCTCCGCCCTTTCTGACTACGCGATGGCACGGAATGGCGACGGCCACCGGGTTGGTCGCGCAGGCTCGGGCAACGGCACGTGTTGCCGTCGGCTGACCGATTGCTTTCGCCACCTCCGCATAGGAACGCGTTGCCCCGAAGGGGATGGATTGCAACTGCGTCCACACCCGCCGTTGAAACGCGGTCGCTTGAATATCGAGGGGAAGCGCCGTATTCAGGCGCTGCCCGCGCATCTGGTGAAGCAGATCTTTTTTCCAGGCTTGCATGGCATCGTCGTCGCGCCGCCGGTTGGCAAAGGGGAACTCATGTCTTAGCCCTTGTTCGAGTTCTTCGTCGGAGTTGGCGAACTGGATGGCGCAAATTCCCTTGTCGGTGGCCGCGATCAACATGCGTCCCAAGGGAGAGTCGGCGACGGTGTAACGGATGGGCGCGGCGATCGCGCCACGGCGGTACTTATCTGGCGTCATGCCAAGTTGCGAGGCGGTTCGTTCGTACAAACGGCTGCTCGAACTATAACCCGCGTCGTACATGGACCGGGTGACCGAGTGTCCGGCTCGAAGATTGTCCTTGAGCTGGTTCATGCGACAAGAGTCGGCATAGGCTCGAGGCGTGATGCCCAGGACGCTCTTAAAGGTCCGCTGCAAGTGGAAAGGGCTCTGATGAAATTCAGCTCCGAGTCTCGCCAGGGTGAGCGGTTCGTCCAGGTGCTGCTCAATGTAGCGGCACATCGACTTCACCATTTCTGTGGTGCCGTTTCCTGCCGCTTTGGGCCGGCAGCGCAGGCAGGCACGGTATCCAGCCTTTTCTGCCAGGGCGGGCTCGCGGAAAAAGGTAACGTTCTCACGCCGAGGACGCCGCGCCGCGCAGGAAGGCCGGCAATACACGCCGGTCGAAGACACGGCAAAAACAAAATTCCCATCCTGGCTGGCATCGCGGGCCAGAACTGCCTGCCAGTACAGGGATTGGTTGTTCTCGTCGTGGCTCTGGTGGCTGCGGGCCATCTCGGTCTCTTCCGTCAGGTTGAGTATCGCATTGGTTGTCATAATGTTGAAAGCTTAGAATCTCCGTCGCCGCTGAGCCATCCGGTTCTTGCGCTCAAAGCAAGTTTTCTGCATTATGCTGGTGCGGTCCGAAGTCAAGATTGAACGTCAGTTCCCGTTAGCGGTGTACCGTTGCCCGCGATATTGATGAGCAAGAACACTACTCCGGTTCAGCCGTGCTCCGAGATCGTGGCCTCATATGTTGATCACCAGCTCAAGCTGGATGCTTCCCCTCTGGCGGAAGATTGGCTGAGTGCCCACCCTGTTACCTTCTCCTGCGACTGGCAAGGAAAGAACGTCGATCCAGAACGAGAAACCGAAGTTCGGGTTTTGTGGTCGCGGCATTGCCTCTATATTCGATTCGACTGCCGCTATCGTGAGCTGTTCCTGTTCGAAGACTCCGATCCCAATGGCCGCCGCGATCATCTGTGGAACCGCGACGTGGCCGAGGCATTTCTGCAGCCCGATCCCTCGCGTGAACGGTCTTACCGGGAATTTGAAGTCAGTCCGAATGGGATGTGGGTGGATCTTGATATTTTTCCCGGCGGGCGTGCGGACCTGAAAAGCGGTTTGCAGCGCTCGGTCGTCGTCGATGAGAAATCGCGCACGTGGACCGCTGAATTGGCGATTCCTATGAAGTCCCTGACGACGAAGTTTGATCCATCCGCGGTTTGGCGGGTCAACTTCTATCGAGTGGAAGGCACGAAAGAACCACGAGCGTATCTCGCCTGGCAGCCCACGCACACCCCGCAGCCGAATTTCCACGTCCCTGAAGCATTCGGCACGATGCGGTTCGCGGCGCTGCGTGCATTCTGATTGATGCCCAGTGCTGGATGGCGCAGAAGCGGTCTCCCAAGGTCGAGCAGGAGCAAGAGTCGAACCTTAGTCTGACAGAGGTTGCAGTAAGCCGAAGACTTGTGCGACGCCCGAGCGCTTGCGTAATTCAGCCAGCAGCGCGTGCGCGGCATTCTCGTAGGTCTTCGTAGGATCCGAAGAATCTGCCCACACGGCGTCATACACAATCTGTGCCGCTTCCTTTAAATCCATGTGCAGCGCCGCTTCGAGCACGTCCACGCGTTCCTGCAAATGATCGTAACAGCCTTGGCACACTGCGGCGGGTTCGGGTCCGCCCAGGTGCGCTTCTTCGAGGACGCACCGCATGCCTGGGTTCGCACTGACCGGCAACTGCGAAGCGAAAACCTGGCTCTTGAATTCGCGCAAGAAACGTTCGCGTTCTTCTTCCAGAGCGATGGGATCAGGACACAGGTCGCTGGCAGGCACAGTTGCACGCGCAGGTACCGCGGTCGGTGAAACCCGTTCCCCTGCTTTACACACCGGGCAGGCTTTCAGATCAGCCGCATAGTAGGTCTTGCAATTTGCACAAGGCATGCCGTAACCCACCAACTTGGGGGTGATCGGAGCCGCGACCGGTGGACTCGCCTTTGCCGCCCGCTCGGTAATCTGAACGTCTCCATTCGATGGGAGAACTCCCGAAGAGAGCGGTTTCTTGATTCCGACTGGCACTGTGGGTGACGAGTTCATAGTAAAAACCCCATGCGGCTCAAGGGCCGTGCTAAAAGTTAAGACATCGCCAATTCTAGGAGGGTTAGCCCCGCCTTTCGACGGCACGGAAGTTCATGTCTGAATAGCCGCCTGAACCTCCTATGCAGTTGCTCGACCAAACAAGGACATGTGAAATGAGCGACTTACAATGAAAGGCCGCGTCTTTTTTCGCGACAATCGACATTCCCTCCCTTCAAACTGAGACTGAAAGGGTTAACATTCTGATGCAATGGCGTGTTTTTCGCGCGTCCGGACGGATTAGCAAGAAACTTGCCGAGGTTGACGGAACAATCCAGCTTCAGTAAGGTTAAAAAGAGCAGTCGTGTCTGCGGGAGGTTGGTATGTTTGAAGGTCTTTTTCAACCGATGCATCTCCTGGTCATCTTCTTTATTGCCCTCTTGGTGTTCGGCCCGAAAAAACTTCCAGAGCTCGGCAAAGGCATTGGAGAAGGTATTCGTGCTTTGAAAGAGGGCATGAAGGATGCAACTTCGGAACCAAAGAGTTCGAGCACCGAAGTGAAGAACCCCGAAGTAAAAAGTTAGTTCGCTGGGCGATCTAATTTCCTCATAGGCCAGCGTCAGCCGCATTTTTCTGCACAAGCTCTCCTCACCCAAGCCGGCTTCTCGAACAAAAGAGGTTTGTGAAATTCCTGGCCACCAAATTTCCCCCTTCAGAGCGTGTCCCAGTTCTGAAATCGACCAACAGAAAGCGCGTCAGTCTCTCGACTGCCTGACTTGCATTGCTCGACTTGTTGAGAGCTGTGTATTTTCCTCTCAGCCCATGGCGATCCTGAAATCCCGGGAGAGTGGATGGCCGGTGCAACGGTATGAATCGGGTGGCTTTTAGCCCTCCAGATCGCTCGCTCGCATTGGCTGCTCACACTCAGTAATCTTGTCCGCGATTGGTGCCGATAGATAAAAGGTGACTGCCTCTTCTTCTGCTCTCGGACCCGGCGAAGGCAAACCGGCGCCCAAACCTGGTACCCAATTTGTCGCCCGCCAACCCATTCTGACCGCGGACGAACAAGTCTTTGGTTATGAACTCTTGTTTCGTGATGGCATCCAAGACTTCTTTTGCTGCCCGGATCTGGACGCGGCTTCACGCAGTACCTTGAACACATCTATGCTGCTTGGCCTCGATGTGCTTTGCGATGGGCGGCGAGCTTTTATCAACTGCACCCGTGACATTCTGCTGAAGGAGTACATTACTTTGCTACCTTCAGGCCAGACCGTCGTCGAAATCTTAGAGACCGTCCCCGCCGATGAACTGGTGATGGCAGCTTGTCAGCGGCTGAAAGCGGCCGGATACATGATCGCGTTGGACGACTTCGCGATGGCCGACCCGCGCGAAGCCTTGACCGATCTAGCCGACATCATCAAGGTTGACCTCAGAGCCACCTCCGCCGCGGATGCGGCTGCCATGGTGAAACGATATGGACCGTGGCGTTGCCGCATGCTGGCCGAGAAGGTGGAAACGCGCGAGGAGTTCGTCGTCGCTAAGAAAGCCGGGTTCCTCTATTTCCAGGGATATTTCTTCCGCCGGCCGGAAGTCCTCACAGCCCATGAAATTCCCGCCAACCGGATGAACTACCTGCGCATGCTGACGGAGGTCTCGAAGCCCGAGTTGGACGTGCGCGCAATTGAGAATGTGGTAAAGGGCGAGGCCTCATTGTGCTACCGACTGCTGCGATACTTGAACTCCGCCGCCTTCGGATTCGCCAACGAAATTCACTCGGTGCGGCACGCGCTGGCGATTTTAGGGGAGCGGGAAGTCCGGCGCTGGATTCGCCTGGTGGCCACACTCGGCGCCGGACAGGGAAAGAGCAACGACCTGGTGCTCTCCGCCCTGGTTCGCCCGCTTCTGCGAACTGCTCTCGCCCAAAATTCCCCACGGCGACTCTGACTTGTTCTTAACGGGACTGCTCTCCCTAATGGATACCATCCTCGAGATTCCCATGTCCCAGGTGCTCGACAACGTTCCCATCGATCAGGAAACCAAGTCGGTGCTGCTCGGCGGTGCCAGTCGTCTGCGGCCGTTCTATCAACTGATGTTGGCGCAAGAATCCGGCGAGTGGAAAACAGCGAGTGAACTGACCAGCCAGCTTCATCTCAACGACAGCGACGTAGCGGAGTGCCACTGGCAAGCGATGCAATGGGCAAGAGAGGTGAGTGGGGGAAGTTAGGCGGCATTTCCTGTCGCATCATTAACCCTCCCCCTGTGGTCACCATTGCCGCACCTGTCAAATGCTGTTAACCCGACCCTAAGCCGACTTTGGCATCTGACTGAATGCCTTCTCCTGCTCTTTTTTCATTTCCTCAGGAGACATATCGCGGGTGTGAGTTGCCAGCGACCATCGGTGTCCGAAAGGATCCAACACTTGCCCGTAGCGGTCCCCCCAGAACATATCCATCACTGGCATCTTTACCGTCGCGCCAGCTGAAACGGCACGTTCGAATGCGGCGTCCACGTTCTCGATGTAAATGTGGAGAACGTCACCAGCGCAGCTCGTGGGGTCTGCGGCGGGTGATGCTGACGCTCCCCCATACTCCGGGAACTCGTCGGCCAACATCAGAATCGAATCTCCGATTTTGAGCGCGGCGTGCATCACCTTGCCCCCAGGGGCCGGCATGACGTGAAGAACTTCGGCGCCAAAGGCTTTCTTGTAGAACTCGATGGCGCGATTCGCCTCACGAACCGTCAGATGGGGCGTCACAGTGTGGAATCCCTCAGGTACGGCTTTTACCTTATCGGTCATAAGACCTCCTCAGGCAGAAGAGTCTAGAACAATCCATGTTAAAAGTTGTTAAAAATATCTGGAAAGAGCGGAATGTCCTGGAGAAACTGGCCGACGTGTTCTAGAAGAACCGGGTCACGCCTTCCTGCAGCACCAGCACACGATCCTCAATGCCCGCCGCCTTCGCTTCCTGCTCCAGCAGTTGCAAGGGCTCGTCCATGGGTTCGTGGGATAGTTTGAAGGTTCCGTAGTGCATGGGCACCATCCAGCGGGCATTCAAATCAAGGAACGCGCGGGTAGCGTCGGCGGGATTGGCGTGGACATTGCGGAAGGACGGCGGATTGTAAGCTCCGATGGGCAGTAGCGCCAGTTCGGGCGCCAGACGCCGGCCGATCTCGCGGAAGCCGGAAAAATAAGCCGTATCGCCGGCGTGATAGAGAGAGTGCTTGCTGTCGCGCAGCACATAGCCACCGTATCCGCGATGGGAATCCTTGATGATCCGGGCGCCCCAGTGCCGCGAGGGCACATGCGTGACCGTGAGCTGGAGATGGCGGTAACTGTTCCACCAGTCCAGCTCGACCACGTCTGCGAAGCCCAAGTCGGAGACCAGATCCATAACGTGATGCGGTACCACGATGATGGGGGGCGACGCCCGCCGGATTCGGGCCTGCTGAACGATGGCCCGCAATGAGGGTCGATGGAGATGGTCAAAGTGGGCATGGGTAACCAGCACCAGGTCGATGGGAGGAAGGTCGCGGAGCTGCACTCCCGGCTTGCGCAGCCGCTTCAGCACAAACAACCAGCGCGCAAAATTGGGATCGATGACCACGTTCTGGCCGCCGATTTGCACGAAAAAGCTGGAGTGGCCAATAAACGTTAAACCCAGCTCTCCATTACTGATTAACTTCGGTTTATAGGCTTGGCCGGTGCGTGGGGTAACCGCGGAGTGGCGAACCAGACTGCCAAACGCGCGCGCGCGTTTGCGGAGAACGGGATTCGTAAGCGTTGGCTTTAACATCTGCTCCTAGAGACGAAACAGCGGCCCCGATCCAGTGACAATCTATTAGATGCGCAAAGAGCTGGGAGAAATGGTTTCTCGCCTTCCACGTTTGGAGAGCGAATGCTGGCCTCATTCTAAGACATTTCCCCGCCAATTGCTTGACCGTAATGCGGGCGGTCAGTTCTAATCATTAAGGAACTGTTCTCCACGAACACTTCGGTGAGGCCAAGACGTTGCAAGCAACGTCTCTAACGGCTCTGTAGAGACGTAGTTTGCTACGTCTCGCCAATCGGAGTATGCGAAGAAAGCATGTTCCTTGAAGACGAATCCACAGGAGCGAACATGCGTGTTGCTTTCTTAGGTTTGGGAATCATGGGACGGGCAATGGCGACCAATTTGGCCAAGGCAGGTCATGAAGTCACGGTGTGGAATCGCACTGAGGGTAAGGAAGTGGAAGGGGCGCGAACTGCGGCATCGCCGGCGGAAGCGGCGCGTGCGGCCGAGGTAGTTTGGATGTGCGTCTCGGACACCAAGGCAGTCGAAAACGTTTTGTTTGGGACGCAAGGCGCGCATGAGTCGTTGGCCGAGGGAATGATCATTGCCGATTCCAGCACTATCTCGCCTTCCGCCACACGCCGGTTCGCCGAGCGGGCGCAGGCGAAGGGAGTCCAATACGTGGACGCGCCCATGACCGGATCCAAAGCCGGAGCGGAAAGTGGCACTCTGATTTTCATCCTGGGCGGAGAAGAAGCGGCTATTGAGAAACTGAAACCGCTGTTTGCCGCGATGGGCAAGAAGATTTTCCGCATGGGCGAAACCGGCAAAGGCCAAGCCGCCAAGCTGGTGATGAATCTACAAATCGCGCTCATCTACGAAGGCTTTGCCGAAGCCCTCACCCTGGCCGCCAAACTTGGAGTCGATATCAATGCGCTGGTTCCCTTGATCCAAGCTTCCATGGTCCACTCAGGCGTGGTCGAGTACAAAGCTCCGTTTGTCCTGAAGCGCGATTTCTCCCCGAATTTCCCGCTGCGCCTGATGCACAAAGACCTCAAGTTGGCGCTGGAAGCGGCCAAGGAACTCCGAGTCAGGCTGCCAGGATTGGAGACGGTAGAAGAAATCTACGACGTAGCTGACGAGGATGGACACGGCGACCTCGATTACGCCGCCACCCTGACTCTCCTGGAGAAATGGGCAGGAGTCGAAGTGAAAGGCGCTTCAGCTTGACAACAGGTTACTTCTTCTGAGGGGAAGCCATTGCGCAAGGAGTCAAATTCCTTGCATAAGTGACTTCGATGTCTTTTCGCTTCTTTCCTCGATCATCCACAACCTGCAGTTCCCAACGGTGCTGTTTGTCGAGATTGCCCGGCACCTCCACTTCTAAGTCGTAGAAACTCTTCATTTCCGTGTACGCACGTAACAGCGAAGCCTTCAACCATTCGCGTCCGTTTGAGGAATCGTCATGCCTTGTATTCGTGATTAACCCTCCCGTCACTTCTGTCAAATGCTGCAGAACATAGATCGAACGCTCAGCCTCGTCTTCTCCGTGGCGGGCAGGCCAGAGTATGAAGCAGAATAAGCGGATCCCTCGGGATAGAAATTCGTGCTCCACTTCCTCACTGCGCATCCTGCTGTGGTTATCAACACCGTCGGTGATGAGATAGACGGCATCACCGGCTTTCGGAGCGTCGAACAAGCCTGCCGAGTACACCAGAGAATCAAACAGGGTCGTTCGTCCTTGACCGTCGTTCAAATCCGCGAGTTTCAGCAGCACATCCTTCGGCGCAGCGTCAAACTCTAACTTGTCACGGACACCGTCGGAAAACAGGACCAAGGCGACATGAGGAATTCCGGAAGCCGCCACAAAGTTGCCCGCAGCAAATTGAGCCAATTCAAAAGAATGATTCTCTCTGTTGACGCTGCCGCTTACGTCTAGTAGCAACACGAACCGGGGTAATTCACTTTGCACACGGGCCGAAATGATTCTCACAGGCTGGCCGCGAAATGATCCTTGGAACGACGCAGGCTGGAGCCCAGGCACCGGCATGCCCTGTCGATCGCTCACATTCACGACAGTGCGGTGCTGGCAGACCGCCGCATTCTGTGCTGGAGCGGAAAACCTAGCGAATGCCACAAAAGCAAATAGCCACCTCGCGTTGCTGCCTGATGCGATCAAACGCCGCCTCGTCGGCTACAGCGTAGCACAAGCATTAAAACAGCCTACTTGATCTTGTTTCCATAGATAGCGAATGCCGAGGTGAACGCCGTATACCCGTACCACCCTTGGCCATTATTGAAAGCGAAGTTCGACTCTCCACCCCTGGGACTGAGATCCCATTCCATCCGCGTCTCTTGTTCGCTGGCATTGGTCTTAGCAACGACCCAATATTGGGTTCCCTTCTTCACCTTTATGCCCTTGGAATCGTTTACAACGTCGAGCGCGCAGCAAGTCCCATACTTCGGCGCGTTCTTCACCAGCCAACTGCGGATTGGGTCTCCCGGCACCTGACCTCCGTTGTCCTCGTTAAGACTGAGCACGAAGGAATTGGGCGATCCGGTACTGTGCGCGACCGCAACCGAAATCTGCGTGACTACGGCATCAAACTTCGGCGTAAATGGCATCGCCACCCACTGCTCCTGCACCCCTGAATGAGGTCCGGCTACATCCCACGAGACGTTGCCCTCATACAGATGGCCCGGTCTGCCAAAGTTGCTGAAAATGGTGGCTAGCTTCCCGGGATTTGGGTCCACCGCGCGGATGGCAGCGGAAGGTTTTGTGGCCAAAGCCCAGTTCACCGGGCCCTTGAAACTGATGACCGCGCTGTCATCGGAACCAGAAGCTCTCAGGGTTACAGCGCCGATGGATACCGCGCCAAGGCAGATGAGAATACCGACTAACCTAAGCTTTGCCATGTCAGCTCTCCTCAACTTGCTTTCAACATTATGATGATCAAGTCACAGCGCAATCTGCGAATTTGAAGCGCCAGCACTTTACTATCGACCGGGAATTTGGTTGTCAGAGAAATGTAAATTCTTGGGAAGAGCGCGGGGCAGCCCAGGGAACGGAAATTGGTCTCAAGGTTACTCTGGTTCATGTGCGCCCGGAACGTCTATTACAGAACTATTACACTCCGCGTCGACGGTCCCTGCTAGCCTAATCTCATAGCATCCACCACGAGTAAAGGGACCCGCATGGAACTTGAAGCGCTACACCGTGAGCCAGCTGCCGCTAACGAAATCAATTGGGTAACCGCAACCTTTATGGCCCTGTTTCATGTTGGGGCGATTGCGGCGCTCTTCTTCTTCACCTGGAAAGCTCTTCTCGTGTCGATGTTTCTGTGGTGGGTTTCGGGAAGCCTCGGCATCGGCATGGGCTACCACCGGCTGCTCACGCATCGCGGCTACAGGACTCCGAAGTGGGTCGAATATTTCCTTACCACCTGTGCGACCCTGGCGCTCGAAGGCGGACCGATCTTCTGGGTGGCTACGCATCGCATTCATCATCAGTTTTCCGATCACGAAGGCGACCCGCATTCTCCAATCGATGGCAAATGGTGGGCGCACATGGGCTGGATCCTGACTGGAAAGTCCATGCATCACGACACCACCACCCTGGCACGTTACGTGCCCGATCTGGCAAAAGACAAATTCCACGTCTGGATCACCAAATACCATTACGTTCCCATGATCGTCTTAGGCTTGGTCCTGCTGGCGATCGGCGGCCTGCCATTCCTACTGTGGGGAGTTTTCATGCGCACGGTGGTCGGCCTGCACACCACTTGGCTGGTGAACTCGGCAACGCATAGCTGGGGCTCGCGCCGCTTCGTCACCAAGGACCTTTCCACCAATAGTTGGTGGGTGGCAATCCTGACCTTCGGCGAGGGCTGGCACAACAACCATCACGCGCACCCGGTTTCCGCGCGGCACGGCTTGCGATGGTACGAAATCGATATGAACTGGTACGGCATCTGGACCCTCAAGAAATTAGGCCTGGCCCGCCACGTGTATCGCGTCAAGCTGGATGAACTCAACCGCAAGGAAGCAGTGGCTCCAGCCCCGACTCCCGAACTGGTTTCGGTTTAAGCGCTCCAAACAAGACACTGTAGAGACGTAGCTTGCTACGTCTCTTTTTCTTTGCCAGCCTGCCTCCGTTTTTCTCTCCCTTTCGCGGTAGAATCGTGCCATGCGCATCACCAGCCGGCGCAAAGCGACCATCACCTTCCTCGTTCTAGGCGTCGGCCTGGCGGGCGTGGCCGTGGCCGTCGGATTCGGCTGGATCATCCTCAACTGGCGCGAAGGCATCAAAGTTTTCCTCGGCGTCATCTTCTTCGGCGCCATCACCACCGGTCTGGTCCTCAACACGATTTTCCTGTTGCGCGAAATCCGCCGCAACGAGCAGCACGATAGTTTCATCAACGCTGTCACTCACGAACTCAAAACTCCGATCGCTTCCATCCGCCTCTACCTCCAAACTTTGCAACATCGCGACGTAGATGAAATCCAGCGTGGCGAGTTTTACCGCCGCATGCTCGACGATACCGACCGTCTGCTGGGCACCGTCGACCAAGTTCTAAAAGCTGGCGTAGCGGGACACAAAAAGAGCAGCCGCGAGCGCGTCCCCATCGACTTCGAAAGCCTGGTTCGTGAATGCATCGAAGTGGCCCGCACCGGCCATCATCTGCAGCTTCAGGCCTTGCGCTTCGAGCCCGTGGCCGGCAATGAAGCTGGAACCAGCGTCATCGGGGATCCCCAGGAATTGCGCACAGCCGTCGCCAACGTGCTCGACAATGCCATCAAGTATTCCGGCCACCAGGTGGATGTTTCAATCCGCATCGAAACGCCTGATGAGAAGCATGTCAGGTTGAGCATCCAGGACCACGGCGTCGGCATTCCGCAGGCGGAATTGAAGAGCGTGTTCAAGCGTTTCTATCGCGTCTCCAACCGCTCGCTGGCGCACATCAAAGGGACGGGGTTGGGTCTGTTCATCGTCCGCGCCATCGCCAAGAAGCATGGCGGGCGCGCCTTCGCGCAGAGCGAGGGCGAAGGTCGCGGCACGACGCTCGTGGTCGAACTGCCGCGCAATGTTTCCAGAGAGAAGCAGGCTCGCGAAAACCAGGTCGCGGAGAATCGGGCATGAGCCGCGTGCTGATTGTGGAAGACGAAGCTCATTTGGCCCAGGGACTGCGCTTTAATCTTGAGGCGGAAGGGCACAGCGTCGAAGTTGCCGGCGATGGCGAGAGCGCCATCGAGATGCTGCTTGGCCACAAGGAAAATGGCGGCCAGGAAAACGGCAAACGCGGCACTGGCAAGCGCGAACGGCGCCAGGAATTCGATGCCGTCGTGCTCGATGTGATGCTTCCGGGCAAGGACGGTTTTGACGTCGCCGCCGAGTTGCGGGCTGCGAAGAATTTCGTTCCCGTGCTGATGCTGACGGCGCGCGGCCGGCCTGAGGATGTGCTCAAGGGATTCGCCTCGGGCGCTGACGACTATCTCCCCAAGCCGTTCGAACTTCCCATCCTGCTGGCGCGGCTGCAAGGTCTGCTGCGCCGCCGCGAATGGATGGGCGTCAGCCAGGCGCCCGCCGCCGATGCCTTCTCCTTCGACGGGCGCACCATAGACTTTGGCAAACTCGAACTGCGCGTCAACCGCAACACCATCCAGCTGACGTTAATGGAGGCCGAACTGCTGCGCCACTTAGTCCGCAACAGCGGCCAGACCGTTTCGCGCAAAGCCATCCTCGAAGAAGTCTGGGGCCTGCGCGAAGACACCGATACGCGCGCCATCGACAATTTCATCGTCCGCCTGCGCCGCTACATCGAAGACGATCCCGCAAAACCGAAGCACCTACTCACCGTACGCGGCGTGGGATACCGCTTCGTGCCCGAGCCTGGGGAAGGCTGAGTTCCAGGGTGGGCCACGCTTAACCGATCAGTAAACTTTGTTTGGCGGTTTGTTTACTGTTGAGGGACAGGTATATAGCAAAAAAATGCGTTTTCTTGCTAGATCTATGAAAACAAAGGCGCTGTTTTCGAGATACCCTCGTAACATATCCCTTCTAAAGGATTTATGAGAGGGGATATCTCGTGCTTTTCGGCTTCGCAAGCCTATGAAAGCAGGCGGTGATTGGAGATACCCTTCTAAAATATCTCTTCTAAAGGATTTAGCGAGGGCATTTTGAGGGTTGAGAGCTTTTTTGTGAGGTTTGGGACGCCCGTCTGCGCGTGAACCTCGAAATTGTCAAAGAGCCGAAGAAGCACTGCTGTTATCAAACAGCTAATGAAGTTGTGATTATGTTAGCCATTTTGAGAGGCCGGGTCAAGGGAAATCGCAGATCCCCAGGTCTCGAAGACCGCGAGAACTGAGGTGAGCGGCGCTGCTTTTGGGAATTTATGTTACGTCCCGTCTGTCCCCGGACTGCCTGCCACCGATCTGCCTATAAACGCTTGCGGAGTCGGCGATCTATATAGCTGTGCTAGTTCGTCATGCTTGCATACCCTTTGGGAATGTGCGGGAGGAGGAAGTTGGAGCAGGTTAAGTAGGCCTTTGAGCGTGCACAGAAGTCTTTAGACTTAACGGCACTGGGTCTTTTGTCCGTGTGGAAGTCTGGGGGAATCCGGGGTACTATGGGCTTGATTGTTGGCTCGCCTTTCCGTTCTGCGGCTCGAAAGCCGAAAATCCAGGAGATGGTTTCGCCGATGACTCTCGCAGGCTCCGCTCGATTGACAAAAGTTCCGCTGGTGTTATTCGCAGTTGCTTTCCTGCTCGTTTCCGGCGCTTCGGCCGAGTGGAAAGAGAAAGTCCTCTATAGCTTTCAGGGGGGCGTGAACGATGGCGCAGTGCCAGCGGGCGGCGTCGTTTTTGACAAGGCAGGGAATCTTTATGGTGTCACGACCGATGGTGGAGGCGAGTGTCCACCAGCCCAGTGTGGAATCGTGTTTCAGCTCAGCCCGCCTGCCAAGAAGGGCGGTTCCTGGACCGAGACCGTGCTCCACATCTTCAAAGGCAATGGCTCCGGCGATGGCAATACTCCTGCGGGCAGCGTGATTATCGACAGCGCCGGGAACCTGTATGGCACGACCGGCTACGGCGGCACGGGAAATTGCGTGCTCCTGGGCACGAAGGTCGGATGCGGCACGGTGTACGAGCTTTCTCCGCCAAAGCAAAAGGGGGGGCCATGGACGGAAACCGTGCTCTACAGTTTTCCAACCCCGAAGCAGGGATATCTGCCCAATGGGGATTTGGTCTTCGACAGCGCGGGCAATTTGTATGGAGCAACCATGTTCGGTGGGGGATATGGGACAACCTGCAATGCTTTCTACCAGTATTGCGGGGCGGTATTCGAGTTGAGTCCGCCGAAGACAAAAGGCGGCAAGTGGACTGAGAAGGTGCTGCATGGCTTCAAAGGTATGAAGCCGGGCTCATCCACAGGCGACGGAGCTAACCCCAACGGCGGCTTGGTCCTCGACCGCAAGGGCGCTATCTTCGGAACAACCTACAGGGGAGGCTACGATTGCCCTCACAATTCAGGACAGGGCTGCGGCACGGTGTTCAAGCTAGCTCGGCCAACCAAGAACGGTGGTCATTGGACCGAAACCGTGCTTCACCGGTTCTACCAAAAGATCTCCGACGGCCGTGGCCCTGCTGCGGGGGTGGTCTTCGACTCAAAAAGAAATCTATATGGGACAACTGAGGGGGGCGGCACTAACGGGTGGGGCACGGTATTTCGACTTGAGCCGCATAAACGCGGCGATTTCTGGAGCGAGAGCATTCTGCACAATTTTGGCAATGACGGGTACCAGCCACAAGGAGGCCTGCTTATCGATGCGAAAGGCAACATTTACGGTACTGCAAGCGGGGGTGGTACGTCTCGAGGTGGCACCTTCTTTCGGCTAGAGCGATCAACCGGGGGAGGCGGCTGGCCCTACAAAATTCTGCACAATTTCACCGGCGATCCAGACGCCGGTTACCCAGTCGGAGGCTTAGTGTTCGGTAGGAACGGCGACATCTTCGGAGTAAGCCAGCTAGGCGGAACTGGGCAGAACTGCGGCACCGGAAACTGTGGAACGGTATTTGCAATCCAACCGTAGCTAACACCACGTGGCATTATTGGCAGGCTGACAGAATCCGGGGACAGACGGGTGGAGTGGACCCCAAAACTGAGACATGAAAAATGGGTACAGTTCTCGAGAGGAGAACGCATGTCGCGGGAAGATGGGAAGCAGGCTGAGTACACGATGGAGTTGAAGTTAGCAGCGGTACGCCGGGTGCGGGCGGGAGAGAGTGTAAGGTTGGTGGCGGAGGAGCTGGGGATTCGACGCAAGCGGCTATATGTGTGGAAA
>Ga0210406_10003791_pt1 | contig 16412 bp, 15 predicted proteins | sample IncBWC30MmetaG_FD_155454 | JGI IMG/M metagenome (GOLD analysis project Ga0210406, IMG submission 155454) | Forest soil microbial communities from Barre Woods Harvard Forest LTER site, Petersham, Massachusetts, United States - Inc-BW-C-30-M | ecosystem: Environmental > Terrestrial > Soil >... | reverse complement strand
TATTTCGAAATTGCCGGATTCCATCTTCGACATGTCGAGGATGCTGTTGACCACACTCAACAGATGCTGGCCGGAATCATTGATCAACTGGGCGTATTCCTTGCGCCGCGCCGCGTCCAGCATCAAGGTATCTTCCTGGACAATCATTTCAGAGAAGCCGATGATCGCATTGAGCGGCGTGCGCAATTCGTGGCTCATGGTCGCGAGGAATCGGGTCTTGGCGGCATCCGCCTGCTCGGCGTCGGTGCGCGCCAGATCGAGCGCCTGCTCCTGGATCTTCCGGTCGGTGACATTGCGCATCACGGCAACCACTTCGGCCTCGGGTAACGTCGCAGCCTGCCACGCTTGCTCGAGCGGCCGGCAGCGCATTTCGACCCAGATGAAATCGACCTGACCGCGCTCGCCGCCGCGCGACAGATCGCGCCTGATGCGGAATTCGACGCTGCCGGCCTCGCCGCCGCGGGCGGCGTCAGACAAAGCGGTGAGATAGGCCGGGCGATCGCCGACATGGACACGGTCGAACAGGCCATGGCCGAGCAAGCGCGTGACCGGTGCGCCCAGCAGCGTCTCCGCCGCTGGCGAAATGAATTGGACGGCGCCGTTGCGGCGATGGCGCGAGATCACGTCGCTCATGTTCCGCGCCAGCAGGCGATAGCGGTCTTCCTCGACATTGAGCAGCGCGACGCTGGTGCGCGCCAGCGATTCAGCGCCAAAGGCAAGGCCTGCGGCGTAGAGCGCCGCCGAGGCGACGCCGAACCCCATCAGGATGACGCGCAAGGTCGGGCTGATTTCCGGCGCCGGCAACATGTCGAGATATCCGGCGGCGATCAACAACGCGGCGCACGACAAGGCGAGCGCGGATGCGAACGCGACCAGTCGGCGCGAAGCCGACAACGCTGCTTCCAGCGGAACGACAACGAGCCAGATCGTGGCAAAGGATTCGATGCCGCCGGTGTTCATCGCCACCACCACGACGAGAACGGCAAGCGCCAGCGACGACAGCGCATGCGCGCCTTCGTAGTGGCCGGTGCGCGACAGGAACCATGACAACAGAATTGGGGCAATCAGCCAGGCGAATGCCCCGACCTCCAGCGCCGTCGGCGCGCCCCGCATCGCAAGATAGATCGGGAATGCGGCGAAAGCGACGAGGCTTCCGAGCAGCCGCGGCGCGATGAAGACGCGCTGGCGTGCGCGCATCAACGCGTCATAGCGCGCCGACGGATGCAGCAGCGCATCAAGACAATCGCGGATGATACTCAAAACGGTCACGGCTCTCGCGCCTCGGCTTGTTCGTCGATCAGACGCGCCGGAACGCCCCCTTTATCGTTGCGCCAACGTGTCAGAGCGACATTAAATGAACGCTAAGGCGGGTCCCCCCGCGGCAAGAACGCCGGGTGTTTGTGGGCTTTTTGCGCAAGCTGCGCGCTGCATTTGACGCAAATGGTGAACGTCGGGTTTCCGGAAAAAAGCCCGGTATGGTTTCGAAATGGTGGACGCGGCAGACGCATGCCGCATTTCTGGCGCAGGCGGGGCATCAATCGAGACTTTTCGGCGGATCGAATCCGTCGGATTTTTGGCGAAATTTCGAAGAATTAAGCTCAATGCAATGACTTGCGATTTATCGAGGACTGCTAGGTGAGAACCATTGCGGGATCGATCGCAACAGGTTTGGAAGAGACGGATCGCGGGATGTTTTTTCTGCTGCGCATGGTGTTCTGGCTTGGGCTGGTGCTCGTCCTGTTGCCGAGAGACAAGACGCCTGAATCGGAAAAGCTGCCGCAGATCGGGACCTCGGAAGCCGTGCACGCTGCGACCGCGGCGGTGTCGGACATGAGCCAGTTCTGCAAACGTCAGCCGGCGGCGTGCGAAGTCGGCGGCCAGGCCGCGACCATGATTGGCCAGCGCGCCCAGCAAGGCGCGCGCAAGCTCTATCAGATTATGCTCGACAAGAAGCCGCCCGACCACACCGGATCCATTGGCGACAACGACGATGTCGGGCCAGCGCTCGCGGACAAGGCGCCACGCGACACGCTGACCGCTGACGATCTCGCCGCGGAGTGGCACATTCCGCCATCGCCATGACGGGAATTTAGGCCCGGAACTAGTGGTTCAAATCCACTCCACTAGCGCCATTTTTGCCACGCCGTATCGCTTTCGGCAGCCCACGATCCTATATAGAGACATGGGATCGGGACGCGGACCATCATGACGATCGACGAAATCAGAGAGAATTTTGCGCTGCTGGACGATTGGGACGACCGCTACCGGTACGTCATCGAACTCGGCCGCACGCTGGAGCCGATGTCCGAGGCCGAACATTCCGCTGCAAACAAGGTGCAGGGCTGCGCGAGCCAGGTTTGGCTGTCGAAGCGGATCGATCGCAACAACGGCAATGAGCCCGTGTTGAATTACCTCGGCGACAGCGATGCGCATATCGTGCGCGGGCTGATCGCCATCCTGCTCACACTTTATTCCGGACACACGCCGCAGCAGATTCTTTCGACCGATGCGATCGCGCTGCTCGATGAGTTTGGATTTCGCGAGCATCTGACACCGCAGCGCTCCAACGGCCTGCGCTCGATGGTGGAGCGGATTCGCTCCGATGCGCGACAGGTGCTGGCCGTCGCCACCTGAGAGCCTGACTGAAAAAAGCGGCCCGAAGAATTAGGTCGTCATTGCGAGGAGCGTAGCGACGAAGCAATCCAGTCTTCGGCACAAAAAGGCTGGATTGCTTCGCTGCGCTCGCAATGACGGAGGTTATTTCCGCCGCGGGCGCTGCTGCCCGAGCCCCATCTTCTTCGCGAGCTGCGAGCGCGCCACCGCATAGTTCGGCGCCACCATCGGATAATCCGCCGCAAGCCCCCATTTCTCGCGGTATTGCTCCGGCGTCATGTTGTATTGCGTGCGCAGATGCCGCTTCAGCGACTTGAAGCGTTTGCCGTCCTCCAGACACACCAGATAATCGGGGGTCACCGATTTCTTCAGCGACACCGCCGGCTTTGCCGGCTCGAGCGGCGCCTCGGCCCGCCCGGTTGAGACCCGCAGCAAGGCGGCGTGAATCTGACTGATCAGGTTCGGTATCTCCGACGCCGCCGTCGGATTGTTGCTGAGATAGGCGGAAACGATGTTCGCGGTCAGCTCGATGAAGTTTTTGCCGGCAGCGTCTGTCATTGACTTCATCCTTCTCGCGACGACGTGACGTCAATGCGAAGTATTCCGAAGCGAAACCCATCTCGAATCTTCCACTATTCATTCAATTATGATCGCATTACTGCCGCCATGACAAGAAGGACAGTATTGCGTTTCGAAGGGCCGTTCCGGCTAAAGTAGAGTCCCGTTCAGGGACGCTGCTCGAGATGGGCCCGCAGCTCGTCGATCGAGGCAAACCGCATCATGCCTTCGGGCATCTGCGCCTCGATCGAGCCGTCGGAATACAGCGAATACGCCATGCCATCGACAACGCCAGATTTCAGCACCGTCACCGGCGCCCGGTCGGGTGCGGCCGCGTTCGCCTCGGGAAAGGTCGAAGGAGCCCGGCTGCCGCGACGCTGCGGCGGCACTTCCGCGCCCCGCGCCCGCTCGGACTTCGGCCAGGCGTCATCGAATGTCGCGGGCGGCGCATCGGCCGGTTCCGGCACCGCAGGCGCGACCGCCACTGACTCGGCCGTACGCGCCCCGGCGCGCTCGCGCTCCTTCCGCGACGTCGAGGAAAACAGCAGATTGCGCCGTGGCTTTGGGGGCCGCGCGGGCTCGGGTTCCGACCCGTCAACGCGAACGCGATCGCGCGACGCGGTTTCGTCATGCCAGGGTGGCGGCGAAGACGAGGGCATTGCTCCCGACTCGGCGTGGCCGGCATTTTCCGCCGCGGCCGGATCGCTGCCGAAGGGCAATTCATCGTCGCCAGGTCCGATCGACGGCACTGCCGTTCGCGCGCGCTGGCCCGCCGGACGCAACCGCTGCGAAATGATTTTCAACTCGCGCACGACCAGCGACAGGCCAAGCAGGATCATGCCGGTGCAAACCGCAACCACGCCGACCAGGATCAAGGTGTTGCCGAAACCAAATTCCTTGATCGGGATCCCGAAGGCGATTGCCAAAAGACCTGCCAGCGCGGCGCCGATCCCGGCGATCAGCAAGACGATCATCATCAAACTTACCCCCTGGCGTGGTCAGTGAGAAGCTCTCTTCGTTTCTCAGCGAGCAAGCCATGAGAACTTCTGAACCAAAACCACACCGCCGATGCCACGATACCGTCATAATGTGCATAGCGCCAACCGCCAATTGGCGAAGGCGTTCCTAAAATCGGTGAATCGAAAATGGTGCCGCAAGTTCGCTGGCCTGCCGACGACCCAACCTTGCCGGAATTTCACCTTTGCAGGCCTGGTTGCTGCACTGCATCAGGAAAATTACGCCACAATTCCCAATTACTCGGAAAGGGAACTGCGCTATATGGATGCCGGGGAACGAGGCTCAAAAGCGCCAAAGCTGGGCCCCAGGGGACACCGGGTTACCAATAGCCATGTCATCCATCACGACTTCGGCCATCGATACGCCAGCGCGGCGCTCGGTCGAACGGACTTGCGACGACCTCGCCATTCTTGTGTTGGCGGCGGTTGCCGTCGTCGCGGGATTAACCTTCCGCGATTACGGATTAGGCTGGGACGACTACACCCACGCTGAATATGCCGACCTTCTGCTGCGCATGTACGGTTCCGGATTCAAGGATACCGGCGCGCTGTCATTCGCCAATCTCTACATGTATGGCGGCGGCTTCGACATGGCGGCAGCACTTCTGCACAAGATCATTCCGCTCGAACTGTTCGAGACCCGCCGGCTGCTGGGTGCGATCGTGGGCGTGACTGGGCTGGCGGTGACGTGGCGGCTCGGCCGCCGCGTCGGCGGACCGCTTGCTGGCCTCGCCGCCCTGCTGCTGCTGGTGCTGTGCCCGATCTTCTACGGCCACATGTTCATGAATCCGAAGGATGCGCCGTTCGCGGTCGCGATGGCGATCCTGATGCTGGGTCTCGTTCGGCTCGTCGAGGAATATCCGCAGCCCTCGCCGCGGACCATATTGATTGTCGGCCTCGGCGCCGGCCTTTCGATCGGATCGCGCATCCTCGGCGGATTGGCCCTGATCTATGCTTTGGTGGGGTTCGTACCATTGTTCGTCGATGAGCTTCGCAAGCTCGGCGCGCGTGAAGCCCTCCGCCGCTTCGCACATGTCGTCTACGTGCTGCTGCCTGGTCTCGTCCTCGGCTATCTCGTCATGGGGCTGATCTGGCCGTGGTCGATCATGGAGCCGGACAATCCGTTCCGCGCGCTCTCCTATTTCTCGCACTTCTTCGAGAAGCCGTGGAAGGAAATGTTCGACGGCGCGCTGGTGTCGGTGCCCGACATGCCCTGGTCGTATCTGCCGACGCTGTTCGCGCTCCAGCTTCCCGAAGTGCTGCTGGTCTTCACCGTCGCCGGCGCCATCGGCACGTTCGTGTTACTGCCGCGCGGCGATGTCGCGGCCCGCCGCAAGACCATTTTGCTGATGCTGACGCTCGCCGCCACGCTTCCGATCCTGGTCGCGATCGTGAAACGTCCGGCGCTCTATAACGGCATCCGGCATTTCATTTTCGTCATTCCGCCGATGACCGTGCTGGCGGGCCTGGCCTTCGCGCGGACGATGAGCTGGCTCAAGGAGAACCGCCGGAACTGGCAGCCGGCAGTCGTTGCGGTGTTCTCGTTTGGCCTGTTGTTGTCGCTCGGCGAGATGATCCGCCTGCACCCCTACCAGTACACGTATTTCAACCATATCGCCGGCACGGTGCGCGCCGCCGACGACCGCTATATGCTGGACTATTGGGGCCTCGCGTTGAAGCAGGCCTCCGACGGCTTGCGCGAACAGCTCGACGAACAGCAGGAAACGCCGCCCAAGGGCCGCAAATGGAAGGTCGCGGTATGCGGCCCGCAACGCCCGGCGCAGGTCGCGCTCGGTCCCGATTTCACCATCGGCTGGGACAGCCACGCCGCCGACTTCGCCATGACGCTCGGCGAGTTCTACTGCAAGGGCCTGACCGCGCCGGTCATGGTGGAGATCAAGCGCGATGACGTGGTGTTCGCGCGCGTCTACGACATCCGCGGCCGCAGCATTTCAAGCCTGCTGTCGATCCCGGCGCCGTAGAACCCCCGCTTCGGGACACTCGATCTACGGGAATTTGAAAATCTGGAATTTTCGTGTAGTATCGCCCTCAACGACCTCTGCACTACCGAATCAAAGCGCCGCCCAATTCCGGGCGGCGTTTTTACGTTTCACCGTCATTGCGAGCCAACGGGTCGCGCGAATGCGCGCCCGATGACAGGCTCCGCGAAGCAATCCAGAGTCTCTCACGGGGCGAGCTGGATTGCTTCGTCGCTTTGCTCCTCGCAATGACGGCTTAAGCGTTGGGTCAACCCGGCACCTCCGCGAGCGCGGCCAAAATGCGCGCCCAGGAGCGGATGCCCTTGTGAAAGCTCTTCAGGTCATACTTCTCGTTGGGCGAATGGATGTTGTCGTCGTCGAGGCCAAAGCCCACCAGCACGGTATCGAGGCCGAGGGTGCGCTTGAAATCCGCGACGATCGGGATCGAGGCGCCTGATCCGATCAGAAGCGTCTCCTTGCCCCACTCCTCGGTCAGTGCGCGCTTGGCCGCGGCGAGCGGCTTCATGTTCCAGTCAAGCGCAATCGCCGGCGCGCTGGAATGGTCGCCGAATTCGGCCCTGCAGTCTCCCGGCAGCCGGGCGGTGACGTAATCGCGGAAGGCTTTTCGGATCTTGTCGGGCTGCTGCCCCTCCACCAGGCGGAACGAAATCTTGGCCGAGGCTTCCGCCGGGATCACGGTCTTCGAGCCTTCGCCGGTATAGCCCCCGACAATGCCGTTGATATCGCAGGTCGGACGCGAGGAGATTTGCTCGATCAGGAGCCGATCCTTCTCGCCGGCGGGGATCGAAAGCCCGACCGGTTTCAAAAACCTCTCCGGCGTGAGATCAAGCTTCTTCAGCTGCGCCAGAATGTCGGGCGGCAAATCCTTCACGCCGTCGTAGAAGCCCGGAATCGTAATGTGGCCGTTCTCGTCGAACAGGCTGCCGAGGATGTAGGTCAGCACCCGGATCGGATTGCGCGCGCCGCCGCCAAACACGCCGGAATGCAGGTCGCGACTGGCGGCCTTGATCTTGACCTCCTCGAAGACCAGTCCGCGCAGCGAGATGGTGATCGCCGGCGTGTTCGGGTCCCACATGCCGGTGTCGCAGACCAGCGCGAAGTCGGCGGCAAGCTCGTGCTTGTTGGCCTCGAGAAACGGAACGAAATTCTTCGATCCGACTTCCTCCTCGCCCTCGATCAGAATCGTCACATCGACCGGCAGCGAACCGGTTACCGTTTTCCAGGCGCGGCAGGCCTCGACAAAGGTCATCAACTGGCCCTTGTCGTCCTCGGCGCCCCGCGCGACGATAATCTTCCGCCCGTCCGCATGGTCGGTCACAACCGGCTCGAACGGCGGACGATGCCAGAGATTGAGCGGATCGACCGGCTGCACGTCGTAATGCCCGTAGAACAGCACGTGGGGCCGCCCACCATCGTTTGCCTTCTCATTTCCCTTGCCGTTGCTTTTGGCGACGATGGCGGGATGCCCGGCCGTCGGCCTGACCTCGGTCGCAAAACCCAAGGTGGCGATATCCTTGGCAAGATGATCGGCCGCCGCCTTGCAATCATCGGCAAACGCCGGATCGGCTGAAATCGATTTGATCCGCAGCAGCGCAAACAGCCGCGTCAGGCTGTTGTCGAAATCGGCATCGATGCGGTCGAGGACCGGCTGAAGCTGCGAGCTGGGCATTTGTGGCCTTCCCTTAGCTGATGGGATTGTTCTGTGGCTCGCCTTGTAGCGCCGCGGGCGAGATCGGGCCAGCGGCAGTTTCGGCTAAAGGATGCAGGATGTGCCAGACTAGTCCAGCCGCTATTACGGCGGTCGCGGCAAGGTTATTGCCATAGGCCTGGATGTCGTGCGGGAACACCGGCAGCGACAGACACATCAAGAGGCCCGCGATGGCGAGCGTGGCCCAGCTCCAGCCCCGCACGTCGGCGCGCGGATCGAAGGTTGCCCGGTGGATCAGGATGGTGACGGGAAAGAACAGCCACATGAAATAATACTGGCGGGCCAGCGGCGAGGCCACCGTCATCAGGCAGAACAGGATGCCGATTTCCTCGGCGTCCGACTTGGCCGTTCTTTTCGAATGGCGCGGCATCACCGCGATGTAGCCAAGGCCAATCGCGAGCGATATCGCCAGCACGACAAGATTGGCCGTCTTGAAGTCGAGATTGACGAGATTCATGGTGCGCGGAGGCTTGGCCGGATCTTCCTGATTGTAATTGATCGGTCGCGTCAGCCGGTGCGTCATGGCGATGATGGATTGATTGACCCAGGACCAATTCTGCTCGCCGCGCTGGCCAAATCCTTTTTCCGAGCTCGAGGCGATCATGCCCTGATACCAGGTCTTGAGTTCGGAAACATTGTGCTGGAAGCCGCGTATCGGCGCCGGAACGATGAACAGGAAGACTCCCAAAAACGCCACCGTGCTCGCCACAGCCGCCCAGTTCCGCCGCCAGACCAGATAGGGAAATACCGCTACCGGAAAAACCTTGATCGCGGTTGCCAGTGCAAACATGCTTCCCGCCATCCAGGGTCGCTCGTGTTGCAGCAACCAGAATCCGTAGAGCATCATCGCCAGCAGCACGAGGTTCGGCTGCCCGAGGTCGAACATGTCGAACACCGACGTCACCGTGACGATGCTGGGAAGCGCAAACAGCAACGGGCCGGGTGTCCGCCCCGATCCCGTCATCGCGTTTGAGAGCTGCGCCGTCATCCACCACGCGCCCGCGTTGACGAGCGACAGCCATGTATAAAGGGTGATCTTGCCGAACCAGCTCGGTAGCGCGAGCAGCACGGCGGACAGCGGCGGGTAGATGAAACCGAAATAGCTGTCGGGATCGCTGGGGTAGAGATCCCTCCCCTGCAGCACCTGCTGCCCGGCCCAGAACCACAGTGGATAGTCCTTGGTCTTCCCGTTTCCCCAGATCTCCGGAACGAGAACATCCGCCGTCAGTGCGATACAGCAGACCAGAAAAAGCAAATCGAACGGCGCTCGCAACGATGGGTATCTCTGCACGCTCGACTTTCTTACAAAACAGAGGAGGAAGGATTTATCGTCGCAGCAAGCCGCCGAGTGCGCCGCGCACCAGCGCGCGGCCAGCCGAGCCGCCGATCGAGCCGCCGACGGATTTGCCGAGATCGGCCGCCACGCCGCCCACGACCTTGTTGGTGACGGAGCGCGTCACGTTTCGCGCGATGAGCTGGCCCGTCGACAACCGGTTGCGCCCGGTATTGGTGCCGAAAATCGTCCCGACGATAGCGCCAAGCTGCCCCAGAATTCCCCCGCCGCCCGCCGCTCCGTCGGCCGTCGCCGCGGCTCCGGCGATGCGCTTTTGCAAGATCTCATAGGCGGATTCGGAATCGATCGCGGTGTCGTATTTGCCCTTGACCGGGCTGTTGTCAATGATCGCCTTGCGTTCTTCCGGCGTGATCGGCCCGATCCGTGCCGAAGGTGGGCGGATCATGACGCGCTCGACGATCGCCGGCGTGCCGTTGCCCTCCAGGAACGACACCAGCGCTTCGCCCTTGCCCAATTCCATGATGACCTTCGCGGTATCGAGCTTCGGATTGGGCCGGAATGTCTGGGCCGCGGCCGCAACCGCTTTCTGGTCCCGCGGGGTGAAGGCCCTGAGCGCATGCTGAACGCGATTGCCCAACTGACCGAGCACCCGGTCCGGCACGTCGATCGGATTTTGGGTCACGAAATAAACCCCGACGCCCTTGGAGCGGATCAAGCGCACCACCTGCTCGATCTTGTCCATCAGCGCCTTGGGCGCGTCGCTGAACAACAGATGCGCCTCGTCGAAGAAGAACACGAGCTTCGGCTTTGGCGGATCGCCGGCTTCAGGCAGTTCTTCGAACAGCTCCGACAGCATCCATAGCAGGAAGGTGGCGTAAAGCCGCGGGCTCTGCATCAGCTTGTCCGCGACCAGGATATTGACCATGCCCCTTCCGTCGCGATCGGTGCGCATGAAATCCTTCAGCGACAGCGCCGGCTCGCCGAAGAATTTCGCGCCGCCCTGGTTTTCCAGCACCAACAGCTGGCGCTGGATGGTTCCGACGGTCGCCCGGGTGACGTTGCCGAAACCCTGCGCCGCCTTGCGGACCGAAGCCAGCGGATCGTTATCGCCATCCGCGCCCTTGCTGGCCGCGCCTGGCACAATCGCATCCAATAGCGCACGAAGATCCTTCATGTCGATCAGGGCAAGCCCGTTCTCGTCCGCCACGCGGAACGCGACATTGAGCACGCCTTCCTGCACATCGTTCAGATCGAGCATTCGCGACAGCAATAACGGGCCCATTTCGGTGACGGTCGCGCGCACCGGATGGCCCTGCTCGCCAAACACGTCCCAGAACACGGTCGAAAACTGGTCGGGCTGGAAGGTGAGGCCCATATCGGTGGCCCGCTTCACGATAAAATCCTTGGGCTCGCCGGCTTCGGAGATGCCCGACAGGTCTCCCTTGATGTCGGCCGCGAATACCGGAACACCGGCCCGCGCGAATCCTTCGGCCATCACCTGCAGCGAGACCGTCTTGCCGGTTCCGGTGGCGCCGGTGACGAGCCCATGGCGGTTGGCGAGCGCAAGCGTCAGCCAGGCCAGCTGTTCACCCTTGCCGATGAAAATTTTCTCGTCGGTGTCGGCCGTCATCTTTTCGGATGTCGCCATCGCTGTCCACCTGCCGCATATATAAGGGCTCAGCGGCCCGGCCGGCCATCATATCGCATCTTGCCAGCCGATTAAAACCGGTCAAAGCTGCTCGAAGTGGCGGTTCGTTGGAACGCGGTCATGATCTTTCTCCGCGGAAGGCCGGGATGAGAGTTCGCGCCGCGACATTTTTCGTTAATCGAGTGCTTGCTCTTGCATTGCTGCAACACTCGCCACGCCATTGAAGCTGAATGGCGTCCTGTAGTATGGTCATCGCTTGTAATTCATTTCGCGGAAGCTCAAGATAAATTGGGCTGAGAAGGATCCGGCTTTTAAACCGGCAGAGGCGGGGCAAGATGGACGAATTGATTGGGCGGCTGGCTGCAAAAGCCGGCATCGATGATGCTGTGGCTGAAAAAACCGTCGGCATTATGCTTGGTTTCCTTCGCAACGAGGGTCCTTTCGACAAAGTTCAAGCCTTGATCGACAACATTCCGGGCGCGGAAGCCGCCATCACGGCCTCAAACGATTGCGGTGGTCTGGCGAAGCTGATGGACGGCGGGTTGATGGCGGTCGGCACCAGGCTGATGGCACTTGGCCTCGGCATTAGCGAGATTCAGAGCGTCGCGCGTGAACTTTTCACCTTCGGCCGCGACAAAATCGGAGCGGATCAAATGGGCGAGATCATCTCGGGGACGCCGGGCCTTGGCCAATTCGCCTGAAGCACCTTTTTCATATTGAGTATCATGACATATCCTATCTCCGAGATAGAGGGCCTGTCCGCCTTCTCCGCATCAAAACTGAAATCACTCGGTATTCGCACCACGGACGCGCTGCTTGAGGCGGCCCGGACCGTCAAGGGGCGCAAGGCGCTTGCCGCGAAGACCGGTATCAGCGAGCAGCAACTGCTGGAATGGGCGAATGTCTCCGACTACATGCGGATTCCAGGCATGGGCAAGGCCAAGGTCGGCCTGGTGCGCGCGGCGGGGGTCACCACGGTTCGCGAACTGGCGCTGCGCAACCCGGCGCGCCTGGCGCAGAACATGAAAGAAGTAAATACCAGGCGCAAACTTGTCCGGGTTTTGCCTTCGGAGAAGTCGGTCAAGCAATTGGTCGAGCACGCGCGCAAACTGCAGCCGAAGATCACCTATTAGAGCCGACCAAGTCGAGGTCGCGGAGACCGCCTCCTCCATCTTGACTCCCATGCGGGGACCGCGCAAAGCGACCGCATGATCGCAGCCATGTCCAGATCCGGTTTGACGGCCGGCCCGGTGCTTCATCCGGTGCTCGGCGCGATCTTGTCAAAACCCCAGCCAGCCGTGATGGGCGCCCTCAACGTGACGCCGGACTCGTTTTACGACGGCGGGCAATTTATGGCGCCGGAGGCGGCTCTTGCGCAGGCACAGCGCATGATCGCCGAGGGCGCCGACATCATCGACATCGGCGCGGAGTCGACGCGGCCCTACGGCGGGATGCAACCGATTTCAGCCGAACTGGAGACCGAACGGCTGCGGCCAATACTGGCTGGCGTGGTCTCGCTGGGCGTGCCGGTTTCGATCGACAGCATGAAGGCCGACGTTACGTCCTTCGCGCTGGACGCAGGCGCCTTGATCGCCAACGACGTGTGGGGTCTGCAAGGCGACCCCGCCATGGCGCCGCTTGTTGCGGCACGCAATGTACCCGTCATCGTCATGCACAATCGCGACCGCGCCGATTCCGCGATCGACATCATGAAGGATATTGCCGCCTTCTTCACGCGCTCCCTGGCGATTGCCGATCGTGCCGGCATTCCGCTTGGAAATATCGTGCTCGATCCCGGCATCGGCTTCGGCAAGACGGCGGAGCAGAGCATGATGGCGCTGGCCCGGCTGGACGAGTTGCGCGCGTTCGGCCTGCCGCTTCTGGTCGGCGCCTCGCGCAAGAGTTTTATGGCGTCGGTCACCCCGTCGGAGCCGCAACAGCGGCTGGGCGGCTCGATCGCCGCGCATGTCATTGCGGCAAGGAACGGCGCAAGGATCATACGGACCCATGATGTGGCCGAGACCGTGCAGGCGCTGCGGATCGCAGCCGCGATCGAGGACAAGCGATGACCGATACCATCTTCGTCACCGGCATCGTGATCCATGCCCGCCATGGCGTGATGGAGCATGAGACCGAGGTCGGCCAGCGTTTTGTGATCGATCTCGAGCTGTTCGCCGATCTCCAGGAATCCTCGCGCACCGACCGCCTCGCCGATACCGTGTCCTACTCCAATGTGGTGGCGACTGCGACCTCGGCGTTCAAGAACACCAATTACAAGCTGTTGGAACGCGCGGCCGGCGCGGTGGCCGATGCGGTCCTCGTCGCATTTCCGCGTATCCGGGCCGTCAAGGTGACGGTGCACAAGCCGCACGCGCCGATCGCCGCGATCTTCGAGGACGTCGGCGTGGTGCTCACACGCAACCGGCATCCGCCGTCCAATGGCTGATGTGCTGATCGCGCTCGGCGGCAATGTCGGCGACGTTCGCGCGACATTTCGAAAGGCGATCGCCAATATCTGCGGCATGGCGCAAGCGGCACTCATCGCGCGGTCGTCGGATTATGCCACGCCGCCCTGGGGCGAGGCGCAACAGCCGCACTTCATCAATGCCTGCATCGAGATCGAGACCAGCCTCGATCCGCACGCGCTATTGTTCACCCTGCACAAGATCGAGCAGAAGTTCGGCCGCGACCGCGCGCACGAAGCGCATTGGGGTCCGCGTACCCTCGACCTCGACCTGATCGCCTATGATGATCTGTCGATCGACAAGCCGGAACTGACGCTGCCGCATCCGCTTCTGTTCGAGCGCGCTTTTGTGCTGGTGCCGCTCGCGGAGATCGCGCCGGATCGAGTCATCGCGGGACGAGACCTCCGTTCGGCACTGGCGCAAGTATCGACCGAGGGGATCGAGCGGTTGCCGGATATGGGTTAACCAGAGCCGGACCGCAAACAACCGTTTGGCTTGGCGGCCGGCCCGTGGCAATTTCCGGCCCAAGAAAACCGGTCCAAGAAAACCGGTCCAAGAAAACCGGCCCAAGACAACGAGAGTTGCGGGATGACGACGACCGACGATTTGCCGCTGGCAGCCGATTTTCCGCCTGCGTCCTATGACGACTGGCGCAAGCTGGTCGACGGCGTGCTGAAGGGCGCGCCGTTCGAGAAGCTGGCCGGCAAGACCTATGATGGCCTTACGATCGAGCCGATCTATCCGCGCGCCAAAGGCGCTAGCCCGCTTGCAGGCCGCGCCGCCGCTGCGCCATGGCAGATCATGCAGCGGATCGATCATCTGGACGCCGCCAAGGCCAACGCGCAGGCGCTGCATGACCTGGAAAGCGGCGCTACCGGGCTGACGCTGGTATTCGCGGGCGCCAACGGCGCCCACGGCTTTGGATTGGGGCCATCGGCGGAAGCGATCGAGAAGGTTCTCGACGGCATCCTTCTGGACGCCGGCATTTCAATCGAGCTTCAAATCGGCCCGCAGTCGCGGATGGCCGCAATTCACTTGGCCGAGTATTTGAAGCGCAAGCGCGTCGTCGCCGCGGCCTGCAATATCCGCTTCGGTCTCGATCCGGTCGGCGCCTGCGCGGTCTGGGGATCCAGTCCCTATGCATGGCCCGAGATCGTGCCTGCGGTGACGGGCGCGATCAAAGGCCTGGTTGCAATGGGGTTTGAGGGTCCGTTTGCGGTGGCCGATGGACGGGTGATCCATGATGCCGGCGGATCGGAGGTGCAGGAGCTGGCGTTCGTGCTCGCGACCGGTGTCGCCTACTTGCGCGCAATCGAAGGGGCTGGGGTTGCGCTGGAAGATGCGCAAAACATGACCTACGCGCGGCTCAGTGCCGATGCCGATCAATTCCTGACCTTGGCAAAATTCCGTGCGCTACGTTTGCTGTGGGCGCGGGTCGAACAGGCCTGCGGGCTTGCGCCAAAACCATTGTTCATCGCTGCCGAAACCGGCTGGCGCATGCTGACCCAGCGCGATCCTTACGTGAACATGGTGCGTGCGACCATGGCGACATTCGCCGCCGGGCTTGCCGGCGCTAACGCCGTCACCGTGCTGCCGCATACGCTGGCGCTCGGGTTGCCCGATGCATTCGCGCGGCGGGTGGCGCGCAACACCCAACTTGTCCTGTTGGAAGAATCCAACCTCGCCAAGGTAACCGATCCCGCGGCCGGATCAGGCGGCATCGAAAACCTCACGCAAGCGCTTTGCGAAGCGGCGTGGTCGCAGTTTCAAGAGATCGAAAACGCCGGCGGCGTGTTCGCTGCCCTCGAGCAAAACCTGATCCAGCGCAAGGTCGCGGCGACGCGGGTCATGCGCGAACAAAGCATCGCCCGGCGAAAGGACGTGCTGACCGGCGCCACAAAATTCCCCAATTTGCACGAGGCTGGTGTCGCGGTGATCGATGCGAAGCCAATCGAGCTTGCGCCCTATGGCGAGGCCAAATTCACGTTTGACGCGCTGGCGCCAATGCGGCTGGCGGTGCCGTTCGAGCGCTTGCGCGACCGCTCGGATCAAATCTTGAAGGCAAAGGGAAAGCGGCCAAGTGTTTTCCTCGCCAATCTCGGCGGCGCCGCCGACTTCACGGCGCGCGCGACCTTTGCCAAGAGCTTTTTCGAGACCGGCGGGATCGAGGCGATCGACAGCGAAGGATTTACCGACCCGGCGGCGCTCGCCGCGGCCTTTAAATCCTCCGGCGCCGAGCTGGCCTGCCTGTGCTCGTCCGACAAGGCCTATGCCCAGCACGCCGCCACGGCGGCAAAGGCCCTGCAAAAGGCGAGCGCGAAACATATCTATCTGGCAGGCCGGCCAGGCGAGCAGGAAGCCCGGCTGCGATCGGCCGGTGTCGATGAATTCATTTTCGCAGGCGGCGACACGCTGGCCGTCCTGCGGGACGCCTATCGGCGGATGGAGTGAACATGGCATCGGAGACGAAATCGGTTCTGACCGGCGGCTGCCAATGCGGCGCCATTCGTTTCGCGGTGTCTGGGCTGCCGGCCCGGGTCTCCATTTGTCATTGCCGGATGTGCCAGAAAGCGGCCGGCGCGCCGTTCGCCTCCTTCGCCGACATCGAAAAAAGCGAGTTCGCCTGGACCCGCGGCAAGCCGGCGGCGTTCAAATCCTCCTCGATCGCCGAGCGCGACTTTTGCGCCGCCTGCGGCACGCCCTTGAGCTTCCGCCGCATCGATGGCCCGCGGATCGAGATCATGACCGGCGCTTTCGACCGCCCGGACCGGCTGATCCCGACCCGGCAATATGGCACGGAATCCCGGCTCGGCTGGGTCGTGGGCATCTCCAACATGCCGAGCCAGACCACGGGGCAGAATTACGGCCCGGAAAAGATGGCGACCATCTTCAGCCACCAGCATCCGGACCATGATTAACGGGGTTCCCGGCGGCTTATCATGGGCTGCAAGCGTGCTAGAATTGGATAATGGTACGGAACCGCAAGCTTGAGGATGCCGGCGATGCTTGAATTGGCGCCACGGCCGCGACCGGATCTCCTTCAACTGGACGATGCCGGACTGGCCGATCGTCTGGATAAGGCCTTCGAAGGACTCGAAGCCGCCAAGAAG
>Ga0210406_10003790_pt1 | contig 16416 bp, 11 predicted proteins | sample IncBWC30MmetaG_FD_155454 | JGI IMG/M metagenome (GOLD analysis project Ga0210406, IMG submission 155454) | Forest soil microbial communities from Barre Woods Harvard Forest LTER site, Petersham, Massachusetts, United States - Inc-BW-C-30-M | ecosystem: Environmental > Terrestrial > Soil >... | reverse complement strand
GGAACGCTATGCCCATCTACGAGTACAAATGTCAAGATTGCGGTACCAAGTTTGAAAAGCTCCTGCGGCGCTCGTCGGAAGCCTCCGACTTGAACTGCCCCTCTTGCGGGCAGAAGCACCTGAACCAGGAGTTCTCAACCTTCGCGGCACGCGCCAACGGGGCGCCCGCACAGAGCGCCGAAGCACCCATGTGCCCTGGCGGTATGTGCAGTAATCCTGGCTTTTGCGGCCGCAACTAAAATGGCGACGCCATCCACGAACCTCAATCTCGAGGTCAGGGGACCCCTCAACGACGCCTATCGCGAGATCCTGAGCCAACCGGCGCTCGAGTTTCTGGGGCAATTGGCGAACCAGTTCGACACCCGCCGCGTGCATCTGCTCGAGCAGCGGCAGGCGCGGCAGGGCGAGATCGATCGCGGCAAACTGCCCGACTTTCTGGAAACCACCGCGCGCATCCGCGAAAGCGACTGGACCGTGGCCCCGATTCCCAAAGATCTCGAAGACCGCCGTGTCGAGATCACCGGTCCCGTGGACCGCAAGATGATCATCAACGCGTTGAACTCCGGCGCCAGCGTCTTCATGGCGGATTTTGAGGATTCCAATTCGCCCACCTGGCAGAACAATATCGAAGGCCAGCTCAATCTCCGCGACACGGTGAAACGCACCATCACCTTCGCCAGTCCCGAGGGCAAGCAGTATCGGCTGAATGACAAAACCGCGACGCTTCTGGTCCGTCCGCGCGGCTGGCACCTGACAGAGAAGCACGTTCTTGTCGACGGCAAACCGATGTCGGGCTCGCTGTTCGACTTCGGTCTCTATTTTTTCCATAACGCAAGAACGCTGATCGAGAAGGGAAGCGGACCGTACTTCTATCTGCCCAAACTCGAGAGCCATCTGGAAGCGCGGCTGTGGAACGACGTGTTCCTGTTCGCCCAGAATCACGTGGGCATCCCGAAAGGCGCCATCCGCGCGACCGTCCTGATCGAGACCATCCTGGCGGCATTCGAGATGGACGAGATTCTCTACGAGCTGCGCGAACACTCTTCCGGGCTGAATTGCGGGCGCTGGGATTACATTTTCAGCTTCATCAAGAAGTTTAGAAACCGTCCTGACTTTCTGCTGCCAAATCGCGCGCAGGTCACCATGGATCGCGATTTCCTCAAGGCGTACGTGGATCTGCTGATCCAGACCTGCCACCGCCGCGGCATTCACGCCATGGGCGGCATGGCCGCACAGATTCCCATCAAGAGCGATCCCGAAGCCAATGAGAAAGCCCTCGAAAAGGTTCGTCAGGACAAGCTTCGCGAAGTGAAGGCGGGCCACGACGGCACATGGGTGGCGCACCCCGGCCTGGTTCCCGTCGCCAAGGAAATTTTCGATCGCTACATGCCGCAGCCCAACCAGATTTCCGTCAAGCGGGAAGACGTCAAGGTTGCGCAGCCCGACTTATTGAAAGTGCCCGCCGGTGAGATCACCGAGCAGGGGCTGCGGCTCAATGTCGATGTCGGCATCCAGTATCTGGAGTCGTGGCTGCGCGGCAACGGTTGTGTGCCGATCTACAACCTGATGGAGGATGCGGCGACTGCCGAAATCTCTCGTGCCCAGGTGTGGCAGTGGCTCCGCCACGGCGCGCGGCTGAGCGACGGCCGCAGCGTGACGCGCCAGTTGGTCACCCAGACCATCGCCGGCGAACTGGCGGGACAAAAGGAACGCTTGGGCGCGGCCCGTTTCGAGTCCGGCAAATTCGCCCTGGCGGCTCAGTTGTTCGACCAGTTGGTGACCGGCAGCGATTTTCCGGAGTTCATGACGCTAGCGGCGTACAACCACATCGACTGACCGCATCCACGCCTCGGTCTCCTCGAACGATCGCACGCCTTCCACGGCGCCCAGCTGCTGGATGGTCAGCGCACCCACCGCATTCGCAAACTTCGCAGCCTCGGCATAGGAGCGATCCCGCAGCAGCGCCGCGAGGAACGCGCCGGCGAAGCAATCGCCGGCCCCCGTGGTATCCACCACCAGCACATCGAACGCCGGACATTCGATCGCCATCCCCGGCCCGAAGACCGCACAGCCGCGTCCGCTCCGTTTCAGGACCACCGTGCGCGCGCCGCGCTCTTGCATCACTACAGCCGCGCGGGCCGGTTCGGACGTTCCAGTGAGCATCCGTGCCTCATCCTCGTTCATGAACAGCAGATCCGTGTAGGGCAGGCATGGCGCCAGATCCGCCATCCAGCGGTCCAGCGTGTCCCACTGCGTGTCCACCGATGTCGCCAGGCCGGCTTCGCGCGCTCGACGCAGCAAGTCAGCAGTCTGCGGGCGCAGCTTGGGCAACCCGAACACCGATGCCAGATGGAAATGGGACATGTCGCGCGTGACTTCTGGTGTGAACTGAATCGGTTCGGCAAACGCCTGGCCGCTCGCGCCCAGCTGGTGCAGAAACATTCGCTCGCCAGAGCTATTCACCAGCGCCACAGTCGTCGCGGTCGCTGCTGCCGATCGTGCGATCCACGCCGTATCCACCCCAGCGGCTGCGAGTTTGTTCACGGCTAAATCGCCGAACGCATCGGCTCCCACCGCGCCCAGCAGGCGCACAGACATTCCCAGCTTGCCCAGAGTGTAGGAGGTGCTCGCGCCATTCCCGCCCAGGTGCTGCTCGATGGAATCCACCAGCGTAGTCGTTCCCCACGGGAAACGGTCCACGGGCCGCACCAGAATGTCCACCACGAGATTGCCGCAGCAAAGAACTCCGCTCATCGCGCCGGAATCGCCTACAGAGCTCCACCTGCAAGCGACTCGAGAAACACAGGCGGCAGTGGCCATCGCCCCAGCACGCGCCTGCCGGCCTGCTGGAACACTCCAGCGGTCAGCACGCCGCTCAAGTCCTTGGGATCAGGTTTCTGGTTTTCGCGCGTGATGGTATCACGAAGCAGGAACGTGGCGCGCTGCAGTTGCACGGCAAGCGCCGCGGCATCGGTTGACGAACGGCAAGTCACCGCCAGCCTGGCCTCGAACTGCGAGCCGTCCGGGCCGAGCGAGAGCAGAATCTTGTCGGCCGATGCCAGCGCCGCGGCGAACACGTGAGCCCCGCCGGGCAACTGGCGTGCGCCTTTCAGGTTCTCCGCGGGGATCGAAAACCAGACAGGATCGAGTGGAAGTTCGAGCGGCTGGACAGCCCCACTGTACGCCTGTTGCAGGCGGACGGCGGCGGAGCTATCGTTGCTCACCGCGAGCGCCATCAGGTTGGATTGCAGTGGATAGAAGGAGATTCTGCGCTCCGGCGTACTGCCCGGCATGCGGCACATGTGGCTGCGGCAGTTTCCGCCTTGCGACTCGGCATAGCTCTCCAGCTTCTTCCAGTCGAACCGCCCTTTGATAACGAAAAACTCGCCGTCATTGCTAAAAGAAACGGCAGCCAGATCGAGATCGTTCCGGTAGTCGAAGCCTGAGGCGCGTACGAACACTTGGTAATCGGGCTCTTCGCCTTTGGATTGCGAGAGGAGTTTCAGGAAACCGCCGCGGCGCAGCGCCTCGAAGTCGACAAATAGAATGGCCGCATTCTGCGCGGGAAGGCGGCGCAACATGCCAGCCGGGCTTTGTGCGGCCACGCGGGCCCGCTCGTAAAGGCCTAGCCAGACGATGCCCGCAAGCATTACCAATGCAATCCCGACCCACCAGGCGCGGAGTTTCACGAACCCAGTATCACACGGCGGCCGCAGCCAGTTCGGCCACGCGCGATTGTTTCCACAGCTCGATGTAAGGTTTGAGCTGCGTCATCATGGTGCGGAACTGATCGAGCGTGAGTGACTGCGCGCCGTCACTGACCGCCTTCTCTGGGTTGGGATGCACTTCGACTATCAGGCCGTCGGCCCCGATCGCAACTCCCGCGCGCGCCACCGCCGGCACCAGGCTGCGCTTGCCGGTTGCATGGCTGGGATCGAGGATTACCGGCAGGTGCGTCATCTCGTTGAGAACCGGCACGGCGGCGATGTCGCAGGTATTGCGCGTGGCGGTTTCGAAGGTGCGGATGCCGCGCTCGCACAGCAGCACATTGGAATTGCCGTGCGCCACCAGGTACTCGGCGGACATCAGCAACTCCTTGATGGTGGAACTCATGCCGCGCTTCAGCAGCACGGGCCGCCCGCACTTTCCCAGTGACTTCAGTAGCGCGAAGTTCTGCATGTTGCGCGCTCCCACTTGCATGATGTCGGCGTATTCGGCTACCAGGTCCACATCGCGATCGCTCATCACCTCAGTGATGATGGCGAGCCCGGTAGCTTCCTTCGCCTTGCGCAGCAACTTCAGGCCCTCGAGTTCCATGCCCTGAAAATCGTAAGGCGAGGTGCGCGGCTTGAACGCGCCGCCGCGCAGGATGCGTGCTCCGGCTTTTCGCACTCCCTCCGCGGTGTCCATGATCTGCCGCTCGGATTCCACCGAGCACGGCCCCGCCATCACAATGAACTCGTCGCCTCCAATTTCGTGGCCGTCCACCCGCATCTGCGTGCGCTCCTTCTTGAATTCCTTGCTGACGAACTTGTAGGGCGCCGAGATGCGCACAGCCCGCTCCACGCCGGGTGTGGCTTCAAGCGACTCGAGACACGCCGTCACGTCGCCGATGCCCACCACTCCGATCACCACACGCTCCTCGCCTTCGATGGAGTGGACCTTATACCCGAACTCCCGAATCCGCTCGCACACGTGATCGATCTCTTCCCGCGTGGCATGAGGCCGCATCGAAATGATCATGACCTTTTGAAACCTCCCCTAAAACAAAAAACCCACTCTTCCGAGTGGGTTGTCTTTTTCGAAACTGCTTGGTTTCTAGAGCAACGCCACTCTACGCGATCTTGGTAAAGTACCAAAATCGGTAGCTAAACGAGCTGGCGAAGGCCCTGAACATCGAAACGGCAGTATATCGCTAATTCGCTGAGCAAAGCAAGCCGGTCCGCATGAAAAGTCCCAAGCATTTCACACGTGTATCGGAAGATCTTGGCTTCACTTCGACGCGCGCAACTCTGCCAGTGCCGTTTTCGCCCGCTCGATGTTAGGTCCATTCGGCGACTGGTCGAGATACGTTTGCAGATGTTTCGTGGCTCCGTCCATCTCGTGCTTGGCAGCCAAAACTATCCCGAGCAGATATTCCAATTCCGAGTACCGATGCTCCGTGTCGATCTTGAGTCCTTCGGCGGCGCTTTTTTCTACGGCATCGGCTTTTTTCAAATTCAAATTTCCGAGTGCGTTCAACTCATAGGCTCGCGGAAAAGCAGACGGATTCAGATCGATCGCTTTCTGGGAATGCTCCACGGTCGCCGACCAATCGCTTCGCAAGGAATCCACTACGGCAAGCTGGATCAAAGGGGCCGCAAACTTCCCATCCGCCCGCGCTGATTCCGCAAACGATTTCTGCGCCCCGTCGCGATCTCCTTCGCTTAGTTGCAGAAGGCCGAGGCTGAGCCACGCTTCACTGTAGTCGGGATAAGCGGCCGTGGCCTTCAGCAATGACGCCTTGGCTGGCGCCCAGGCCTGTTTCGCCGCCTCATCCAGACCTTTCTCATACGCCTTCTTGGCAGCTTTGTTGGCTTGCGTACTGGCGCCGCTTGTCAATGCGTTTGTTTCCGAGGACAAGGGCTGCAGAAGGATCTTGCCCACTTTGGTGCTGGAGTCCGGTTTCACTCCCTCCAATGGCTTGGTCTCAGAGCGGTACCCTTCCAGAGTGGCGCGCAATACGCAACCTTTCGTATCCTTCATCGGGCTCAAAACGCCTGGATTGAAGTTGAAACGACCCTTTGAATCCGCGACGGCGATGACTTTCTCAGTACCTCCACAAACCGCGTAAATCTCTATGAGCCCGTCCGGCACAGATCCGTCCGCCAATGCGACCTGGCCTCGTACTACGGGCTGGCCTGCCGGTGCCGCGTCGCCCGTCTTGATGTCGCCGCGGGATTCCGTCGTGGAGGTCGGCGGCGTAGGACGAGCCATACCGGGACCCTGAGCGAAACCAATTACGGTGCCGGCGACGAAGGTAGTGATCAGCACAGCAAACCTGATATGAGTCCTCATCATGATTTTGATTGTAACGCCGGAATGCAACTACCGGCGTTATCGCCGCGGCAGGATCTCGGGATCAATCTTCGTGGCCAGCGCTCTTGCTCGTTCGCTGCCTTGCGTGTCACCATGCTCCGCCAGCATCAGAGCAAATTCCGGTGGGGCGGACGCCCTCGTCCGCGCCGGACCCCCCGGTCCGGCTCTGCAAACCGCACCAGAGAGGGAGGCTGACGAGGGCGTTGGCCGTCCGGGCCGGACTCCACGCTCGCCGCATTCTTGAATGAATTTGCGATTCAGGACAATCGTTCTCCGGCCTAATTCTTCGGTGTCGAGTTCGAACCCACCAGCGCCGTGTAGCGGTCGCTCTCCAACTTCGCCTTCTCCGTCAATCCCTGCCTCCGGTATACCTGCGCCAGCATGAAGTGAACCGGGGCATTTTGAGGAGCCAGCTCTACCGCCTTCTCCAATTCAGCCTGCGCCTTGTCGAGCTGATTCAGCCGCGTATACGCTTTTCCCAGTTGCCGGTGTACGCGGTAGTCCTGCGCATCAAGGCGAGCAGCTTCGCGCAAATAGGTGAGGCCTTCGTCCACACGATCGCCGTCCGCAAGGAGGCTCCCCAAATCCAGGAAAGGTTCCGCGTTCTTCACGCCTGACTCCTGCTCCCAGGCGATAGCGTTGCGGTAGGCCGCAATGGCTTCTTCGGTTCGATTCAAACCCTCATACGACAAGCCAAGGTTGTCCTCGGCTTTGACGTCCTTTGGGTTGAGTTTCAGGCATTGCTGGAAAGCCTCGATGGCTTCATCAAACCGGTTCTCGTTGTATTTCGTGCGGCCGAGATAATACCAGCCGAGCGAATCCTTCGGATTCCACTCAACAGCCTTGGTGAACCATTTGTCGGCGTCCGGATAATCCTTCATCAGGACGTAATCGCTGGCCACTACTTCCAGGTCCGCCGCGCTAGGCTGGCGGTACTTGGCGCCTTCCGTGTATTCAGCCAGTGAGGATTTCGGGTCCTGCTTCTTGAACAGGATGTATCCGAGGAGGTAGTGCGCATCCGCCGAGTTCTTGCGGACCTCCAGGTAACGCCGGACCACCTGCTCGGCTTCGCTCGATTTGCCCAGGTCCAGGAGCGCTCGGGCTTCAGCCAGCGGCGTCTCGGGCGTGGAATGGGCTCCCGTCAGCTCCGCGTAGCGTGCGGTTTCCGCCTGCGCTTTGTCCGCCAAACCAAGCTTTCGATAAACCTGGGCCAACAAAAAGTGAGACGGAGCGTTCTGCGGGGCCAACTCCACCGCTTTCTCGAGCTGGGACTGCGCCTCTTCCAGCCGGTTCACCTGCAGAAGCGCTTTTCCCAGCTCCCGGTGCCCTCGGGAATCGTCAGGGGCGATCTGAATCGCTTGAGCGAGGTATGGCTCGGCCTCCGCGGGGCGCTGATTCTCGACAAGCAGAGTGCCGAGGTTGAGGTACGGCCCAGGATTGTTGCGAGCGGTGTCCAGCGCAATGGCCTTGCGGTAAGCCGCCAGTGCGTCCTCGGTCTTGCCCAGTCCTTCGTAAGAAAGGCCGAGGTTATCTGCAGCTTTGATATTGTTCGGATCCAGTTTTAGGCACTCCGTGAAGGCCGCTACGGCCTCTTCAAAGCGCTTCTCGTTGTACTTGGCGCGTCCCAGGAAATACTGTGCCGCCGCATTCTCCGGATTGAGCCCCACGGACTTGGTAAGCCATTGGCCGGCGGCAGCGTAGTCTTCGAGCTGCAGGTAATCGCACCCAATGACCTCCAGATCTAATGCGCTGGGAGCCCTGTAGCGAGCTGCCTCCGTGTATTCAGCGATCGAAGCCTTTGGATTCTGCTCCCGGAACAGAATATAGCTAAGAAGGTAATGCGCGTCCGCCGAACTGGCGTTGGTCCCGAGATATTGCCGGACAGCATTTTCGGCATCGCTTAGCTTTCCTAGATCGGCAAGCCTTTGCGCTTCGAGGAGCGCAGGCTCCTGGCCGGAAGATACGGGTGGAGCAGGTGGCTTCGCAACTCCTGCCTGCAGAAGAAGAGCCGCCAGCGCAACGGCAGGGACCATCGACTTGAGTGTAGAACATCGGGGACCGAACAGGTCCCCGATGTTCCCCGACTGCGGACCTCAGAAGGTGACTTGAAACTGCGCTTGTCCCTGACGTTGCGTGTTTGCCTGGCTATTAACCACCATCCCAAAGTTCGGGTCGGTGAGTACATATGAGGCTGGGCCGCCGAAGACGACGCGATTGAAGAGGTTGAAGTACGACATGCGCAACTCCGCCCGAACGTGTTCCCCTAGATTGAACTTCTTGCTCATAGAGACGTTTTCATTCATGCTCCACGGAAGGCGGAGCGGGAGAACTCGAGTTGTCGTACCAAGCGTCCAGAGACCAGGGTTGGTAAAGGCGGCAGCGTTAAATATAGGCAGTCCCTTGTAGACGTTGTTATAAGAGAACTCCTGCTGCACTCCGGGCACGATATTCGCGCGGTTGCAAGGCGCGCAGCCATTTCCGAGCGGATCGCCAGGAACCACCACCGTGCCGCCTGGGTTGCCGCTCCACAGCGGAGTGCCCGTTGCGTATGTGAGGATCGGACTGATCTGCCAACCACCCAGGATGTTGCTCGCGATGCCCCTGTTATTCAGAAATTGCTTGCCTTTACCGATCGGCAGCTCGTAGGTACCCGAGATGCTGATCGCGTTGGTTTGATCGTTATTGTCGACAGACCATTCCGCCGCTTGGTTGTTCTTGTTGAGAGAACTGGCGGCGAAGGAGGTAAATCCTGAATTGGTGTTCGACATCATTTTTGAGAGATTGTACGAAACCAGGAAGGCCAACCCGGTGGTGAAGCGCTTTTCCACCTGAACCTGCAGCGCATGGTAGAGCGAAGACCCGGCATCGTCGAAATTGTTCAAGATGCCAGCGTATTGAGGATAAGGGCGCAATGCCTGCAGCACGGTGGCGCTGCTTCCATACTGAGCGAGAAAGTTCGAATACGGTATATTGACCCCTGCTGCCACCGCGGCCGGACTGGTAACCGGCAACCCCAGCGTGGTGCCCAGAGACAGAAATTGCGGACTGAGCTGATTGATGGGGTTCAACTGGCTGGGTAGGAAATTGCCCCGGTTGCCGGTGTATGCTGCCGAAACAAACATGTTGTAGGGCAGTTCGCGCTGCACTCCGATGTTCCAGGTGACCACATAAGGCGCGATACCGTCGGTGGGAGAGAAAGCATTAATCTGGTTCCCAACCCCGAGAGTCGGGCTAAAGGGAACGGGTCCCGGGAGAGGAAGGATGTTACTGTCCCATGATCCGAAGCCCGGATTGGTGGTACCCGTCGAGTTACGGGTGAAGGCGCCATCGAGCAGGTTGCCATAGTTCACCGCGACTTTGTGGGTGCCATATTCGTAGGCTCCACCATCCAGGAAGTTCATCGCGAAACCGCCCTGGATGACCGTTTTGCTATTGAGGCCGTAGGAAAAGCCGATCCTGGGACTCAGGTGATTCCAGCGGATGTAAGCGCGGTCAAATCCGGCGCAACCGGTGCAATTGCCGAATTTGCTAGCAGCTCCCGGCAACCCGTCCGCGGCGGGATTGGGGATCTTGGAGTTAAAGAATACGACCAGATTATTGACCTCAGTGAACGGCTCCATGATGTCCCAACGCAAGCCGATGTTGATGGTCAGGTTCGGCCTGATCTTGATGTCATCCTGGATGTAGGGCGAGACGTCGCGATTGCGAAGCCTTAGCTCATTGGTGCCGTAACGGTTCGCATTGTCCACCGTGCCGAGGAGGAAACTAGCGAAGGCGTTTCCGGTGGAACCCAGATTAGCTGGGTCGGCTGTTTGGGCGTTGCTGAAATTGAAATTGCCCGCGCACCTTTGGCATTCGTCGTCGTCCTGGTATGTCCGGCGGATCTCCACGCCCATGTTGAAAGTGTGTTTGCCTTTGATCCAGAGGTAGTTATTTTCAATTACCCAACCCAGCTTGCGGTTGACGGAAGCAATCCACGGCGAGCCTAACGTGGTGGGCGAGAGTGGGCCCGCGAAGTTGATCGCCGAAAGCTGCGGCGTGCCGGGCGCGGCTGCGAAGTTGGCGTTCTTGTTCAAGCTGAGCTGGTCGTTCAGTTCACCAAGCCAGCTTGCTCCGGCGGTCATCACCAGATGGGGTGTGATGGCATACGAATAGTTCAGGATGAATACCGTGCCAAGATCCGGGTTGAAGGTGGAACTCCCCAGTGGCCCCAGCAGGTGAGAGCCTGTTTCTGTGCCGAAAGAAGTCTGCTTGTCGCGCCATTCGCTCCAGTGGATCGACTGTTTATCGTTGATGTTGTGGTCGATATTGAAGCCCCACGGATTTTGCCGTGTCGGCAAAACACCCAAATTCGACTGAAAATTGTTGGTGTACCCGGCGAACGTGGGATTGGGTATCTGGGGTATCAGGGTCGCCGATAGCGGACTGAACCGGTTCTGCGGAATAATATTTCCCGGGAACGGCTTGCCTGTGGTGGGATCGAAGATGGTCAAACCGGTGGCACTGAAATTGCCCTGCTTCTCGGCGGCGGTTGGCAGCGACATGAAGGTAAGATCGGGCGTGTTGAGACGATACCACTCCATGCTGAGATGGAAGAACGTCCGGTTCTTGCCGTTATACAGTTTGGGAATCAGCACCGGGCCGCCAATGGTAAAGCCGTAGTTGTTTTCCTTATCGACTGGAACAGTGGAGTTGTAAGCGCCCCGGGCGTCAAAGAAATTGTTGCGGAGGATCTCGAAGCCGTCTCCATGGAACTGATTGGTTCCAGAGGCCGTTTGATAGGTGACCACTCCCTGCGCCAGACCGTACTGGGCGGAGAATGAGGAGCGCAAGACGTTGAATTCGTTGACCTGCTCGAACGGTGGGTTCCAGATGGTCTGAAAGCCCTGGGTTTCAGACTGAGCCATGGGTATGCCATTGAATACCACCTCGCTCTCGAAGTCGACGCCGCCGTTGATCCGGTGGCTGAACGTCCCTCCCGTAACGCCAGGAGCAAGAAAAATGAACGTATCAATCTGACGCCCGCGGCCGCCGGTGAGTTCTACGGGAAGCGCCTGGACCACCGCGTTTTCGATCGTGGTACCCAGTTCCGGCTGCGTGGTATTGAGAGCGATCACGCTTTCCTGAACTTCCAGGGTTTGCGTGGTCGTGCCGGTTTGCAGGCTCACATCAACGGTAGACATTTTGCTGACTTCCACGCCAACGCCGTTATGGACCGAAGTCTGAAAGCCTGTGAATTCCACCTGCACCGTGTAGGTGCCTGGGATCAGATCGGTTACAGTATAGGTACCCGCGGAACTGGTGATCGCGTGGCTCGCGACCTGCGTCGCCTGGTTCGTCACGGTGACCTTCGCATTAGGCACAATCGCGCCCGACGCATCGGTGACGGTTCCCGTGATCCCGCTCAATGCTTGTCCGTGCAGTCCTGACGGAAAAGAGATCAGTAAAAGGCAAATTGCGAAACAAAGCCAATTCCGAAAAATCACGAACGTCGTCATCTCAGGCTTCCTTCCTTGAAAGTCATCTGTGCGAAAAACTGCACCCCATATCTCGGGCAATTAGTCTACTAGTTATCGGTTACCCTCTCCCGCGCGATTAGTGGTGAGAGAAAAATGAAATTAATCTGAAATCTTTTATCGACAAGGTGTTACAGTCTGGAGCGAACCGAAGTCTCTGTGACCGGCAGACGGCAATGTCTATTCAGCTGGTGGGTTCGAAGGGGTTTAACAATGTTAAAGTGCGAGCCATGGGATAGTGAAGTTGGATTATAATCCGGTTCGATCACGCGCGTCTCCGACCATGAATCCGTCTGTCGCAACACCGGTTACTGGGGGTCCTACCTATCGCTGCGAAGATGTCGAGATCGATTCCGCGCAGGGTTACGTGAGGCGCGGCGGTCAGGAACAGTACCTGCGGCAGCAATCCTACCACGTTCTCCTTTACCTCCTGGAGCGGCGCCAACGATTAGTTACCAAAGAAGAACTGGCCGAAAACTTCTGGCACGATACCGCGGTCACCGACAACGCGCTGGTGCAATGCATCGCGGAGATTCGTAGAGCGCTGGGGGATGATCCGCGCCAAGCCCGGTTCGTAAAGACCATTCCCAAGGTGGGCTACCGCTTCATCAGTCCTGTAGAGGAGGAGGCGCCGGTGGTTTCTCCTGTTCAGCCTGCCGGCGCAGACCTGATTCTGCCGGAAGTGAGAAGCGTCAAGTCATCGTTTGGGCGCCCGGTGAGCCGGATTCTTATTGCGCTGGCTCTAATAACCGGCATCCCCATGCTGTGGCTCGCGATGCGGCATTCGCCTGGGCTGAGGGCCGAAGTGACGCTGCCCCGCGTTCCCGGTACGAAGCCACTCGCCGTTATGTATTTCGAGAATCAATCGGGCCGTCCGGATTTGAACTGGCTGCGCGAGGGCTTGGCGGACATGTTCATCACCGGTCTGGCGCGCTCCGAGGGGTTGACGGTATTGAGCCGGCAGCAGTTGCATTTACTGCTGGAGAGAATCGGGCACAAGCCGGAGAGCGATATTGGCTTGGACGCCGCGTTAGACATCGCGCGAAGAAGCCATGCCGAGGCTGTACTGCTAGGCAGCTTTGCCGCGCTGGGAGAACAAATCCTGATTAGCGTCCAGCTTTTTGACACCGGCAACGGCCAGCCTATCGTCACGGACCGGCTGGTCGCCGACAAGGCAGCCAACATCCTGAGCCAGGTCGACCTTTTGTCGTTGAAGTTGGCGGCGCACCTGGGAGCCGCGCTTTCGGATGCGGGGAAAAAGGCGAGCCTGGCAGAGGTGATGACCGAGAGCGTGGAGGCTTACCGGTATTACTCGCTGGGCGTCAGCAAAGCGCAGGGGTTTGAAAACGCCGAAGCCGTCGAGCTGTTGCACAAGGCAATCCAACTGGATCCAAAATTCGCCATGGCCTATGCGCGCATCGGCTACGCCTATTCGGTAACCGACTTTCTCCCGGAAAAAGGAAGGCCGTTCCTGGAGAAGGCATTCCAAATGTCCGATCGTTTGACCGAGAAGGACCGGCTGTACGTGGCGGCTTGGTATGCCATCGCTCGCCAAGACTATGCGAGCGCAGTCGAAACGTTCCGGCGCATCGTCAACCAATATCCACTGGAGACCGAGGCCTACGCCAGGCTGGGGCGGCTTCTGTATCGAGAAGAGCGGCCGAGCGAAGCCATTGCTGTGGTCCAACGGGGACTCACGACAGATCCGGAAGCTAAGGACCTTTACAACGTGCTCGGCGTCTGCTTTCTAGGTCTGGGGAGATACGACGAGGCGATCGCGGCGCATCAGCGCTATGTGCAACTGGCGCCCAGCGAACCCAACGCTCATGACAGTCTCGGCATGTCGTATCAGCAATCGGGAAGGTACGACAAAGCCGCCGGCGAGTACAACGCCGCGCTCTCGCTCGATCCGGAATTTGAGCCGTCCCTCATTCATCGGGGAGACCTTTACGCGCAGGAGGGACGCTACCGGGAAGCTGTCGATCAGTACCGGCGCTACATTCAAGTGGCGCGCTCCGATGCCGCGCGCGCCGTGGGATATGGCAGCATTGCCCAGGTGTACCTGAGAAAGCGGGATTTTCGACTTGGCGAACCGGCAGCGCGGAGCGAAACCATGCACGAAAAGGGCGCTGTCTGGAACTCGCTGCTGTTTGCTTTAGAGCGGGGCGATACAACTGGCGCGGCGAGGTTGAAGGCGACCCTTCTTCAGAATGTGCCCTACCCCGAGCGGGGAGTTCGAAATGAACTGCGAAGCCACGATTACTATCTGGGGACTTTGGCGCTTCGCGGCAAGAAAGGCGAAGAGGCCGTCACCTATTTTAGGAGCGCGCTACGCCACCTGCCGCCGAGTTCCGGCCTCGACCTGTATGAAGATTGTCTCGCCAATGCCTTTCTGGAACTGGGCCGTCTGGATGATGCCATACAGGAGTACCAGAGGATTCTTCATCTCAATGCGAGTTACCCGCTGGCGGAATACCATCTCGCGCAAGCTTACCAGCGAAAAGGCAAATTTGAAGAGGCTCGCGCAGCCTACGCCGGGTTCTTGCAAATCTGGAAGGACGCGGACGCGGACATCCCGGAGCTCATGGATGCCAAAAGGCAGTTGACGAGCGAGCTCCGAGCCGGCGCCTAGTCCGCCGTACCTTTCCACAATTCACGCCCGGACGTTGATTGTGCAAGGTGATCGCGATCCGCTGTACCCGGTTGAAATCTCCGTCGAAATGGCAAGGATGTTCGTAAAACACTAATTCTAAATGTTAAAAGTGTCTGGTATGCCCTGGCAAACCTATTACGTATATCTTTTTGGGCATATATTTTAGTATCGTCTAACCAATCCTTTGATAGGATTGAGCCACGTCATAATACGAGGAGACGGAGAATGCCCGGTTCGGCCGTGTCCAAGGTATCGGCGTCCCGGAAGATCATAGTAGATTTTCGGGGTGCTCTGTACGAGGAAACTCAGAAGGCCGTCCAAGAGCTTTCGATAAAGCGAAGCGTGCTGATCCGCAAGGCCATTTCGGAATACCTGCATCGTATGGCGCGGCGGAAACTTGCGCGTGAACTCGTTGAGGGCTATCGCGCCAATGCCGCGCTGAATAGGGAAGTCTCAGAAGATTTTGTCCACGTCGACGCCGATAATCTATAAATGCCTGGCAGGTGTGTCCGCGGTACGGTCCTGGACATCAATCTGGACCGAATTCTTGGACATGAACAGTCCAAAACTAGACCATGTGTCGTCATCCAAAACGATATCGGCAACAAGAATGCCTCGACTACCATTGTGGCAGTGATCAGCGGCGCCGAGAACATCAAGAGGCCCTGTCCCGTAAACGTCCCGATTCCAGTTGGAGAAGGCGGACTCCAGAAACCTAGCGTTGTTTTATGCAGCCAGATACGTACTGTCGATGAGATGCGATTCGAGAAGATCTACGGGCAACTTAGCGCATCGACAATGAAGCAAATCGATGTCGCGCGTCGTATCAGTCTTCAACTCTAGGTAGTCTTGGGGCACTACCCAACTCTAGCTATGGTATATTTATTCATTGAAGTGAATATTTAATCAATGAAGCAACACGTCGGAATCGTCGGCTTTCGAGGCTACAGCGGGGCGGAGTTGGTTTCCATCCTTCGGGGCCACCCGCATGCCGAGCCGCTGCTGATGGAGCACCGGAGTGATGCCGGGCGCGAGAGCGGGCTGCGGAACCCGAAAGGGCCCAAGCAGATTCCGGCGACGGCGGAGGCGGTGCGCGCGGAGAAGATCGAGATCGTGTTTCTCGGAACGCCGGCGGAAGTTTCGATGGAGTTGGCGCCTGTGATGCTGGATGCGGGAGCGCGGGTCATCGACCTGAGCGGAGCGTTCCGGCTGGGAACGCCTGAGACTTATGCGCGCTGGTATCACGGCGCGCACACGCAGCCGGCACTGCTGGCGGAGGCGGTGTACGGGCTGCCTGAGTTCTGCCGGGAACGAATTCCCGGCGCGCGACTGGTCGCGAATCCTGGGTGCTATCCCACGGCGGCAAATCTCGCGATCCGGCCGCTGCTAGAGGCCGGCGCCATCGATCGCGCTGCCGGGATTGTGTGCGATGCGAAATCCGGAGTGAGCGGCGCGGGCCGAAAAGCGGCGCTCACAAACAGCTTTTGCGAAGTGACCGAAAACTTCTCCGCGTATTCGATTCTCAACCACCGGCACGTGCCGGAAGTGCTAATGGTTTCGGGCCTCGAAGACCGTGAATTCAGTTTTACGGCGCAACTGCTTCCGCTCGACCGCGGGATTCTGGAAACCATTTACTTCCACGCAACCAATGGCGCGGCCGCGGAAGATATTCTCGCGATTTACGAGAAACGCTATGCCGGCGAGCCTTTCATCCGCCTTTATCAACCGGGCCGTGTTCCCGACCTGCGCGCCGTACAGCGCACCAACTTCTGCGACATCGGCGTGACGCTCGACCAAGCGACGGGCCGCGCCGTCGTGGTAAGCGCCATCGACAATCTCACCAAAGGCGCAGCTGGGCAAGCCGTCCAGAACATGAATCTGATGCTCGGCCTCGCCGAAACGGAAGGCCTCCTGTGAAGGCGTTGATCAAGCTGGGTGGCACGCTGCTGGATGCGCCGGAGGTGCGCGCGAACCTGGCAGGACAAATTGCGGCACAGGCGCGGCGGGGCATTCAGGTTACCGTGGTCCACGGCGGCGGCAAGCAGATGACGCGGTACCTCGCCGAGCGCGGCATCGAGAGCCGGTTCGTGAACGGTCTGCGCGTGACCACACCAGAGACCATGGACGCCGTGCTGAAGGTGTTGGCGGGCAGCGTGAACCAGGAGCTGG
>Ga0210406_10003788_pt1 | contig 16417 bp, 14 predicted proteins | sample IncBWC30MmetaG_FD_155454 | JGI IMG/M metagenome (GOLD analysis project Ga0210406, IMG submission 155454) | Forest soil microbial communities from Barre Woods Harvard Forest LTER site, Petersham, Massachusetts, United States - Inc-BW-C-30-M | ecosystem: Environmental > Terrestrial > Soil >... | reverse complement strand
ACATCCAGAATTTCTCTGAGCGCTATGGCGTGCGAGCGGGATCCATCAATCCCAACCTTTTTCAGGATCAGGAATACAAGTACGGCTCCTTTGGTAATCCCGATCCCGCCGTGCGAGCGCATGCCTTCCGCCACACGAAAGACAGTATCGAGATTGCGCGACGATTGCAGAGCCGCGACATTTCCCTGTGGTTTGCCGATGGCTCCAACTATCCCGGCACCGCCAATATCCGGCAGCGTAAACAGTGGTTCGAGGAATTGCTAAAGGCCGCGCACGCCGACCTTTCAGAAAACCAGCGGATGCTTGTTGAATACAAACCCTTTGAACCTGCGTTCTATCATACGGATGTAGCCGACTGGGGCATGGCTCTCCATCTGGCGCGTCGTGCCGGGCCTCAGGCCAAAGTCCTCGTCGACACCGGCCATCATTATGCCGCTCAGAATATTGAACAAATCGTCGCCTGGCTCCTTTCGGAGGACATGCTGGGTGGATTCCATTTTAATGACCGGCGCTATGCCGACGATGATTTGACTCTTGGTTCCATCGATCCCTACCAGATTTTTCGAATCTTCCATGAAATCCGTTACTACGAATGGGAGACCGGCAAACAGGCGGATATCGCCTACATGATTGACCAGAGCCACAATCTGAAGGGAAAAATCGAGGCCATGATTCAAACGGTTACCATGGCTCAGGAACTTTTTGCAAAATCGTGTCTCGTCAACTTTTCCGAGCTTGTATCTGCACAGAAGAGTTGCGACCTCGTGAGAGCGGAATCCTTGCTGCAGGACGCGTTTGCAACGGATGTGCGCCCCATGCTTCGGGAATGGCGGCAATCGAAGGGGATTCCACCAAATCCCATGGAAGCTTTCCGCCAAAGTGGCTACTTGGAACGCATCACGAAGCAACGCTCCGCCAGGAATTCACAGAGCGTATCCTCGTATGCCTGATCTAAGTTCGCCAAAACCCTTTCTGGCATTTGATTTTGGCGCGGAAAGCGGCAGAGCCATCCTTGCCCACCTGCATTCCGGCATACTGACAACGCAGGAAATCCAGCGCTTCAAAAACGAGCCTGTCGAGTATGGCGGCAGCTTGCATTGGGATGTGGCGCACCTTTGGTGGGAAGTTCGCAGCGCTCTCTCCAGCCTGGGAGAAACGCAGTTGGCAGGAATTGGCGTCGATGCTTGGGGTGTCGACTACGCCTTGCTCGGCGAAAAGGGTGAACTTCTTCACAATCCGTACCACTATCGCGATACGCGAACAGTGGGAATGATGGAAAAAGCGTTTCAGAAAGTTTCGAAGGAAGAGATTTACCGGACCACGGGCATCCAGTTCATGCCCATCAACACGCTGTACCAGCTATTCGCCGCCGTCCGGGAAACTCCTTCCTTACTGAAGGCCGCTCGCAACTTGCTCACCATTCCAGACCTTTTTCTCTTTTGGCTTACCGGAAACGCGGCTTGTGAATTCACGAACGCTACGACCACTCAGCTTGTTAATCCCATTACCCGGTCCTGGGCGAACGACTTAATCGAGCGACTCGGCCTGCCAACGCATTTCTGGACGGAAATCGTCGAGCCGGGAACTATCCTTGGGAAATTGCTTCCAGGCATCGCCCGAAATTCCGCGTTAGCAGATACGCCCGTCATTGCGCCGGCCACTCATGATACCGGGTCTGCTGTGGCAGCCATCTCGGCATGGGAAGGGACCGCGTTTCTGAGCTCCGGAACATGGTCGCTGCTCGGAACGGAAGTCGATAGCCCTGTCATCAGTCCCGAGGCGTTTCGCTTGAACTTCACTAACGAGGGTGGCGTGAACGGCACCACCCGCCTGTTGAAGAATGTTATGGGACTTTGGATGCTTCAGTGCTGCCGCCAGACATGGACAGCCCAAGGGCAAAGTTTCGACCACGTGGAATTAATGGAACTCGCGTCGCGCGAACCCTCGTTCACCAGCCTGATTGACCCTGACAACGAATCTTTTCTCCACCCTGACGACATGCCTGCCAGCATCGATCGGTTTTGTGCTCGAACTCGCCAGCCCGCTCCAAAATCGCCTGCGTCCTATGCGCGCGTGGTTTTGGAAAGTTTGGCATTTAAGTATAGGCTTGTGTTATCGAATCTAGAGAAGGTTGTAGGCAAGCGCGTGGAGCAGATTCGCGTGATTGGCGGGGGATCCCGGAACCGCTTGTTGAACCAGATGACCGCGGAGGCAACCGGGAGGAAAGTCGTCGCAGGACCCGCGGAGGCCACCGCGCTCGGCAATATAGCCCTTCAAATACTAGCGACAGGCGCCGCCTCCTCCCTCAAGGAGGTTCGCGCCATCATCGAACGCTCTTTTCCAGTGGAGACTTTCGAACCGCTTGATCCCGGGAAATGGGATCAGCAAGCTGAACGTTTCGAGCACTATTGCGAGGTTGTGTATGCCTGAAATCAAGAAGACGGCGTACTTGTCCGACTTGTGGGATTCGGATGCCGCCGCAAAACTTTCCAACAACCCCCTCGGCCTGCTGCGCTATCGCTCTAATCTGCTTGGGGCGGACCTGCGGATCACCAACTTTGGTGGCGGTAATACGAGTTCGAAGATAGAACTTCCGGATCCCTTCACAGGTAAATCCACGCGCGTACTTGCTGTGAAGGGCAGCGGCGGCGATTTGGGATCCATCACGGAAGCTGGATTCGCTCTGCTTTATCAGGATCGTTTGGAGCAGTTGAAGGGCCTCTACCGGGGCGAGGCCAACGAAGACGAAATGGTCGGCTATTATGCGCTCTCGGCCTTCGGCGAAAATCGTGTTGCTGCCTCGATCGATACGCCGCTTCACGCCTTGCTTCCCTTTCCTCACGTGGACCATTTGCATCCGGATTGGGCTATTGCCCTTGCCGCGAGCGCAAACGGCAAGCGTAAACTCGAGGAGTTCAACAAAGAATACGGCCGCAAAATCGTCTGGGTGCCGTGGCAACGTCCTGGATTCGAGTTGGCATTACTCATCGAAAAAGCTGTCCGCGAAAATCCGGGAATCGATGGGATTCTTCTCGGCGGGCACGGCCTCTTTACTTGGGGAGCGACTCAGCGCGAATGCTATCTCAGCAGCATTCACACGATTGACCAGATGGGTGAGTTCATTGCAAGACACCAAAACCGAAAAGGCGCGATTTTCGGCGGATTGGAACACACAGCGCGCCCGGATCGCCTGAAAGTGGTGGCAGAAATTCTGCCAGCCTTGCGCGGAGCACTGTCCTCGAATCGTCGAGTGCTCGCACATTATTCCGATCAAGAGGACGCTCTTGTCTTCGCAGGTTCTAAGTGGTCACGCGAGCTAAGTGTTCTCGGTACGAGCTGCCCGGACCATTTTCTGCGGACTAGAGTATGTCCGCTATTCTTGAATTGGGATCCTGCAAAACAGGATGCGAATGCATTGAAGACCAGTATCCACACCCAGGTGGCCGTATATCGCGAAGCCTACAAGAAGTATTATGAAGAATGGGCCTCAAGCAGTTCGCCCAAACTGCGTGATTCGAATCCTTCCGTCATTATTGTTCCGGGGCTTGGGCTCTTTGGCTTTGGCAAAAACAAGAAAGAGGCGCGCATCACCACGGAGTTCTTCATTAACGCCATCCATGTGATGGCCGGGGCGAATGCATTGGAGGATGGCGAGGTCGCTCATCCGTTGCCGCAGGCACGTCACCCTGAACAATCGAAACAGTTCTCTCACTTTCACAACTACGTGGCCCTGCCCCGGTCCGAGGCATTCCGGATTGAGTATTGGCCTCTCGAAGAAGCGAAATTGCAGCGCATGCCTGCCGAGGCAGAGTTCAGCCGGAAGATCGCTTTTGTCTTGGGTGGTGCGAGCGGAATTGGACGCGAGGTTGCGCTGCTCCTTGCCCGCAAAGGAGCGCATTTGGTGGTTGCCGATTTTGACGAAACCGGCGCCAAAAAGGTGGCCGAGCAAGCAGGCGCTGCGTCGAGCCCGGAGTTCGTAACTTCGACGGGTGTGGACTTGAGCTCCTCAAACAGCCTGGAAGAAGCCGTCCGGCAAACGATCCTTGAATTTGGCGGAATCGATATCGTCGTGAACACGGCAGCACTCTATCCGGTGCCGGGTGCAAACGGTGAACTCGCTGAGGGACAATGGGCCAAAACTTTTTTGGTGAATGTCACCGGCAATTATTTGCTGGCGCGCGCGACGGAGTGGGTATTTCATGACCAGGACCTTCCCGGCACCATGGTGCTCACTAGTTCCGCAAATGCCATCGTTCCCAAAAAAGGTAGCGAGGCCTACGACACCAGCAAAGCCGCTCTGCATCACCTGATTCATGAGTTGGCCATCAAGCTGGCTCCAACTGTTCGCGTAAATGGAATCGCCCCCGCGACCGTGGTTGCCGGGTCCAGCATGTTTCCGCGCGAGCGAGTGATTCAATCGCTTCAGAAATACAAGATTGAATTTTCTGAGTCGGATTCCACCGAAGTGCTGCGCAGCAAGCTCGCGGATTTTTATGCACAACGGACGCTCACGAGGCAACCGATAACGCCGGAAATCTGTGCTGCAGCCATCGTTTGGCTGGCGGGTGAGCAGAGCGCTCGAACGACTGGCCACGTGATTCCTGTGGATGGCGGCTTGACTGAAGCGTTTCTACGATAGAAACGAATGCGATTTTCCGCCGGCCAAAGCTCCGTGCCGGCAGGCAATGGGAGATTTCATGCGACGCATTTGCTTTATTCTCCAGGTGAAACCAGAGCTAATCCAGGAATACAAAGAGCGGCATCGTTCTGTCTGGCCGGAGATGCAGAAAGCCCTCCAAGAAACCGGCTGGAACAATTACTCGCTCTTCCTGCGCCCCGACGGCCTTCTAGTAGGTTATCTGGAAACCGAAGACTTCGAGCGAGCGCGCGCCGGCATGGCAGGCCGAGAGATCAACGCGCGCTGGCAACGAGAAATGGCCGGATTTTTCGTTCAACCAGAAGGCTTGTTGCCTGAACAGGCGATGGCGCCACTGGAAGAGGTGTTTCATGTCTAATTCCAGATCGAGGTTCGCGTGACTCCAAACCCTGCTTTGGGTGTTTTTTTTCACTGGCTCGGCGGTTTGGCCTCCGCAAGCTTCTACGTGCCGTACCGCGGTGTGCGGCAATGGTCCTGGGAGACCTATTGGCTGGTCGGGGGCTTCTTTAGCTGGATCATCGCGCCGTGGCTTCTCGGCATGCTGCTAACACGAGATTTGCTCCAAGTCCTCTCGGAGGCTTCCGCTTCGACCATCTTTTGGGTCATCTTCTTCGGACTCTTGTGGGGTATCGGCGGACTGACGTTTGGCCTGACGATGCGCTACTTGGGACTCTCGTTGGGAATGGCTGTCGTCTTGGGTCTTTGTGCTGCTTTTGGAACCTTGATGCCCCCTATCTTCAGCGGCGTTTTCTTTACCCAAGTTCTTGGAACCTCCTCGGGGAAAGTAATCCTTGCTGGTGTTTTCGTTTGTTTGCTGGGGATTGCGTCCGCTGGAATTGCGGGGATCTACAAAGAGCGCGAAATGTCTCTCGAGCAAAAAAAAGCGGTTATCAAGGAATTCGATCTCAAGAGAGGACTTGCGGTGGCCACGCTGTCTGGGGTCATGAGCGCTTGTTTCGCATATGGACTCGCTGCTGGCGTGCCCATAAAGCTCCTGACCTTGCGGCATGGCACGCCAACTCTGTGGCAAGGGCTGCCCGTGCTCGTCGTGGTTTTGATCGGCGGTTTTACCACCAACTTTATCTGGTGCGTCGCCCTCAATATCAAAAACAAGACCGGCTTCCAATACTTCACATCAAGCGCCGAAAAGTACAAAGCAATCATAGACGAGCCCATCTTGGAGACGGCCATCGATGCCCCGAGCCGCGAAGTTGTGGAACACATGCCTTCTTCGCTGCCCGCGGATTCCAAGCCCGTTCCCATGCGGGCGAATTACCTTCTCTGTGCGCTCGCGGGAACCACTTGGTATTTCCAGTTCTTTTTCTACACCATGGGAGAGACGCAGATGGGCAAGTACGGTTTCTCCAGTTGGACGCTGCACATGGCCAGCATCATTATCTTCAGCACCCTTTGGGGGCTTGGCTTCAAGGAGTGGAAAGGCGCGGGAGCAGCTGCGATGCGCTTTTTGACACTCGCTCTGATTTTGCTGGTCGGGTCCACGGTGATCGTCGGCTATGGAAATTTTCTTGGCGGGGCCGGCTCGCATTAGTGAACCCCTTGCGCGGGCGCACACGAACGATTGAGGAACAATAAGAAATGAAATTGAAAATACCGGCTGGAACTTTCCAGGCGTACTTGTTTGACTGCGATGGCACGATCGTGGATTCCATGCCGCTGCACTATGTCGCCTGGAAAAGCGCGCTCGCGGAATGGAATTGTGAATTTCCAGAAGATCTTTTTTATGTGTGGGGCGGTCTTCCTGTAGCCAAGATAATCTCGCTCTTGAACGAGAAGCACGGCCTGGCCATCCCGGTTGAGAAATTGGCTCGAAAAAAAGAGGAACTCTATTTTGAGTCTCTTCCTCATCTCAAGGCCGTTCCTGAAGTGCTGGAGCACATCGATTCGCAGCATGGCCGGATTCCCTTTGCCGTGGTGTCAGGAAGCACGCGAGACTCGGTGATCGCTTCGCTCCGCTCTTTGCAGCTGCTGGAGAAGTTTGAGACCCTCGTTTGTGCCGGAGACTACAAAAGAGGCAAACCAGACCCCGAGGCCTTTTTGATCGCCGCTTCACGGCTGGGAGTAGAACCCGAGTCTTGCTTGGTCTTCGAAGACACGGACATGGGAATTGAAGCCGCAACGGCTGCTGGCATGGCCTCGGTGAAGGTACCTCCGCCGTGGGAGAGGCTTTCGTAGGAGCGAACGAGCGAAACCTGACGGACAGGGCTACCGGCAGGAAGCAAGCAAGGGCGTGAATTGAAAATACCTGAGGCGCTCGTAAGAAAATGGACTAATGGAGCCGAGAGTGGGAGTTGAACCCACGACCTGCCGATTACGAATCGGCTGCTCTACCACTGAGCTACCTCGGCCCTGATTGATAACAAAAGACTTAGTGATCCGTTGGAACCCGACTGCCATCAACTGCCATCAATTTGCCATCAATATGCTTTTCGACCTTCGCCATGGCCTCGTGCAAATCCGTCGAGTCCACGATGTTATACCTCTCAAACGTAGACTCCGTTAGATGCCCCGAAATTTTCATCGCGATCCTCCGAGGAACGCCGGACCGAACGAGATTCCTGACGCCGCTTCGCCGAAAATCATGAATGAGTAGCCCCTTATACTGCCAATCCTCGGGACCAGTCTTCACTCCCAATCCTACCTTAACGCACGCCGCTTGAAAAGACTTCCGCAGATTTCTCGCATCAAATAACTTTCCTTCGTGCGGCATTTTCTCGAGAACCTCGTTGAGCTCAAGTGGCAGGGGAAGGAGGAGAGGCTCCTCATTCTTCGTTTGGTTCCCCTCGATTCGAAGCTGGAATCTTCCGTTTTCGACCTCTATTTGGGACCACGTAATGGCTAGCGCAGCCCCAATTCTGCACCCGGTAAAATACAGAAAGGTCACTAACGGACGCAGATGTTCCGGGATGGCGTCACGCAGTTTTATGAATTGCACCGGTGTGATAAATCCTTTTCGGACGTTGTTCTCTTTCAGCATCGGAAAATAAGGAAATTGCACTGACTTCCCCTCCCTCCGCGCCAGGTTCATCATCCTTCTCAACAGGCTGAGATTCCGGTTGATCGTCGCGTTCATCGCGCCTTCCATCTGGCGCTTCTCAATGAACTGGTAGAGCACGTCAGTGGTGATTGTCCTGACCAGGCGGTTCTTGAAAAATGGATCGAGGTGTTCGAAGCCCCAAACATACGGGCTGCCGTCGGCGTCTTCTTCAAGCATTTTGACGCCGCGCGTCCGGTAATCCATGATCAGGGTCTTGCGGATGTCTTCGTACTTCAGCTTCTTCATTTCCGCGACAGGGAGTCCCTGTTCCACCTTGGCGAGCCTGTCGCGCAGAAACCGTTCGGCAACCATGCGCGACTCCGACTTCGTACTTTCCTGGCGAAGCTTACCGTTCACGTCGCGGTAGCTTATGTAAAGAAATCTGCTCCCATTCTTTTCAAAGACGCCGCCTGTACCGGAGACCCTGCGCTTAGCACCCGGCCGACCCGCATTCTCGATGGCTGCTGAGTTCTTAGAGTCCAACCTTGGCGCGCTGCCTTCTGCCTTTGCGCCCGCTTGTCTCATCTTCACACTCCTCGTTCGAGCTGAGGGATTGGGCCACGTTTGTGTGAGGCGTGTTGGCCACCCCACTCGCGCCCTGTGTTACCCGTCGGTTGGCAGGGCCCGTTCCTTCGCACCTTTTTTCTCGATCAACCAATTCATCCAAGTCTTGCCGATCCACCTGGAACCGCTTGCCAAATCGAGTGTAAGGAAGCTGGCCTTTCCAAATCAGCTCTCGGACGGACCAAATCGTGCAACCAAGATAGTGTGCGGCTTCGGGTAAGGTCAGTAAGCGGTGCGGGATGACAATGCTTTCATTGGCTGTTTCACTTGTTCCAGGCATAAGGACACCATGCAACTTTCACTGTGGGACGTTTATTGAATTTGCCGCCGTACAGAGACTGCCGGTCAGACTTGTCCCCATTCCTGTCCGCACCAACCTTATAACTTCAGCTCCATCGGTGCAGTTACAAGGACCGCCCTTCCCCCTACCCCAGGGTGGCCTTGAGTGAGTTGTCTGCAATCCAAAACCAATGGATTCAATCGGACAAGGCCAGCAATCGAACCGGATGACATTATTTCGCTAATCGCATGATTTCTGACTAGCATTCCGCGGACGTCCAGTGCACGTTTCCTTTCCCTCTTCTCGAGATCATTCCGTTTAATACTCTTCGGGTAACAAGAGAGTGGTCGCGGAGCGGTCAGCTTCCGTGATAACCCACAACTTGTCACCCGCATTCGAGCGATAACTGCTAAAGACCCGAAACCCGTGCTCTAGGCTGTAGTCGTTTTCCTTGCGGTCCTCGTCGGACAAATCGCCCCACTCGCGGTTGACATGGCGTGTGAGGAACTCGCCTGGCTGTTGCCCTGCCTTCTTAAGCGCGGCCAAAGCGCCCGGTGTCGCGACGATCTGGCCGAGTTCAAAGGCTGGCTGTCTGTTGATTTGCATGGAAAAAACTCCTTTCGGTGGGTTTGGTCTTTGCTTCTCGGAGGCGACACACACGGCGGCGCTTAAAAGCAAATGCCCTTCCTAGCTGCGCCAAGGCACCTAGCCGTCCGCGCTGTCAAGGGAGTGCAGTTTGTGTTTATCGGAGCGAAGCGGAGACCTCTCGTGTTATGGACAAGACGTAAGTGTCTTGGTGATGGGTCAACTCTTTGTGATGGCACACTCTCCGTATTCGACGCCAGTCCGGTTTTACTCCCGGTTCAAAGGTCAGGCCCGTGATTAATGACACGGGCTATCTGTCAGAAACCCAGCGGCATTGGCACATAACTGTACTGCTCTGTGATCAGGCGCCCGCGCCAACGGCCCCGAAGGCGGTAATCGGAGTGGCCAAATAGTGCTGATGCGAGCATCCGACACAGCTCGCCCCCTTGGTTGCCGCCACTACCGCTGCGGCAAATTCCGATGGGATTCCAAGCAACTCGCCGGCGCGTGACCAGAACTCGGGCTTGACCGGCCGTTCTGTCAAGTCACTGCCTGCACGTGGGATTTCCAGATCAACGAGCCCATTCACCCCACGAAAGAGAATTCTGTTCTCCAGCGGAGGCCGTCTGCCAGGTTCGGCCATTCCAGGTTGATGCTTCGTGATGAGTAGTTGGCAGGTTCGACCTGCTCGAAATAACTCGATTCGCACGAGGACTGGAGCCACTACCACTGCATGAACTCCATTGACTCCGATGGCATCGATCGGATGGAGATACCGCAGTGGCGCGCCCTCCGGCCCACAGAATGTAACGTACCGGCCGAGGTCCTTCACGGCTCCGCCTGATTCGATCCCTCGCACGACGTAGCGTTTGGCCAGGTGCTGGTGTTCGAGGCTCACCTGGGATTGCACAAAAATGCCGACCTCATTCAAACGTCGCAGCACTCGCTTCGACAGGGTGAGCCCCCGACGCGCCAAAGAATCTTGCTTGTCCTGCATGTGCCACCTCCTCACGCGGATTGCCGAACGGGGATAGGACAACCTACCGCTCGGCGAATCATTTCCTTGCGACAACCTGCCCAGCACAGGTACTTTCGCGGGTCTTCAATGGAGATCGCCAAGTTGTCACCACTTCGATCCTGACCGGCTTCGGCACAGGACGGACATTGCGCAACGTAGTTCCTGCCAACCTTGCGAACCTTTCCTACATGATCGAGGATTCGAAACTCGCGACCGGATGCGTGAACGAAGGGAGCAGACTGATCTGCCGAGGGGCGCTTTCTATCAAACTCAGGTGGCATGGTCTTGCAGGCGATGAACCTCCGTATCTGTTCCTCAAAAGCGTGGTCAACTTTGTCGAGTTCGTCGATCAGCAACACGCAAGGCTTGAACTCGTGCCGGAGCGCCCGCAACAGCGGACCTTCTGCGAAGAAATCGAGAGAGTGCAGCCGGTTTCGGATTCGATCCCAGTCCTGGCCCAAGAAGTCCTTTTGCGTCTCCAGAAAGAGCCGCTGTAAGGACTCATCAAACTTGCCAATGGCCTTCTCTTCCGTGATTCCTTCGTAGCATTGCAGGCGCTCCACGGTGGTATCGGCGGCAGCCGCAACCGCGTAGGCCAGTTCTGTCTTTCCACACCCCGGTGGGCCTTCGACCAAGAGCGGCTTCTGCATCTTTGCGGCCAGGTACACCACCTGAAGCGTGACGGGATCGATCACGTAGCGTGCGTCAAGAAGCCCTTTCGCGAGTTCCTCGGCCGATCGAAACACAGTTCTCACCTCCACGGCGGGGGCGGAACATACCGCAAAATCCTTGGGCACGCACTCGACCGACATGACCCATCTGCGCGGGCCGTTTGGAAATACAAGGTTCCTTCGATTGTGTGCTGGGCCAAAACCGGGACCATCTATTGGGCTGAAGACTCAACGCTGTTGGAACAGAAGGTGATAGGGCCTGCTAGAGCAGACCTCGAGACGAATGCATCGACGAGGCCACTCTGGCTAGTTACGAGATTTTTGGCTAATCGAATCTTTCATGGCTAACTTCGATCATGGTCCCTCCTGAGCGAACGACGAGAAAACAATTTTTGCCGATCGCATACTTCATGGCTAACTTCGCAGGGACTTTCTGCTGTGGTATGAGGCATAGATGTGCGCGGGCGAAAAGTCATCCCAACCGCACATCGAGGAAGAGAATTTCACCAATCGCATATTTCATGGCGAACTCCGTCGCGGACTCCCGATTCAGACTCAACTGTCGTCCTTCGGCCTGAAGTTTGACCGTAAAGTTCGGCTCTGATGGTACCCCCCTGTGCACGGCGAGGAATTTCTTGGCAATCTCATGCCTCATGACTAACCTTCTCGACCGTTCCTTTCCGCACCTTTCAGGAGATTTGACAATCTGGTGGTTCTCCCCTAGAACCCAACGCGTGCGCGACACTCAGCAGCTGAATCACGCTTGCGTTCAGGAACTCATCCACCGCCAACTGCCCGAGGGCGGCTGGCCTTTCACGACCGATACGACTCAGTCGGCCGTCGAACCCACAGCCTTGGCTCTTCTGGCATTGCCACCCAGTTCGGTCCGCGAACGGGACGCGGCTATCCGATTTCTACTTCGCACTCAGAATGCAAATGGCAGTTGGCCAGCCTTCAGCGGTGACGACGCGAGAGGGTCTGGACTTACGGGGCTGGCTCTCTACGCTCTTAACCGTTGTCGTGCCCAAGGGATAGTGGGTCATAAGGCCGTCGATTGGCTCCTAAGAACGAAAGGCTGGGAGTCGCATTGGCTATGGAAATGGAAGTTCCGAACAAGCGATCGTCACGTCCGCTTTGATCCTGACAAGTCTGGCTGGCCCTGGGTCACAGAAACGGCTAGCTGGGTAGTTCCGACGGCGTATTCACTCCTCGCCTTGAAACATGCCCGTGGCATTTCACACCAGGACCTCGTACAGCTTCGCATCCGGCGCGGCGTCGAAATGTTGTACGACCGGATCTGCCCAGAGGGAGGATGGAATGCCGGCAATGGAGTCGTTTACGGATTACCGCTCGCTCCCCATGCCGATGCAACGGCCCTGGCTCTGCTCTCTCTATCGAGTGAACCTCCGAACAATTTCATAAGTGCAAGCCTCGACTGGCTCGGGCGACGCGCCGAGACATGCTTCGCCCCGTGGAGCCTTGCCTGGACGGTCCTCGCCCTCGATGCCTTTGGACACCCCACGCCGCTTTTGACTGACCGCCTCTCCTCTATTGTTGATCCCGCTGAGGCTAACGATTGTGCGACTCTCGCCGTCGTTTCGCTCGCGCTCCGTCTTCCCGCAGGGGAAAACGCATTTCGAGTCGCTCATGAGGCTTGATCGAAGGACATTCTTGACGGCCTCGCTCGGCTTGGCTGCCGGGGCCTCGACTACCGCACTGCTGAACCGTCCCAAGTACCACGTAACCCGGAAGCAGCCGCGCTCCCGGGTGGCGATTCTCAGGGCCGAATCCTATTCTCACAACCTGGAAGGTATTTTGCATTCCGGGTTGGAGCTTTTTCACTTGGACCTTCGTGGGAAGACTGTCCTCCTCAAACCCAACCTCGTCGATTACATCCCCGGAAACCACATAAACACGCATCCTCTACTGGTCGCCGCTGCGGCCGAGTGTTTCCGCCGCCTCGGTGCAAAGAACGTGTTGGTCGGCGAAGGACCTGGCCATCAAAGGGACACAGAGCTAGTACTACTCGAAAGCGGCTTCAGCGACGAACTGCACCAGCTGAAAGTTCCCTTTGTTGACCTTAATCGGGACGAACTAGTGGCCATGCCACTGCTCGCAACCTACACCGGCATGGACCGCCTTTGGCTCCCACGAAGTGTGTTGGACGCCGATTTCGTCGTTTCGATGCCCAAAGTGAAAACGCATCACTGGTCGGGCGTCACCCTCAGCCTGAAAAACATGTTCGGTGTTGTGCCAGGAGCGAAGTACGGCTGGCCAAAGAACATTCTTCATTGGAAAGGAATTCAGGAAAGCATCCTCGACGTCTGCGCCACGGTCCCGGTTCACTTCGTAATTGCCGATGCGATTGTGGCGATGGAAGGAAACGGCCCACTGAACGGACATCCGCGACCGCTCCACCGAATTGTCCTGGCCGATGATCCGGTGGCGGCGGATGCCACATGTGCGAGGCTAATGGGACTTGACCCGACCCGAATCACGCACATTCGAATCGGAGCGCAGTTTCTCGGCAACGTCTCATTCGATCGAATTGACCAAATCGCAGAGGCCGTCTGCGCGCCTGCCAAACCGTTTGAAGTAGTCCCTGAATTTGAGCACCTCCACGTGACGAGTCACGCGCAAGCGGGATTCTTGATATGAAAGCCAACGCAAGGAAAGCAACGGATTTCCCTTCGCGGACCGCGACCTTTATTGCAGAAACTGAAGGGGCAAGCGATTCCGAACGAGGGAAGGTTGTCGTCGAAAAGCGCCCTCGCCGGATGCTTCCGTCTACGCTCGAACGAAGCGCCGCTCTGAGGTATGCGGACGTTGGCTTCTTTTTCGTTTTTGTCTTTTTCCTAGCCATGATGCTCCGCATTGGAGTTCAGCTCCATGTGGTCAGTCAGACCAGACTCGACAATCCGACTCTTCCTTTCCAGGTCACGATTTCCTTGTCTCTCATCGGTTCGTTGTACGCAATCATAAGGCTCCGACATGGACATGGCGTCTGGGCACAGCTCGGATGGAGTTGGCCCGCTCGAATTCATCTTGTTGCAGCCTTGGTGGGCGGAATCGGGCTTGGAATTGGGGTCGACATCATTGCTCATGCCACGACTCCAACTACTCACGTGATCCATTTCTGGAACTTAGTTCTCCTCGACGGGTTGCTCGGACCAATCATCGAAGAGTCGCTTTTTCGTGGATGCTTGCTTCCGGCAGTTGCCCGCACGACTGGAACGACTATCGCCGTCATATCCACGGCCGCCGTTTTCGCCACATTCCACCCAATCACCACACTCGTGCAATGGCTTTGCTTCTTGACGACGGGGACTGCGTTTGGGTGGATCCGAGTCAAATCGGGCTCCACCGCAGCTTCGGCTCTGATGCACGCGATATACAATGCGACTTTGTTCTTGTGCCAAGCTTTGTAGACGGCAGAAGCTGGCCCGAATTCGTCCAGATGAATCCTCGAGGCGTGAGTTTCGCAGCGACGCGCCCTCTTTGACCCACTTGAACCTGTAATGGATTCTCTGTAGCCTCGGGAAGCTCGCGCCGATCGGTGCTCGATTTCCAAGGCAGCTGGAGTAACGTGCAAGCCCTCAAATGAAGACAGCGAAGTTTTCCAAGCTCGAAAGAAGAGTCGGGCAAATTGCCAGTCGCCGAGCCCGCCGACAGCTGATGCAGGTTCCCTGGGATCGCTTCCACAAAGCGTACGAGGAATACATCCGCTGGCAGGCATTCGTCCTTTGGGCCCGCGCCATCGTGGAATTGGAAGGGAGTGCTCCTTCCTGGCTCGAAGCAATTCTGCGAAAGCGTTGTCCGGCCTTTATGGAGGAAGCGAGTCGTTTAAACAAGCCGGAACTGCTGGGTCTCCAAGTGCTTCCATGGGTTCACAAGCAAGTCTTTGGGTTTGCAAAACAGGAGGGGTGGCTTGATGCGCTCGTGTTCTATGGATTCCGAGACACCCGCTCCCAGGGATACTGGACGTATTGGGAACATCGCGAAAGCGAATGGAGGAAACGACGTCCAGCATCATTTCCCACGTTTGTGCGGTGGTGGCGATCAGCCTTGAGTTGGAAACGTCAAGGTGATGTCAGCTATGCCGTAGTGGCGAAGGCCGTGGAGAAATTCATCGACTTCGAGGCACTGGTCTATTGGTTGCGCCCACTCTTTAGAGGGGCGAAGGTCCTATTGCCGCCGCACGTCACCCTTGAATTGAAACAGGAGTCTCCCAGCCTGCTCGAATTCGTGAGTAGAGAGACTTTAGCCGCTGACGAAGACAAATCAAGGAGCTGGCAACGCCTGTTCAACTGGGGCAAAGATCATGTTCTATCGCAGGCCAAAAAGGAGGGCTGGCTTGACTGCGTTCTCCGCCAAGCAGGGATTCACCCGCGCCACGTACGCTTGGTGGATTACTCTGCTCCCTGGTGCAAATCTCGGCGGGTAAATGCCGCGCTTCCTTTTCCGTCTTTACGCCAATGGCAAAGAGATATGGAGGGTTATGTCCGAGCAGGTCGTGAATGAGGCTTATTCAGGGATTGTTCGCTGCGAGGAGGAACGAGAACCTTTTGCCGAAGTCGGTTTCGACGGCACCACCGCCCACCTCATCCGCCTACCTGCTGCAGGGTTTGAAGATATTTCACTATGTCGCCCCTCGAAAGCATTCCGACGAGGTTGCTTCCCAGCATGACAGGCATTTGATTAATTCCGTCCCGACCCATCTTTTCCATTGCTGTCCACACTTCTGCGTTGGGATCGATGCTGCTTAGCCTCTCGACGGGTATCATGGCTTGGGCCGCAGTGGTCGTCGCCCATGAGGGTCGAGGAATCTCCTTTAAGTTATGCAATGTCAGCAATCCGACCACGTGGTCTCTCCGGTCCACGAGGAAGCACCGCCGACCGTGTGTAAGAACCTCTTGGTCTACCAGCTTTTGTAATGAAATGTCTCCTGACACGTGGGTGCATGCATCTCCCATCACCTCTGATACCTTGTGGCCGACTAATAGACCTTGCACCACTTGCTGCTGGACTTGAGCTCCGGCTGCGCTTTCGAGGAACCAGCCTATAAAGGCCGTCCACAATCCATTGCCAACGCTCCCCCTCAGTACTTGCCATACGCCGACAATGATAAAGAGAAATCCAAAGAATCGGCCCGTGCTGGCGGCGATGAGTGTAGCTTGCCGAAAGTTCTTCGAAACTCCCCAAACGATGGCCCGAAAAACTCGCCCACCATCTAACGGAAATCCTGGAATCAGGTTGAACAATCCCAGCATGGCGTTAATGAGCGCGAGATACTTGGCTACCGCCAGGGCCGGCGTGATGTTCACAAGCAACGGTTCCAACAAGAAAAAGAGTGCCGCCAGTGCCAAGCTCGTGAGCGGCCCGACCACAGCAATTAGGAATTCTGCGCTGGCGCTCGGGGGTTCGCCTGCGATCTGGGATACGCCGCCAAAGATGAACAGCGTGATCCGATGTACCGGTATCTTGTAGCGAAGGGCGACCCACGAGTGGGCGAGCTCATGCACAACGATACTGCCAAAAAACAATACTGCCGTTACAGCGCCCATTAGCCAATATTCGACGGTCGTCC
>Ga0210406_10003787_pt1 | contig 16421 bp, 17 predicted proteins | sample IncBWC30MmetaG_FD_155454 | JGI IMG/M metagenome (GOLD analysis project Ga0210406, IMG submission 155454) | Forest soil microbial communities from Barre Woods Harvard Forest LTER site, Petersham, Massachusetts, United States - Inc-BW-C-30-M | ecosystem: Environmental > Terrestrial > Soil >... | reverse complement strand
TGATGCAATCCGCAAAACCCGCCTGACGAATCTTGATTGTGCTCAGGATTGTTTCTTCCCGGAAGTTGAGCATCCAGTCCACGAACGCCCAGTTTGCGATCTGGCTATAGGGCGTGGCATGCAGGCCGTAGCGGGCAACCATTGCATCCCACAGAGGGGCCTTCTCGCTCATCTCGGAAACAGTAGACATCGCAAGCGGCTCAGCGATTGGAAGGTCGTAGAAGGCGGCGAGTTCGTTCCACAGTTGCCTCCAGCGATAGACATCTCCGTTCGATACATTGAAGATTTCATTACGTGCTTTATCTTCGCCGAGAGCCCACAAAGTCGCGCGGCCGAACAGTTCTGCGTCGGTTGTTTCCTGGAGAGTGTTCCATCCTTCCTTGGTGCCAGGAAAGCGTAGGGGCAACCCGAGTTCGCGGCTGATCGCAGCGTAGGCCGCGAGACTCGTAACCAGGTTCATCGCTGAGTTCAGGCTTGGTCCCATGACTAGATGAGGACGCAAGACAGTCCAGCTAGCTCCGTTCTTGGCGGCCCACTCGGCCACAATGTCTTCCTGCTGGTGGTAGTGGATCGGCGCAATAAGACGTGGCTCCGTCTCCTTCGCGGGAGCATTGAATGCCCCAAGATGGAAGCCGTACGATTTGGCACCGCCGGCAAGCACGATGCGCTGAAGGGGCAAATTGCGTGCGCCGAGAGCGTCGTGCGCATTTTTCAACATTCTGGCGTTTGGCTCAACAGTTTCAGACATCGTCCGTTTTTCGACATACGCGGCGAAGACGAGATCGGTCACCTTATTAAGAGACGAAAAGGCCTTTGTCGTCCCCTCGCTGTCCAAGAGATCGACGCTGATGTGAGGGGGAGCGGCCTGAGCCCGATAGGTGGGAGTGGGTCGGCGTGCGGCTGTGGTGATTCCCCACCTTGGGTTCTCTCCGACGGCGTCGACGACTCCTGTACCAAGGACACCGTAGGGTCCCACAATCAGGATCTGGCGTTCCGCGGTCCGTGTTTCAGAACTAGCCAGCAAGACAAAGCCTCCTTTCAAATCGTGTCAACGATGCCACGTACGGAACTCAGATCGAAACCTCCGAAAGACCGGAAACCAGGTTCAAGTCGTCCATGGTCAGGGGGCCGCCAATCTGCTGAAGATCGTAGTGGTGCTCGTACACGACCCTGGACTCTCTCCATCTCCGCATGGAGTGCCACTTCAAAGTGCACCGTCTGGCTCCGACGCCTGTGAAGTCGATACTCCAGGCGGAATGCGTCTCGCTGGCTGTGTCTCCAGGAATCGCAGTCTGCTGGACTGATACCGACAATCCGGCTACCTCGGCCATTACGTGAAGCGGCACCAGGAGATTCAACAGAAAAGGACGTACTTTCTCTTTTCCTCGGATCATCTCCCGCAAACCTTCTCTGCTCACCTCGACATCGTCGGCGTAAAACGTCTCAAAAATATCCAGAAACTCCTCGTAGCTCCTGGCAATTTCGACGCGCAGGATCGCCGCGTTCAGGCTTAGCTCGGCCGCCTGTGAGCTTTTATAAGCGTCGGCCCCGGACCCGCTAAAAGGGACCAAATTATGTTCATCGATCATCGAAGTTCTCCAAGCCACCGTTTTGTTTTTGGAGTCTGGCTCCTACCGCCAATTGAGAGCCGACTCGTTAGTTGGTCGGCGCTCAAACGCCTTCGTACGAAAGCCCTCTTCCAGGTCCCTGGACTGTGTGTGGAGTTAGCTCAGGCATTCATTCCGCCATCTACGGTGAGATTCGCTCCCGTGACATAGGAGGATTCCGAACCCGCAAGAAAAGCCGCCATTGCGGCGATTTCCTCAACATGTCCATAGCGGTCGAGCGCAGTGGCGGCCTTCTGCGGTACCGCCCAATCACCCGAAGCAGGATTCAAATCCGTGTCGATCGGACCCGGCTGGATGTTGTTGACCGTGATGCCCCGGCTCCCGACCTCTCTGGATAATGCTTGAGCGAACATCTTGACCGCTCCCTTCGTGGCCGCGTAGGGCACAAGCCCCGGCGCTGCGGCGCGCTCGCCCACTGCCGAGCCGATCATGATGATGCGACCACCCTCATTCATGTGCTTCAGCGCCGCCTGCGTCGCTACGAATACGCCACGGACGTTGATGTCAAGCACGCGATCCATCTCTTCCAGCGTCGTCTCCACGAACGCTTTCGGAATGGCCGTGCCGGCATTGTTCACAAGGACGTCCAACCTGCCGAAAGTCGCCACGGTCTTTTCGACCGCCGCTGCGACGGCATCGGCATCAATGGCGTCCGCCTGAATTGCGATCGCCTTTCCACCGGCGCGTTCAATCGCTTTGACGACCGCCGCAGCCGAGTCGACACCTTTCGTGTATGTAATGGCGACTTTCGCTCCATCCACAGCCAAACGCTTAGCGATTGCGGCACCAATGCCGCGCGAACCGCCCGTGATAAGTGCAACCTTTCCTTCCAATTTCTTTGACATAGTCCGCCTCCTCGAATTAGACATATGCTCATCAGGCATGAGCCAAGACTTATTGCTCGCCCGAGGCATCCAATCACCTCATTGGATTGCCCAAGTCGGCAGTAGTAGCGCATTTGAAGCATACTTTGTTAGGCTTGGCGGCAATGCTTAGCAAGCATGGGGGATGGAAATGGAATTACGCCACCTGCGTTATTTCGTTGCGGTCGCCGAAACCGAGAGTCTGAGCTTGGCGGCAAAATCCAAGTTGCACACCTCGCAGCCTTCACTCAGCCGCCAGCTTCGAGACCTTGAGGAAGAAATTGGCGCCCAACTCATGACGCGCACAGCTCGTGGCGTCGCGCTGACACCGGCGGGTCGAGCCTTTCTCGATCACGCGCGCGGGGTTCTACTGCAGGTTGATGCGGGAGGCGAAGCTGCACGCCGAGCCGTTCATCCCGCCAAGCCCTGCTTCTCGATGGGCTTTCTGACCGGACACGAATTGACCTGGATGCCCGAAGCCTTGCGGATCCTGCGCGACGAGCTGCCGAACATTGACGTGATGATATCGAGTCAATATTCCCCGCTACTTGCTGAGGGCCTTTCGAAAGGAAAAATGGATGCCGCTTTTCTTCGAAAGGAACGAGCGATGCCAGACCTGGCGTTCCGTCTTCTCGTGAAGGAGCCTTTGGTGGTGATCTTGCCTAGTGACCACCGTCTCGCGACGCTTAAAGCGATCAGTCCGAAGGATCTGGCAGGCGAAACATTCGTGATTGTGTCTCATACGGCTCCCGTACTGCGTGCGGTCATCGACAATTACCTGAAGCGATCGGGAATCAATATCACGCCAGCTCACGAGACGGACCACGTCACCATGGGAATTTCCTTGATAATGTCGACCCGCGGAGTAGGGCTGTTACCTGCTTACGCACAGAATTTTCTCCCTGCGTCTGTAACGAGCCGCCCTCTGAAGGGAGATGCGCCAACTGTCGATCTGGTCCTCGGCTACAGAAAGTCGAACCAGTCTCCGATCCTCAAGCTTTTGCTTTCGAGATTGGACGAGTTGGTCGCTCGTGTCTCGAAGAAGATCCGCTAAAGCCCTCAATGCACCGCAGGGATCGCCTGAATTTGCCGATTTCCTCGTTTTGTTAGGCAAGTTGACTTAACACCATTGCAAAGGCATAGCTGTGATTTGCGGACCCCGCGTCTTCCGCATGTCTAGGAGCACCCTCTTCCAAGTAACCGCCGAGAGCGTAGTGCATCGCAGACAGCATTTTGCTCACAGGAATCTCCTTCCTCGCTTCCCAAGTTCTAGCTCGCCACTGCCACACAACAATGCGGCAATCCGAGCACTTGCGCCCACCGTAGCCCGACGCCAATCTGGAATCGATTCCCCAGACGGCCAATCCATACGTTCCAGTTCCTCTATCCAGTGCCGCGCTGATTGTTGGGCCTGCTCAGCACCGAACAACTTGTCTACCGCGCGAGTGAAGGCTGACAGCTCTTTCTCAGCCAGGATGAGAAAACCGTCAGCGAGTTGAATGCAACGGTCCATTTCCCCCACCTTCACCTCCAATGACAGAAGGAAGCCTCGGTTTCAGAAGTACACTCCGTTTGCTAAAAGGTGGTCACTGTACTCGATCGGCGGATACTCCATGCGCACTAGATCTTCGCTCGCAGATGGGGCGTTTGGTTCCGAAACTTCGACCATGCTTGAGCTTTGAGCCGGATTACCGTAGCCACTGAGATGAACATCCTTCATTTATGAAATTCTCCTCGCTCCAAGAAATCTCGGCCTGCGAGAGCACCGCCTGCTTGCTGGATCAGTCCTCCGTTGCGAAGGTTTCCAAGATCAACGACTGCATAAAAAGCCCTTGTCGAGGAGTGGATCAATTGTTCCGCTATGCCGCTGCTCATTACTAATCGCAGGAGGAAAACTATTCAGGCAGCTGCGCCTGATACAGGCTTGCGCGGTCGATGCCCAACTTCTTCATGCGTGAGATCAGGGTCGTTCGCTTGATACCCATCCGCGCCGCAGCACCGTCGCGGCCACCCACTCGCCCGCTTGTGCCTTTCAAGGTGCGAACGATCTCGTCGTGTTCGTTGGCTTCTCGCGCGCCCGCTAACGAAGCTCCGCCGTTGCCACCCAGTTCAGCGATTGGAGCTTGCAGCGCCGTGCCATATGTAAGGATCACTGAACGCTCAATGAAATTTTCCAGCTCACGAATATTTCCCGGCCAATGCCAGCTGGAGAGCTTCCTCATGGCCGCAGTGGGAATAGATTCGATCTGCTTCTGCATGCGGCGGCCATACTTCTGCGCGAAGTAGCGGACCAAGAGAGGGATGTCTTCGGGACGTTCGCGCAAAGGTGGGATGCGGATCGGAAACACGTTCAGGCGATAGTAGAGGTCGCTGCGGAACTCGCGATTCTCGATCATTTTTTGGAGGTCGCGATTGGTCGCCGCTACCAGTCGCACATCGACCTTGTTTGTTCGGTTGCTGCCCAGCCTTTCAAACTCACGTTCCTGTGAAGCCCGCAAGAGCTTCGGCTGGATCTCGATCGGTATATCTCCCACCTCGTCGAGAAATAACGTACCTTGATCGGCGAGTTCAAACCGGCCAATCTTTTGTGCAATCGCGCCGGTGAAGGCGCCCCGTTCATGTCCGAAAAGCTCACTCTCGAGCAGTCCGGTTGGAATTGCCGCGCAGTTTAGCTTTACGAAGGTCCGCGCTTTACGATGGCTGCGATCATGAATGGCACACGCAATCAATTCCTTTCCGGTGCCGGTTTCCCCGAGAATCAGAACCGTCGAGTCGCTGGGAGCCACCGTTTCCACCAACTTCAAAACGTGGCGGAGCGCCGAACTCTGTCCCACAATTCCTTCAAAGTCGATCTCGCCACAGATTTCATCCTCCAGATACAGTTTTTCCTGTGCGAGCTTCTCCCTTAATTCGGCGATCTCGCGATAGGCTAATTCCAGAGCAGGGTCGTAACTTCTGATCTGCGCGAATTTGCGCTCATTAGTATCCTCATCACCGGACCCGAATCTTTCGTGTACTCCGGTGCATTCCGGCAGCTTACCGCAGGCACTGAGATGAATATCCTTCATTTATGAAATTCTCCTCGCTCCAAAAAATCTCGGCCTGCGAGAGGACCACCTGCTTGCTGGATCAGCCCTCCGTTGCGAAGGTTTCCAAGATCAACGACAGCATAGCCAAAACCTTCGAGCAAGCTTTCGACTCGGCTCTTCGCGCCCTCATCGTCTGCGGAAATAAATGCAACCCGTTTCGCCCCGTTGAAGACCGGATCGGCCTCCAGGTTAGGAACTGTCATGTTGTTCAGTGCCTTAACCACTCGCGCTCCAGGCGCTAGGGCCGCAACCAGCTGGCTAGTGGATAGGTTTCCAACATTTGCTGGGGTGAAATTTCCGGCCTTACCGTGAAACGGATTGGTCCCATCGATCAGAATCTGATTTTTCCATTTGGGAAGATTTGCAAGTGTCTCGGGCACGTTGTCCCAGGGCACAGCAAGAAGTACCATTTCGCAAGCTGCAGCCTCTTCCTTGGTGGCAGCCATTGCTCCAGGACCAAGTCGATTGACAATTTCTCGCAGGCTCTCGGGGCCGCGGTTATTGCTAACCTTTACCTTGTGGCCGGCCTTCAATGCCCGCTTTGCGAATGCTTGTGCGAAATCTCCTGCTCCAATGGTTCCAATTTCCATAAGTTGTCCTTCCTAACTTAAACTTTTCAGTAAGACGATCCCGGTTTTCCCCGGACGAGACGCGTGCTGAATTGCTTTTGGAAAATCGGTAAATTCGTACTCGTACTCGTACGCGACCTCGAAAAGCTCTGGGTGATTCTTTGCGAGGTTCAGAGCCAGCTCGATATCTTTTTGCTTTTCATCCTTGGGTCTGTTGCCTGCAGCATAGATGAGGCTCAGAGTCATTGCCATCCTCCACCCAGGTTTCTGTAGATGCGAACCAGACCTGCAAGCTCATTCAACTGAGCTTGAGCAAGTCCCAGCTGGGCATCAAAGTAATTGGTCTCATTCGTTAGCACCTCCAGGTAGCTGGCGGCCCCGCCCCGATAGCGCATCTCAGAAAGTTGCGCCGCGTCCTGCGCCGAGAACGCCAGTTGCTGCTGGTACTCTCGGAACTGCCGGTCCTTACGATACTCAACCAGCGAGTCCGAAACGCCACGAAAAGCTTGCTGGATGGTCTGCCGATAAGTCAGCAGTGCCTCCTGTTGCCCTGCCTCAGTGAATCTCACGTTGGAACGGATTCTACCCCCGGTAAAGATGGGCTGTACCAGCGATCCTCCGAAACTCCACAGCCCGGCCGGACCGGTGAACAGACTCGTAAGTGCTGAACTCTGATATCCAGCAGAGGCGGTCAAGTTAATCTGCGGGAAGTACGCCGCTTTTGCGACGCCAATTCGAGCGTTGGCCGCCATCAACTGTGCTTCTGCCTCGCGAATGTCGGGTCGTCGCTCCAATAGGCTGGAGGGAAGGCCCGCGGGAATCTCTGGCACATGCGGTTGCTCGGCCAAAGTCATTCCCCGCGCGATGGGGCCAGGGTTGTTGCCCAGGAGGGTGCTGAGAAAATTTTCCTGCTGCTCGATTTGCCGCTCCAAATCGGGAATGGTTTCAGCGGCAGTAAACACCAACTGCTCCGCCTGGCGCACATCGAGCATGGCTGTAGCCCCACCGTTGGCTAACGTCTGCGTGAGCTGCAGCGAGTCCCGGCGGGAAGCCAGAGTTCGCTGCGAGATTTCGAGCTGCAGGTCCAGCGAACGAAGCTGGAAGTAGGCAGTGGCAACCTCACTCACCAGTGTGTTGACAATCGTTCCACGCGCCCACTGAGTGGCTAACAGGCTTGCCCGCGCGGACTCGGTGGCGCGACGATACTTTCCCCAGAAATCCAGCTCCCAGGCCAGCGAGACGTCCACCTGGTTCGCGCTCGTTTCGTATTCAGGAAAAACCTTTGTGCGCGGATTGTGTTCATTCACAGCCGAAGCTCCGCCGCTGATCGTCGGCAACTGGTCGGCGCGCGTAATGCCGAGCTGTGCCTGCGCTTCCAGGATTCGCGTTGCTGCAATGCGAACATCGTAGTTGTGCCGAAGAGCGGTGTGGATCAAATCCTGAAGCTTCTTGTCTTGAAACACCTCCCACCATTTCTGGTCTCCGAGCGATTCCGGCGCAGGCTGCGCTGCGTCTTGCGGCGTTGTTCCTCGGTACATGCCAGGAACGTCTACGCTCGGACGCTTATAGTTCGGTCCCACAGCGCAGCCCGCACTCAGCAGCAGAGTTAGTGAGAGCCCCGCTAACCGGGCTGTCAGTTTTGTCACCTTAGTCTCCTTCCGACGGGCTTAGCTGCGGAACATTCTCCGGGCCGGGTGCTTCGCCGCTGCGACGGCTGGCCAGACGCTCGACCAAAACGAATAGTGCGGGAACGACGAGGACGTCGATGGAACTCGCCAGCAGCATGCCGCCGATTACGACCGTGCCCATGATTTGGCGCGCCACCGAGCCCGCGCCGGACGCCGTCCACAGCGGCACACATCCGAGAATGAATGCAAACGAGGTCATCAGAACGGGACGCAGGCGAAGCCTCGCAGCTTCGAGCGCCGCATCCACCAGAGGTTTCCCGTTCTCGTACCGTTCCTTGGCAAACTCGACAATCAAAATCGCGTTCTTGGCGGCCAGACCGATCAGCATTACCAAGCCGATCTGGGAATAAACGTCGTTCTCGAGTTGCACCATGTAAGCCGGATAGAAAGCGGTGAGCACTGCCCGGCGCAGCCACAAGACTAGAAAAGCCCCAAATACCGCCCCCGACGTGCCCAGGAGCACGCTGAACGGCAGCGACCAGCTCTCGTAGAGCGCCGCCAGGACCAGAAAGACGAACAGTAGCGAGAACCCAAAGATGACTGGAGCCGAGACTTCCTCCCGTGCCTTCTGCTCCTGAAAAGACATCCCCATGTAGTCGTAGCCCATTTCGGCGGGCATCGTTTGCTTGAACACGTCTTCCAATGCCGCAGTGGCCTGGTCTGAGCTGTAGCCGGGCGCTGCGCTGCCGTCGATTTGCGCCGAGCGATACTCGTTGTAGCGCATCGTAAATTCAGGACCGTCACGCGACTCGAACTTCGTCAGCGCGGTAAGGGGAACCATTTCCCCTTTGTTGTTGCGCACGTAGAACTGCCCTAAGTTCGAAAGATCCGATCGGTAAGGAGCTTCCGCTTCCACGTACACCTGCCAGGTGCGGCCGAACTCGTTGAAGTAGTTGACGAACACCCCGCCCATGAAGGCCTGAATGGCCTGGTAAACATCGCTGATGGCTACTCCTTGCTTCAACACTTTTTCCCGATCCACTTGCACGAACTGCTGCGGCACACTCGGGAGGAAGGTGGTACTGACCACGGCAATCTCGGGACGCTTGCGGGCCGCCGCCAGAAACTTGTCCAGGTTGCTTGCTAGGAACTGCACGTCCCGCCCTGCACGGTCTTCCAGCACGAACTGAAACCCGCCGGAAGTTCCGACTCCAGGAATTGCCGGCGGTGAGAAACTGAAAACGGCCCCTTGCGGAAGCTTGCTCAGCTGCTGGTTCAGGCGCGCCTTGATCTCCTGATATTGTTCCGCCCTGGTTGTGCGGTCGCTCCAGGGCTTCAGAGTGACAAAATAGAACGCGTTGTAACTGGTCCGCACAAAGCTGAGCAGACTGAAGCCGGCAATGCTCGTAAAGTACTGGACGCCGGGCGTACTGGCGAGGATAGCCTCAACCTGTCTCGATGCTACCGCCGTTCGCTCCAGAGAAGCCGCGTTGGGGAGTTGCATGTTGACGAAGAGGTAGCCTTGGTCTTCATCGGGCAGGAAGCTCGTCGGCAGATGTCTGCCGAAGAAAACTGCGCCGACGCCGAAGGCCGCAATCACCACGAAAGCCAGCGCACCCTTCCGAATAAAGCCACCGCATAGACGGACATAGAGATCTGTCCCGCGTCCGAAACTTCGATTGAATCTGTCAAAGAACCTTCGGAGAAGCCCCCGGCTTTCTTTCTTTGGCCGCAACAGGAGAGAGGCCAGCGCCGGACTAAGCGTGAGGGCGTTAAAGGCGGAGAGGACCACCGAAATGGCGATAGTCAGCGCGAATTGCTGGTAAAGCCTTCCGGTGATGCCGGGGATGAGGCCCGTGGGTACAAAGACCGACGAGAGAACCAGGGCGACGCCGATAACGGGACTGGAGAGCTCTTCCATGGCTCTTCTCGCCGCATCCTTGGGCGCCAGACCTTCCTCGATGTAGCGTTGTACGCCTTCGACCACCACAATGGCATCGTCGACCACCAATCCGATGGCTAGCACCAACCCGAACAGCGAAAGCGTATTAATAGAGAAACCGAACAGCGGGAACAAAATAAAGGTGCCCACCAGCGAGACCGGCACAGCCAGCAATGGGATGAGCGTGGCGCGCCAGTCCTGCAGAAAGAGGTAGATCACAAGGATCACCAGCACGATGGCGATCACAAGGGTTACAACGATCTCCTTCAGGCCTTCTGCCACGGCGGCTGTCCGGTCAAGCGATATAACGTAATCCATGTCGCCGGGGAAGCGCTGCTTCATCTCGGCCATCAGCTTTCGAACACCTGCCGCCGTTTGCACCGCATTGGAGCCGGGCAACTGGTAAACGCCGATAATCGCGGCCGGCTGACCATTCAGCCGGCTGACGATGCTGTAATCCTGCGCGCCCAGTTCAACCCGGGCGACGTCTTTTACTCGGACGATTCCGCCGTCCGGAGCTTCACGGACGACGACGTCTTCAAATTGGTTCGGCGACGTGAGACGGCCTTGAGCGAGAACGGAATAGGTGAATTGCTGGTTCGCGGGAGCGGGCTCACCACCAACTTGACCAGCCGGATTCACCTTGTTCTGCGCCTGGATGGCATTGACGATGTCAGTAACGGTGATGCCCAGTTTCGCCAGTTGGTCAGGCTTCACCCACAGCCTCATGGCATACTGTCCCGCACCGAAAACCTGTGTCTGCCCCACACCGTACAGGCGAGCAATCGGATCGTTGAGGTTGATGTAGGCATAGTTGGCCAGGAACTTGGCATCGTGGCTACCACGCGGTGAAGACAAGGAAACCAGCATCAGCGGAGCGGTCACAGACTTTCTGATCGTGACCCCATAGCTGTTGACTTCAGACGGAAGTTGAGCGGTGGCCAGTTGCTCACGCGACTGTGCGAGGATGAGATCGGTGTTGGGATCCGTCTTCACGTCGAAGTCTACGACCATGGTGGTCTGTGAGTTGGCGGTGGCGTTTAGGGAGTACATGTAGTTCACGTTGTCCACGCCATTCATTTGCTGTTCGATGGGAGTGGCTACCGATTGCTCCAGGGTCTGCGCATCCGCACCAACGTAGGTGGCCTGCAGCTGAATTTCCGGTGGAACGATATTTGGAAATTGCGCGACCGGCAGGCTTGCGATCGTGACCGCGCCCACGATCACCATAAGGATCGCGATTACCATAGCTACGATCGGACGGTTGATAAAGAACTTCGACATAGCTCAGTTTCCGTCCCTGTCGGGTTGTGCCGGCTTGGGCTTAACCAGAGTTCCTTCCTTGAGCCTTTGCAGCCCTTCGACCACAACTTGCTCACCCGGCTTGAGGCCATCCTCAATAACCCACATCGTCCCGACCGTCTCTCCTGGCTTCACGGCGCGCATATTGACTTTGTGATCGCTGTCAACAACAGCCACCTGATAGCTTCCCTGCGATTGTGCAACGGCGCTCTGAGGTATCAGCAGAGCTGCGTTTTTCATGTTGGTTTCGACATGCACACGTCCATATTGGCCGGGACGCAGCTTATTGCCGGGATTGGGGAAGGCAGCGACAATGCGAATCGTGCCCGTGCTTGGATCGACCTGCCGGTCGGCCAGCAGGATTTTGCCTTTTTGAGGGTAGGTACTGCCGTCAGTCAGGATCAGGTCAAGGGAGTTTCCGAAAAAACTGATAGTGTGCTTGGTCGAAACAGTGCTGCTCTGTTTTTGTGCGAGGACATACGCCTGTTCGCTAATCGGAAAGTAGGCTTTGATGGGATCCACTTGCGAAACTGAAGTCAACACAGAATTGGATCCCACCAGGTTGCCAATCTGGACTTGTGCAATCCCCGCAATTCCATCCACCAGCGAAGTGACTTTCGTCCACTCGAGGTTGAGTTCCGCCTGCTCCACGGTTGCCTTGTTCGATTCGACGGCGGCCTGGGCGCCGAGTTTGGCTTGAATCTCGTTATCTAATTGACTCTGAGCAACAGCCCTGGCCTTCGCAAGAGGTGTGTCGCGCTCCACATCCAGAGTGCTCTTGCCAAGTTGTGCTTGCGCCTGTGCGAGGTCGCCCTTCGCGCGGTCGAGGGCCGCCTGGAAGGGCCGCGGATCTATTTCGAACAGTACCTGGCCTCTGTGAACCAGAGAACCTTCTTTGTAGTTTTGCTTGATCATGTAGCCTGAGACCTGGGGTCGCACCTGGGCGTTCACGTAACCGTCCAACGTCGCCACCCATTCGCTGTACACCGGCACATCTTGCTGGACGACGGGCGCCACTCTTACTTCGGGAAGTGGCACGGGAGCTGCGGCTTGAGTTCGTCCGCACCCAGGCATCGCCAACGTGGCGCCGGCCACAAAGCTGAATAATAGAAGTTTGTTCAAGATGGATCTGCTGCGCTTGTGCATTGAGTCCGTACTCCTGGTTGACGTAAGCAGGATTTCCCGTCGTAGAGCAGAGGCGCAAGCCGCGTGCCTTGAGGAAGAGCGGAAACATCTGGATATCACCGGGGTGGATCGGTCGCGCGACGACCCTTACGAGAACATTGTCAGCCCAAGCTCTTCGCTCTTTAATTGGCGCTTCGCAATTCTTAACACTTTCTCCGGAGCGCCATACTCACTTTGAACAATTGCTCTGAATTCGGTTTGCATTGGCAGATTCTCCTGGAGGATCTCCCGATATCGGCAATTTTCGACCGTTTTGCTCAACGCGCCTTCTCAAGGGAGGTACTCTGAAAGTGGACAAGCTTGATCGACTGGTCTTGCTGCACATACACCGCAATCAGTCGAAAGTGCAAACGATTCTCCACTCCATTTCGCGAGCTGACTGCTTGGCTTTCGGCCGTCAACACAGCGGTTGACTCGTAGATCCGCACCTCAGTCTGACCAAGTTCGATCGAGTGAAACCGCAAACCACCACTCCGCAGGTCTTGTAACACCTCGTGCTTGTTCAGCACAGAACCATCGGGTCGCACCAGCATGTAATCGTCCGCGTACAGCGCTTCAAGAGCAATGTAGTCCTGCTCCTTCAGTGCACGATAGAAAGTGTCCGTGTGGATGCTCAATATCTCCTCTGCCGTCATGCGATTTCCTCACTCTCGTCAAAACTTTTTCTATTCTGCCTACGCAACAGAAGACTTGATCGAGCCCTGAGGGCTCAGTCGTTCCGGGCTGACGTGCTGGATTGTGCCGTCGCCCGCTCCTGTTAAGCTGTTTGCGGCGGCCGCGCTGACAGCCGCCGCCTTGGGTTCAAGCTGCGACGAAGAAGCGTGCGGCCTCTTCGGCGAACTCTTCAGAAAACTGGAAGTGCGAGCCGTGCCCGGAATCCGGGTAGAGGATCAACCGGGCGTCCGGTAAATGCTGCTGAAGGATGTAGGAATTGATGGTCGGCACCATGATGTCGTCCTTGCCGTTGACGACAAGCGTGCGCTGCTTGATCTTCTTCAAATCGCCGTAGCGGTCTGTCGCGGGGATCGCGCCCCATTTAGCGAGAGCGACGAGCTGGGCCTCGGCGACCTGGGGCTTCGCTTCCGGTTCGCGGTCCAGCTTTCGCGCGGCGATCCGCTTGAGCCAGGCCTTGCCCGCTGCGTAACTCGTCGGGCTCTTCGAAAAGAATAGGTCCAGCGAGCGTTCCTGCTCGGTGCTGTTCGGTCGATTGACGATTTCCATCACCTCGGACGAAAATTCCTGCATGCCTTCGCCGCCCGACGGGCCGGTGCCTGCGAGGAGGTTGCGCCGCACCAGTTCGGGTGCGTCAAGCGCCACCTGCTGCGCGACCATGCCGCCGATCGAGAAACCGAACAGATCGATCTCCTTCAGGCCGAGCGCCTTGACGAAGGCAATGATGTCGGCCGCGATAGCGGGCATCGAGTCCGGCATCTTGCCACCGGAGCGACCGACACCCCGATAATCGACCAGGATCACCGGGCGGTCTTGCGCCAAGCGGTTGGTGTGGATCGGATCGAAATTGTTCATCGTGCCGGTGAAATGCTGAAAGCACACCACCGGCGGGGCGCCTTCCTTGCCGAAATGGCGGTAGGCGAGGCTCACACCGCCGATATCCTGGAATTGGGTCGGCGCGGTTTCGTTGAGATTGACGTTCGGCATGGCTCTTCTCCTGTGATGTTGATTGCGTCTCCAAGTCACGCTCAGATCCGCTCTAGGGTCCGCCACTCTGGGTGAGCGGCAACATCTGGTGTTGAATGCGTCGGCGAAGCCCCGCTCATTAGAGCCGACATTCGTACGACGGATTGTCGCTAACGTATAGGGAGGCGATGAAGAGGTTACCCTCGTCGCCTGAACCGTAATCCACGAGGCCGCGCGCCCTATCCAGCGAGAAACAGCCTCGCATTTTCCACGAAGTTCTCGGCATACTGCGAATATGCAGCGTGGTTCGCATCCGGGTACATGATGAGCTGAGCGTTTGGCAGATGCTCCGCCAGAATGAAAGCGTTGATCGGTGTCACTACGATGTCTTTGCTGCCGTGAACAATGAGCGTCGGATGTGTGATGTTTTTCAAGGTAGCGTAACGTCCGGCGGCTGGTATCGTTCCCCACTCCCTGATCGCGGCAAGCTGGGCAACGGCCGAGTCCCTAGATACAGGAAGATCACGATCACTTTTGCGAGACTCGACTCGCTTCGCGTATTCGCGTCCAGCAGCCTGGCTGGCTTCAGAGGGAGAGAACAACGCAGCCAACAAGAACGCCACGGGGTCCGCTTGCTCTTCGGGCGATAGTTCGGCGAAGGTCATGTCCTCTCCGCCACGCGGACCTGTTCCCAAGAGAATCAGCCGCCCGACGAGTTGAGGATGCTCAAGCCCTAACTGCTGCGCAATCATGCCGCCCAGGGAGAAGCCCACTACATGAATCTGTTTCAGACCGAGGGCTCGGCAGAAAGCAATGCAATGTTTCGTGATCTCCGCGACCGTGGGCGGAGTTTTTCCTCCGGAAGCACCAACGCCCGCAACGTCAAAGAGAATCACCTCGTGACCCGCAGCAAGGCTGTTGGTTACGTCCGGATCCCAGCCGTCCATGTTGGAGTTGAAGTACCCGAGAAAGAGCAGTGGAATCGTGCCCGGTTTGCCGAATCGGCGGTAGGCGTAACGGATGCCATTGGCCTCAAGAAACTGTGTGGGGACCGTTTCGTGTGTGTAATTGCCCATCGTCTTTTCTCCTTTCAATCTGACGTGCCCCCTGCAGTCTGACGAGTAAAGGGTCAACACCCTTCCGCCCTCAGTAATCCAAAAACTGCGTTACGTGCACAGCGTCTCGAGCGCCGCAGTTTCTCCGCTCTTTGCCGTTGCCAGTAAGCTAGCTTCGTTGATGCTGGTTACCACTTGTAAAGGCCATGGCACCTCTCCATAACTGCTTCCCGTCTTCTTCCTCCGACCGGCGCCTTGGCCTTGTTGCGCTTATGGGCGGGTGTTTTTAGCCGACCCGCGTTCCCGGAGCATCCATTCCCTGATATAAGGCGAGCAGCGCAGCACTGAGATACCCTCGGCCTCGCACGCGTTGAGAAAGCGAACAGCGTCGACATCCACGAGATCCACCTCCTCCAAATCCAAAGTTATTCGTGGCCCGCCACGCTCGATCTCGGCCTTCACCTGATCAAGGTGCTCGGATCGCAGCTCACCGCTCAGCCGAATCCGCGTTCTGCGCTTGCCACAAATCCGTTCAATCTTGAGAGTCATGCGTCGCTGGTCCGAGGCACACTCTTACGTATGCAACGACTGGGCCATTCACAATTCCTTGCGTGGACGCAGCTTTGCAGCGCCGGCGATGCTCGATTTTGAGCAAATGCTGTTTAGTGAGCAACCGCGGAGGGATTGCCGGGTAGACCGGGATCAGTTCGACCGTTGAACTTTGAACCGATATTTGTTGATTCCCAGTCGCCTGATCTTCGCGTCAAGCGTTGGTCTGGGAAGCCCCAATTTGGTGGCCGCGCCGGCTGGCCCCGAGACACGGCCCCCACTTTCTGCCAGGGCGGCCTCAATCATTTCCTTTTCCTGCCGTTGCAGCGCGCTATTGAGTCCTGCTGTCGGACCAGCGGACTGTGGAGTTTGCCCTTTGAGCCAGGTCTCGTCGACAGAAAAAGTATCACCGTCGCTCAGGATGACGGCCCGCTCAATTACATTTTGTAGCTCACGAATGTTTCCCGGCCAGTCATACGCTTGAAACAGTTTCAGAGTTCTCTTATCGATTCTCCTGAACTTCTTTCCAGCCTTTTTTCCAAAGCGATCAATGAAGTAATCGACCAGCAAGGGAATGTCAGCCGCCCGTTCGCGCAACGAGGGCATCTCGATAGGCACTACATTCAGTCTGTACAGGAGATCTTGGCGAAACTTGCCTTCGACCACGAGCGTATTCAAATCACGATGGGTGGCGCTCAACACTCGCACGTTAATGGGAGTTGGCCTGTCACTGCCGACGCGTTCGATTTCACGTTCTTGCAGCACTCGTAGCAGTGCGATTTGGACGTCCGGGGGCAAGTCGCCGACTTCGTCCAGAAAAATCGTCCCCCCATTCGCCGATTCAAAACGCCCCAGGCGCCGTTGTGTCGCACCGGTGAAGGCGCCCTTCTCGTGGCCGAAGAGCTCGGAAGCAATCAACGATGCCGGGATTGCGGCGCAATTCACACCAATAAACGCCCGTTCGGCGCGTTTC
>Ga0210406_10003786_pt1 | contig 16422 bp, 14 predicted proteins | sample IncBWC30MmetaG_FD_155454 | JGI IMG/M metagenome (GOLD analysis project Ga0210406, IMG submission 155454) | Forest soil microbial communities from Barre Woods Harvard Forest LTER site, Petersham, Massachusetts, United States - Inc-BW-C-30-M | ecosystem: Environmental > Terrestrial > Soil >... | reverse complement strand
CCGGTCAGCACGGCCTATCCCATGCTGTCCTTGGGCTACGTGGTGGTGGCTGCCGTGTCCGTGGCGTGGCTCGGGGAGACGCTCACGCCTGCAAAGGTGCTGGGGATCGCCCTGATTTGCGCCGGCGTGGTCTTGGTGTCGCGGAGCTCAACATGAAACCATTCCTTCCCTTCGCGCGCCCGTCGATCGATGAACAAAGCATTGCAGCCGTTGCGGACGTTTTCCGGTCGGGACAATTGGCCAGCGGTCCCAAAGTGGCCGCCTTTGAAGCTGCTCTGGCCGCTTACGTGGGTGGCAGTCGGCACGTGCGGGTCATGACCTCGGCCACGGCGGGTCTGGAAATGGCGCTCGAAGTGGCCGGAGTCGTCGCGGGTGACGAGGTCATCGTACCGGCGATGAGTTTTGCGGCGAGCGCGAATGTCATCGCGCGCCTGCGCGCCAAGCCCGTGTTCGTGGATATCGACCTGTATACCCGCAACATCGACCTGAATCGCGTACCCGCGGCGATCACGCGCAAGACGCGCGCCATCATGCCGGTGCATTTCGCGGGACTGCCGGTGGACATGGACGGGCTCTACGGTCTCGCCGCGGAACACGGGCTGCGCGTGGTAGAGGATGCGGCGCATGCCATCGGATCGAAATACGAGGGCAAGCCGATCGGCAGTTTCGGTGATCTGGTGGTGTTCAGTTTTCACCCGAACAAGAACATGACGACCATCGAAGGCGGTGCCATCACCACCGGAGATGCCCTGGCGGCGGAACTCTTGGAGCAGTACCGCTTTCACGGCATCAGGCGCAATACCATCGGCGAAGTCGACGTCATGTTTCCGGGAGCCAAGAGCAATCTCACGGACGTGGCGGCGCAAGTCGGCATCGACCAACTGCGGCGCTTGGATGGATTCAATGCGCGCCGGCTCGATCTCGCCGGCCGCTATTTCGACGCCTTCAAGGGTTTCAGCGGCGTGGTATTGCCGGCACGCGGGGATTCGGGACACAGCTGGCATATGTTTCAAGTGCTGATCGACTTTGCCGCGCGCGGCATGACGCGCGCCGGATTCCAAAAGACCATGGCTGATCGGGGGATCGGCATTGGCGTGCACTATCCCAGTATTCCCAGCCTCAAATTTTACCGTGAGGCAGGCTATCGTGATGAGGACACGCCGATTGCCGCGAGGGTAGGGCGCGAGACAGTCACCCTGCCGCTGTTTCCCGCGATGAGCGACGAGGATGTGGGCCGCGTCGTCGGCGAGATCAGAGAAGTGTTGAAATAGCGATAAACATCGTTGGCGACGTCCACTCTGCAGACAAATTAACATTCATTTCGACGCGGATTTTCGGCTTATTGCCCGTAAGGTGGGGATGGCGCAGACTGCCTGGCGAGCTGATTGAGCTCCAAAGGAATTCTTACCATGAAGCGTCTTATGATTCTTGCCCTGAGCAGTGCGGCACTCGCCGCGCCCTTGTACGCGGCACTGGCCCCGGGCGTTCAGGCACCGGATTTCACCACCCAGGCGACCCTCGCCGGCAAGCCGTTCAAGTTTTCTTTGGCGGACGCGCTGAAGACCGGTCCGGTGGTCCTGTATTTTTATCCGGCGGCGTTCACAACCGGCTGCACCATCGAAGCTCATAACTTCGCCGAGGCGACGGATAAATTCAAGGCGCTGGGCGCGACGGTGATTGGCGTCTCGCATGACAGCATCGATACGCTCAACAAATTCTCCGTGAGCGAATGCCGCAACAAGTTCGCGGTGGCAGCCGATGCGGATCAGAAAATCACCAAGGACTACGACGCGATACTTCAGCAAAAGCCCGAGTATGCCAATCGCACTTCCTATGTGATCGCGCCCACCGGCAAGATCATCTATGAGTACACGGCAATGAATCCCGACAAGCATGTCGAGAACACCATGGCGGCCGTCGAGAAGTGGAAGGCAGAGCACAAGTCGTAATCGTCAAGTAAAGTCGATTAGTCAGATTACCGGGCCGGCCATAGCCGGCCCGGTTGCTTGCCCTGCCGCATCACGGCCTACTCGTGCGCTCGCGGCGTTAGCAGCTTGGCAATCAGCGAAGTCCACCCCGTTTGGTGCGATGCCCCGATGCCGCGGCCGGTGTCGCCGTGGAAGTATTCATAGAACGGAATGCAGTCTCGATAATTCGGATCCATTTGCAGTTGCGGCTGATGCCGCAGCACCGGCCGCTCGCCGCGTTCGTCCTTCAAGAATATGCGCGATAGACGATGCGAGAGTTCGGCCGCCACCTGCGCCAGCGTCAAAAAATGCCCCGATCCGGTCGGGCATTCCACTTTGAAGTCATTGCCGTAGTAGTGGTGAAATTTCTGCAGCGATTCGATGATGAGGAAGTTCAGCGGAAACCAAATGGGTCCGCGCCAATTGGAATTGCCGCCGAACTGCCGGGAATCCGATTCCCCCGGGCTATAGCGCACCGACTGGTCGACTGACCCTATCTGCAACTGGAAGGGATGCTCCAAATGCGCTTTGGAGAGGGCGCGCACCCCGTAGTCGGACAGAAACTCGGTTTCATCCAACATGCGTTTCAAGAGTTTCTTCATGCGGTGGCCGCGAAGCAGCGACAACAGCCGCCGCTCACCGCGCCCCGGCGACTGCCAGTGCGACACCAGACTGGCGAGATCGGGCCGGTGCATCAGAAACCATTCCAAGCGGCGCCGGAAGCCGGGCAGCTTTTCCAACAACTCGGGTTCCAAAGTTTCCACGGCAAACAGCGGTATCAACCCCACCATGGAGCGAATGCGCAAGCGCACCCGCTGATTGTCGGGCAAGCACAGGACGTCGTAGAAGAACTGATCCTCATCGTCCCACAGACCGATGTCGTCGCTGAACATGCAGCTCATCGCCGAGGCAATATTCAGGAAGTGCTCGAAGAATTTGCTCGCGATGTCTTCGTATACATGGTTGTGCTTGGAGAGTTCCAGGGCGATGCGCATCAGATTGAGCGCATACATCGCCATCCAGCTGGTGCCATCAGATTGATTGATGTACCCGCCGGTGGGCAGCTGCGAGCTGCGGTCGAAGACGCCGATATTGTCCAGACCCAGAAATCCACCCTGGAAAATATTGCGTCCCAGCGTGTCCTTGCGGTTGACCCACCAGGTGAAGTTCAGCATCAACTTGTGAAATACGCGCTCGAGAAATTCCAAATCGCCCTTGCCGGCATTCTGCTTGCGGTCTATTTGGTACACGCGCCAGGTCGCCCAGGCATGCACCGGCGGGTTCACGTCGCTGAATGCCCACTCGTAAGCGGGGATCTGGCCATTGGGGTGCATGTACCATTCACGGGTGAGCAGAACGAGCTGATGCTTCGCGAAATGCGCGTCGATCAGCGCGAACGGGATGCAATGGAACGCCAGATCCCAAGAGGCGTACCACGGATATTCCCACTTGTCGGGCATCGACAGAATGTCGGCGTTATTCAGGTTGCGCCAATCGCTGTTGCGTCCGTGAAGGTGTTCCTCCGCCGGTCTCGGCTGCGCAGGATCGCCCTTGAGCCAGCGCGGCACATCGAGGTAGTAGAATTGCTTGCTCCAGATCAACCCGGCAAATGCCTGGCGCTGCACGGCACGCTCGTCGGCCGAACTCATATCCTTTTGCAGGTCCGCATAGTAGGCATCCGCTTCGTGACGCCGTTGGTCCAGGCCGCTGTCGAAATCCTTGAACGGCGCCCTCACCGTGCGGCGGGCGAGGCGCAGCCGCAGTTCCAGTTTTCCGCCGCTCGGAATGGTCGATTGATACCACACCCCAGCCTTGGTGCCGGTGCGCTTGGGGTTCACCCGATCGCGGTGACCGCCGACGATGTACTCGTGAAAGGCGTCCTTGAAATACCCGGCCGACCCGTAGTTCCACAGCTTTAGGGCATTCGTCTCATTTTCCGTATACAGAACTTCAGGGTCGCCGTCGAAATACAAGTGGCTCACGCCCAGTGCAGCAGGCTCGACGGCAATTGCACGGTGCCCGGCAGCTCTCAGTTCCGGCTTCTCGCAACCCGGCTCCCAACTCCAGGTGTTGCGCAACACCAGTTGCGGGATCAGGTGCAGCGTCGCGGTCGGACCACGGTTCCAGCCGGTGATCTTCATGAGAATGTCGCCAGGTTCGACCTGGGCATACTCCACGAAGACATCGAAATAACGATTCTCGGCGAACACGCCCGTGTCCAACAGTTCGTATTCCGGAACATCGGTACCACGCCGCGCGTTCTCCGCAACCAGATCCGCGTAGGGAAAAGCCCGGTGCGGATATTTGTAGAGCATCTTCAAATACGAGTGCGTCGGCGTCGCATCCAAATAAAAATAATGCTCCTTCACGTCCTCGCCGTGATTGCCCTCGGCGTTGGTCAGGCCGAACAAGCGCTCTTTCAAAATGGGATCGGCGCCATTCCACAGGCCTAACGACAAACAGACCAGCTGCTCGGCATCGGAAATACCGGCAATGCCATCCTCGCCCCACCGATACGCGCGGCTGCGCGCGTGATCATGCGGGAAATATTCCCAGGCCGTGCCGCCGGGACTGTAGTCTTCCCGCACGGTGCCCCACTGGCGCTCGCTCAAGTAGGGCCCCCAGTGCTTCCAGCCGTCGGGACCCAGCCCATTGGCGAGCAGACGCTCTCGCTCCGTGTTCATTTCATCATCCTCAAGGCTTCGAGATTTTGCGTTCGAGATAGATCCATGCGCGCAGTATCTCAGCGACGCTCCAGGCCTGCGCGAAGCAGCCGCGCGCATTGTGAGGCGCGTCACCGTCAAATATCTCGCTCACGGTGCCGAGACAGGCGCTGTCCACATGCTCGGCGACCGGGTCGAGCAGCGACTGCGCCAGGCGAGCATCGCCAAAGACTCGGAAATGCGCCCGGGCGAAGGGTCCGAGCAGCCAGCTCCAAACCGTACCCATGTGGTAGGCGGCGTCGCGCTGATAGGGATTGCCGGCGTAATGTCCGATATAGCCTGGGTCCCTCGAACTCAAGCTGCGCAGCCCATAGCTGGTGAGAAGCTCTTGGCCGCAGTGCTCAACCACGGCACGCATCTGCGCCGCGGGCAGCGCGCAGTAGGGAAGAGAAATCGCCAGGATTTGATTGGGCCTGACCCGATCATCTCGCGCGTCTGTACCCTCGGTGTCGATGACGTCGTAGAGACAGCCGCGCTCCTCATTCCAGAAGCGTGCAAAATTGGCGCTGCCGCGTGCCAGCAGCACTTCGCAGAATCGTTTCTCCGCGACGTCATGCACACGCCCCGCGAGTCGGATCATGACGTTCAGTGCATTGAGCCACAGGGCGTTTATCTCCACCGCCTTGCCGGCACGCGGCGTGAACACCTGATCGCCATTCTTGGCATCCATCCAGGTAAGCTGCGTGCCGCCGTCACCCGCAAACAACAATCCGTCCTTGGCATCCACATGAATTCCATAGCGCGTGCCGTGAACATGCGCGTGAATGATACCTACCAGTATCGGAAACAGCTCGCCGAGCAACTCAGGATCGCGCCTTGCCTGCAAATAATCATCGAGCGCATGAAACATCCACAACGTAGCATCGACGGTGTTGTACTCCGGCGCCTCGCCTAAATCTGGGAATCGATTCGGCAACATGCCGCGATCGACAAATCGCGCATAGGTCTTGAGAACGTTGGCCGCGATGTCATAGCGGCCAAGTGCCGTCGCCAGACCTGGCAGAGAAATCATGGTGTCTCGGCCCCAGTCGGCAAACCAGGGGTATCCGGCGATGATGCTAAGCGAAGCGGCCCCGGCTGCCCCGCGGCGCACGATGAACTGATCCGAAGCCTGCGCCAACGTGCGGATCCACGCCGGCGGATTCTTAGGCAGCGCCGCGCTCAATGTTCGCGTGGCGCCGCGGATCGCCTCCAATACCTCGCCGCCGGCAGTCGGCGTCGTGGGCTCGGCGGTTGCGATGAAGAACAGCGGCACCTTAAGGGTTAGGTCCGCGCTGAAGCTGCCGGGAAAAAATAAGTCCTCCGCTGCGTCCAGACCGCGCTGCGCTTCCTCGCGATGCCAGAAATTCCAATACCACTCGGGCGTCGCCGTGAATTCGCCCGCACTCACCATGAGCCGGTAGGCTCGAGCGCCGGCAAAGGCTTGAATGCCGCAGGCTTGAGAGCTCGAATCCAGTTCAAATTTTTTCGCACCACGGCCTTGGGCGTGGTAATCGCGATAAGTGACCAAGGGTTTGAGGGTGACGCGCATCGGCGCCGAGCCTCGAATCAATTCCAAACGCAGATAGCTGGTATTGACGCCCTGCGCCATGAAAATCGTTTGCTGCAGCAACGCGTCGGCGATGCAAAAGCGCCAGGTGGGTATCCCTTCGAGGATTGCGAAGGATTCCAAATGCACGAAGCCTTGGGGACTGATCGTGCCGTCGGCGAATTCGTTGGCGGACAGGTCCGTCTTCAGGCCTTGGTATTCGACGCTCAGGTCGATTTTGGCCGCCAGCAGCGTGCGCTGCACCGGCGGCGCCAGGCTGGCCATGAGAAATCCGTGGTAGCGGCGGGTATTGGCGAGCGCCACCGTCCCGCATGCGTAGCCGCCGATGCCGTTCGTCACAAGCCACTCATAGCCGGCGGCGCCGTTCCAATTGCCGCAGATTTGGCGGCCCAGTGTCAGATTTGTAACCTTTTCATTGCGCCCACCGGCAAGTAACTGCCTGTAGAATAGCCGTTTGAATCAACTCCGGTGGTAGATGGCGCAGAAATTAGCGAGGGGCACGACGGCACTGATTTGCGGTTCCGTGGCGTATGACACCATTTTAGTGTTTCCGGATCGCTTCAAAGCCCATATTCTGCCGGACAAATTACACACACTGAATGTGTCCTTCCTGGTTCCGGACATGCGCCGCGAGTACGGTGGATGCGCGGCGAACATCGCGTATGGCTTGAATCTGCTGGGCGATCGTGGCATCGCCATGGCGACCGCCGGCGAGGACTTTACACCGTACCGGGAACGCATGGTCGCGCAGGGACTGTCGGTGGAGCACGTCAAGGTCGTCGACGGTACCTTCACCGCCCAGGCCTTCATCACCACCGACTTGGATGACAATCAAATTACCGCCTTTCATCCCGGCGCCATGCAATTTGCGCATCTGAACAAGGTGACCGATGCGGGGTCGGGCGTCACACTCGGTATCGTCGCCCCGGATGGCCGCCAGGCCATGATCGAGCACGCGGCGCAATTCGAGGCCGCATCCATTCCCTTCATTTTCGATCCCGGGCAGGGGCTGCCGATGTTCGGCGGCGATGAACTCAAAACTTTCATTCGCCAGGCCCGCTGGGTGGCCGTCAACGACTACGAATGGGGCATGTTGCAGCAAAAAACCGGCCTAACGGCTGCCGAGGTCGCCTCCCAGGTAGAGGCCCTGATTGTGACGAAGGGGCCCGAAGGGTCGATCATTTATGCGGAAGGGCGCACCATGGCCATCCCGGCGGCCAAACCTAAGACCGTGGTGGACCCGACAGGTTGCGGGGATGCCTACCGGGCTGGTCTAATTCACGGGTTGCTGCGTGGCCTTGACTGGGAAACCATCGGCAGGACGGCCTCTCTGATGGGCGCGATCAAAATTGAATCGCGCGGGCCGCAGAACCACCGCTTCACCCGGACCGATTTCGATCAACGGTTTCGGGACAATTTCGGCTAATTGGCAAGGAAATCACTCATGAGCAGAAGCTTCTCATTCACCTCGGAATCGGTCTCGGAAGGCCATCCGGACAAGGTCGCGGACCAAATTTCCGATGCCGTGCTCGATGCCATTCTGGCGGCCGATCCGCGTGGCCGCGTGGCCTGCGAGACCCTGGTCAAAACGGGCGTCGTCATCGTGGCCGGAGAGGTCACGACCAGTGCCTGGGTGGATGTCGAGGCCCTGGTCCGCAAGACCGTGTTGGATATTGGCTACGACACCTCGGACATGGGGTTCGATGGTGCGAGCTGCGGGGTGCTCAATATCATCGGCAAGCAGTCACCCGACATCGCCCAGGGCGTCGACCGCAAGGACGAGCGCAAGCAGGGCGCGGGTGATCAAGGGCTGATGTTCGGCTACGCCACCAACGAAACCGATGTACTGATGCCGGCGCCCATCACCTTGGCGCATCGCCTCGTGAAGCGCCAGGCGCAGGTACGCAAGAACGGCAAGCTGCCCTGGCTGCGGCCGGACGCGAAGAGCCAGGTTACCTTGCGCTACGAGAACGACAAACCGGTGGGTCTGGAGGCCGTCGTGCTCTCCACGCAGCATTCGGATGACATCAGCACCAAACAATTGCGCGAAGCGGTCATGGAAGAGATCTTAAAACCCGTGCTGCCCGCGAAGTGGATCGACAAGCGCACCAAGTACCACATCAACCCCACGGGGCGTTTTGTGATCGGCGGACCGGTCGGTGATTGCGGACTGACGGGGCGCAAAATCATTGTGGACACCTACGGCGGATTTGCGCGCCACGGCGGCGGCGCCTTTTCGGGCAAGGATCCGTCGAAGGTCGATCGCTCGGCGGCGTATGCCGCGCGCTACGTGGCCAAAAATATCGTGGCCGCAGGCCTGGCCGATCGCTGCGAGGTGCAGCTCTCATATGCCATCGGGGTTGCCGAGCCGACCTCCATCATGGTGGAGACCTTCGGCACCGGAAAACTCTCCGACAAGCGCTTGACGCAACTGGTGCGGGCGCATTTCGATCTCACCCCATTCGGCTTGCGCGAAATGTTGGATTTGGCGCGGCCCATCTATCAGAAAACAGCGTCTTACGGGCATTTCGGCCGTAAGGAAGAAGAGTTCAGCTGGGAGCGCACCGACAAGGCCGAGACGCTTAGCACAGAACTCAAAGCAACGCGCGCCGCTTGAGGCGCCTTAAGGAGTCGCATCGAATGAATGCAGCAATCAAGCCTCAGGCCGATTTCGTCGTCAAAGACCTCGCGCTGGAAAGTTGGGGGCGCAAGGAAATCAATATTGCAGAGACCGAAATGCCCGGACTCATGGCGATTCGCCGCGAGTTCGCGTCGCAGCAGCCGCTGCGCGGCGCGCGCATCACCGGTTCTTTGCACATGACCATCCAAACCGCCGTGCTCATCGAAACCTTGAACGCCTTGGGGGCTCAGGTGCGGTGGGCCTCGTGCAATATTTACTCGACCCAGGATCACGCCGCCGCCGCCATCGCCGCCGGAGGCACGCCGGTGTTTGCCGTCAAGGGCGAGTCGCTGGCCGAGTATTGGGATTACACGCACCGGATATTCGAATGGCCCGACGGCGGGTACTCGAATATGATTTTGGACGATGGCGGCGATGCGACGCTGCTGCTGCATCTGGGTGCCAAGGCCGAGAAGGATGCCTCGCTCGTTGCGAAGCCCGGCAATGAAGAAGAGGAGCTTCTGTTCGCGGCGATCAAGTCCAAGCTCAAAGTGGATCCAAAGTGGTATTCGACGCGCCTGGCCAAGATCAAGGGCGTCACCGAAGAGACCACCACCGGCGTGAAGCGGTTGTATCACATGGCGAAGGAAGGCCAGCTCGCGTTTCCGGCCTTCAACGTGAATGATTCGGTGACCAAGTCGAAGTTCGACAATCTCTACGGCTGCCGCGAATCGTTGGTGGACGCCATCAAGCGCGCCACCGATGTCATGATCGCGGGCAAGGTGGCGGTGGTGTGCGGCTACGGGGACGTCGGCAAGGGTTCGGCGCAGGCGCTGCGCGCGCTGTCCGCGCAAGTTTGGGTCACCGAAATCGATCCGATCTGCGCGCTGCAGGCATCGATGGAAGGCTATCGGGTGGTCACCATGGACTATGCCGCGGACAAGGCCGATATTTTCGTTTCGGCCACCGGCAATTTCCATGTCATCACTCACGATCACATGAAGCGGATGAAGGATCAGGCCATCGTGTGCAACATAGGCCACTTCGACAACGAGATCGAGGTCGCGGCGCTGCGCCAGCACACCTGGGAGAACATCAAGCCCCAGGTCGATCACATCATATTCCCCGACGGTAAGCGCATCATTCTGCTTGCGGAAGGCCGCTTGGTGAACCTGGGCTGCGGCACCGGCCATCCTTCGTACGTGATGAGTTCATCGTTTGCGAATCAGGTGCTGGCGCAAATCGAATTGTTTGGCAACACCAAGCAGTATCCGATCGGCGTGTACGTGTTGCCCAAGCACCTCGATGAAAAGGTGGCGCGATTGCAGCTCTCCAAGCTCGGCGCCCAATTGACGGAGCTGACCGACGTGCAGGCGAGGTACATCGGCGTCGAGCGGCAAGGTCCCTACAAGGCCGACCAATACCGATACTAGGTATAAGCGAGATGACCTTGAAAGTGAGCTCGAGAAAGGTATACCCCGACGCCGCGTCGGCGTTGCGTGACGTGGTCGCGGACGGCATGACCTTGATGTGCGGGGGATTCGGAGTCTGCGGAATTCCCGAAAATTTGATCGCAGCGTTGCACGCGTCGGGCGTGCGCGATCTCACGGTGGTGTCCAACAATGCGGGGCTGGACGGCGTGGGATTGGGCCTGCTCCTGCAGGCGCATCAAATCCGCAAGATGATTTCCTCGTATGTCGGTGAAAACAAGGAATTCGAGCGACAGTATTTGGCCGGAGAAGTCGAAATCGAATTCAATCCCCAGGGCACGATGGCCGAGCGTATTCGTGCGGGCGGCGCCGGGATTTATGGATTTTTTACCAAGGTGGGCGCCGGCACCGAGGTCGCCCAAGGCAAAGAGACGCGCACGGTTGACGGTGAAACTTACGTCCTCGAGACCGGCCTCGTTGCCGATGTTTCCTTGATCAAGGCGTGGAAGGGCGACACCGAGGGTAACTTGATCTACCGAAAAACCGCGCGCAACTTCAATCCCAACATGGCAACCGCCGCGCGCCTAACCGTCGCCGAGGTCGAGGAGTTGGTGGAACCCGGAGCGCTCGATGGCGACTCCATTCACACGCCGGGAATTTTTGTGCAACGAATCATTCAGGGTGCGCAGTACAGCAACATGATCGAGAAGCGCACCGTGCGCAAGCGCGAGGTGGGTCCGCGTGCCGTGGTCGCGTGAAGATTTGGCCGCGCGCGCGGCCAAGGAATTGCAGGACGGCTTCTATGTAAATCTCGGCATCGGCATCCCGACATTGGTTGCCAACTATATTCCTGCCGGGATGAGTGTCGTGCTGCAGTCCGAGAATGGCATGCTGGGCACGGGCCCTTTCCCGCTCGAGGGCGAGGAAGATCCCGATCTGATCAACGCCGGCAAACAGACGGTGACAGCGCTGCCCACGACCTCATACTTCTCCTCGGCCGACAGTTTCGCGATGATCCGCGGCGGTCACATCGACTTCGCGGTGCTCGGCGCCATGGAGGTTGCAGAAAACGGCGACCTCGCCAATTGGATGGTCCCCGGCAAAATGGTCAAAGGCATGGGCGGCGCCATGGATCTGGTCGCCGGAGTCAAGCGCGTGGCTGTCGTCATGGAGCACACGTCCAAGGACGGAGCGCCCAAGTTCAAGCCCCGCTGCGAATTGCCGCTGACGGGAACAAACTGCGTCGACATGCTGATTACCGAGCTGGGAGTTTTCCAACGTCCCACGCGCAAGGATTTGTTCAGACTGATCGAGCTCGCGCCGGGTGTGACGCGTGAGGAAGTTCGGCGCAAAACGCCGGCAAAATATTTGGAATAAGTGCCCGCGGTGGTTTGCAGCGCAGCTCTAGACGGCGGCGCGCAGGGTCGCGCGGCGCTGCTGCTCCTCATGCACATCGGAGCTCATCAATCCGGTATTGGCCGCAATGATATCGACGAGCCGGTGCGCGGGATCCTTGGGTAAAGTCACTTCGTGAATGCGCTCCCAAATGCGAATACGCTCTTCGGCCGTCTTGAGGCGCGAGGACTGTTCGGCAAGATCCATTCGGCGCCGCTCGGCGGCTTCGGCTTGCTGATGTACCAGCCGCGCTCTGAAGTCCATCATCGGATCTTCGCCTGACGGTATCGATGGGCGCCCCAGGTTCGGACTTGGCTTGTATGGATTCACTTGAGTCTCCTCAGGATTAGTCCAACAAGGTAACACTGTATGAGGTGCGGCGAACCACATTCGTATTGGGCGATAGCCCGGGCCTGAGCATGCCATTCCAGCGCCGCGTCGGTTGGTTGGTCGGGTTATTGCACTGCGGCCCCCCTGCGTCGCAGGAGACCCTATTGATACACGCCTTGCCGCAGCCAATGTGTAGCAATCCATTTCTCGCCGCGCTTTACCGGAGCGCCGCCATGCAGGGTGCGCCGGTCCAGATTCTCTTGCGAGTCGCAATATGAAAAATATACGCCGCCGCCTTTGCGCGCTGCGACCGCGAGACCGATATCCGGGAATATCGTTTCTCCACCTGCGTCGACGTTGTTCAAATACATGATCAACGTACTGACGCGCTGGCCGCCTCTGCGTAAGTGTGCGGCACTGCCGGCCTCTTGGGGCTCGAAATAATCGAAGTGGGGCTGATATTCCCCCTCGACGCCGTAATGAAGAATCTGCAAACCCTCACCGTTTTCGACGGGCATTCCCGTCAATACCGAGAGACGCTTTTCGATACTCGTCACCAGGGTATTTTCACCGCGCAGAAAAAAGGTCCCCTCACTGCTGCGCGCGGCGATGATCTGGTAACCGCCGGTTTCAGGGTCCACGGTCGTTGATCGACTCAGCTTGGGGCGCGACAGCTCAATCAATGCATCGCACTCTGCGTCGCTCAATACATGCTCGAGCACGACGACCTCCGGCGCGCTGACGCGAGTGACCACGCCTACGGTATGGCGGTCGATTTCGATTCGATTACCCCACGAGGTTCGCGACGAGTTTTTGTAGACGCCCTTGTTGGTATTCGGGGCGTTCACGCGCTGCGCCACCGCCGTCATGGCAAAAGAAAGGTCGAAGTCGTTCTTGACCATTTCCTCCACCAGCACGGCTGCCGGAACTGCGCGGCCGATATTGATGGTGATCCATTGATCCCACTCGGGCGACAGATGCGTGATGGTACCCATAGCGTTAGCCTACGTCGCCACGTGCGTTACCTGCGGAGTTTTATCCCGCGCCCTGGAAAGAAGTTCGAATATGTCACATAAATCCGACCTTTATTCAACGATTTCATAATATTACGCTCAGAACATGAATTTACCGTCAAGAAATACCTGCGAACACGTGAATCCGTGCTTTCGATGGGGCCCCCATTGCTTCATCTAGTGGTCATGGGAGATCATTAGAATATTGACGTTCTGCCGAGACAGCGCAGGCAGGGATTTCAGGGAGAGCAAAAATAGAGAATTCTCCAATGATTTCATTGGATGAAGGGAATTCGCACGCGATGCATACAAGGCGGTCATTGGATCGTCCGATGCCGCGCGCGGATCGGACATAGGTAGCTCGAAAAATACAAGATTGAGATGAGAAAACTGTTGGGAGCTTCACAGCCAGTTTCTGACCCTGGCATCCATAATGCGGTAGACGGCTCACACCATCGTTCGAGCCGCGCCGAGATACGACGCCCCCGATCTTCATGACATTGCCTTACATACTCGAAGACTACGACGTCGAGGGATTCCTCCCGGTTGCCGCGGCCTTCGGCAGGGAGCGATTTGGATACGTGGTGACACCCAATGTCGACCATTTGATTCGCTACCACGATGATCCCGCGTTTCGAGCGCTTTACGCAGACGCGGCCTATATCTTGCTCGACAGCCAATTCCTGTCGCGCGTTTTGCGCATAGCTGAGGGCATCCGCATTCGCGTCTGCACCGGTAGCGATTTGACCGAGCAACTATTCGCTCGGATCATTGCGCCTGACGACCGCATCGTGTTGATCGGATGCACCGGCGAGCAGGCGGGTTTGCTCGCCGAGCGATACGGGTTGACGGGCCTCTGCCACTACAATCCACCGATGGGGTTCATCCGCGATCCGCAGCAGGTTGAGGCGTGTGTCCGATTCGTCGAAGAGCACAGCCCTTTCCGATTTTGTTTTTTTGCCGTTGGAGCTCCGCAGCAGGAAATTCTCGCGCAAGCTCTGAAATCCCGTGGCGTTGCGCGCGGCATGGCGTTCTGCATCGGCGCGTCCATCAACTTTCTGACGGGAGTGGAAACGCGGGCGCCCATCTGGATTCAACGCCTTGGGATGGAATGGTTCTTTCGTTTGGTGAATGATCCAGGCCGCCTTGCCGCGCGCTATCTGCTGCGCGGACCGCGAGTTTTTTCCTTGCTGCGCCTGACCGACGTGCAGGTGCGACCGAGGGCGGTGCATTTGGCCGGTGCAACAACCGTCCGGGGAACACCGCTTCCGGAATCCATCACCCAGCCGTAGGAAAACTCCGACAAAAAAACGTGAAGAAAGCGGGATGCCGTGGCTCTAACCTCCTGCACGCGTTCGCTGCGCGAGCGAACATAATCAGCGGCGCGCATGACGACACTGCAACCCACCGCCGAACGCCTGATGGCCGAGCGCCACCGACCTGATCTCGATGGCGCTTTCAACGATGGCTATGAATTGGGCGCTGAACCGAAACACGGCATGGTACTCCGATGGACAGTCGTAAGTCGTAGCCTGGAGCCTTGTGGCGTGGTTCATTGGATGCTGGGTCATGGTGAGCACGATCTTCGGTACGCTGTCGACCGTCACTGCCCGTCTCGTCGCCTGGACGCCTTAAAGCGGCACGCGGCCGCGGCCGGTAAAATCAAGGCGTTTTACGGACGTGTTTCGAGCGGAATATAAAATATCGACTTGCAGCGAAATTGAAGAAAGTTCCTGCCAGAACGCCGGCGAGCGCGGCCAACTGCTGATAGGGCAGGGCGTCCCATAGCGCCATGGTCGTGAAATAGTTGACCAAGCCGCCGACCGAACATGCCGCGATGAAGCCAAAAAATTGCCTGACGATGGACTGATCGCGTGCGTACGAAAAACTGAAACGTCGATTCAGCGCAAAATTCCAAATCATCGACACGACGATGGCGATGGCAACGGCCGATCTTTCGCCTATATCGAATCGCAGCGCGGCCGTGAGTACCAGTAGATTGATCGCAACGCCTGAGGCACCCACCACCAAAAACTGCGCCAGATGCGACCAAGTGCCATATTTGAAGGTGTACAGCCGGCGCAAATGACGGAAATATCGCATCTGTTCTTTGAACGACAGCTTGCTCTCGCCATAACGCCGATTATCAAAATGTATCGGCACCTCGACGATAAGCTGGCAGCGGCACTTGACGATGAGCTCCAGCAATATCTTGTAGCCGATCGGATTTAAGTTTTCGGTGTCCGCAAACGTGGCGCGGCGCATCGCGAAAAACCCGCTCATAGGGTCGCTGATGCGCGTCAATGGGAAGGCCAGTGTGGTCGCGATGCGGCTGTTGAGCCAGCGAAACGGACCCCAGTCATCCGCAGTCGAGCCGCCATCGGCAAACCGCGAGCCGACCACCAGGTCGGCACCCCCGCGCAGCTCTTCAAGCATCTGCGGGATCGCTTCCGGCGGGTGACTCAAGTCCGCGTCCATGACGACCACCACATCGCCCTGGCTCTGATTCAAGCCGTCCATCACGGCGTAGCTCAAGCCACGATTGCCGGCGCGGGTGACGAGCTTGACCCAGCCCAACCCGAGTGAGTCGACGACTCTCGGACTGCCGTCGCCACTGTCATCGTCCATGAACGTCACTTCGATCGGCAGGCCCGACGTGTCGCGTACTGCGCTCAAGCGTGCGACCAAATGCGGGATGTTTTCCGCTTCTTGGTAAGTCGGCACGATGACCGATATCAGATCGGGATGAACTACCTCGCCGGTCGTAAATTTAGCCAACATCGCCGAGCATATTACCCGAGCACGCCATGCCTAAAGCAAATCCAATGCACGGTCTGCTGGAATTTACGCCGTGTGAGTACGAACTGCTTTGGCGTCCGGCGGCGAGAGGCGGTCAACCAGGTGCGACCTTTCCCATTCAGTTCAGCGCTGCCGCGCTGATCGTCACATTACCTGCTCCGGAAGTTGCTACCCAGCTAATGATGATGCGCTGTCCGCTTGAAGCGGCAGTGTAGGTCAGCGTGTAGTTGCGGTCGTACTGGCCACTGACCTGGGTTGTGCTGTCGACGAAGGTTGGTGCCGATCCATCCGACAGACGAGCAGTGAGTGTCCCGCTGCTGTTCCAGCCGCCGACATGGACCGTCAGGACGCGCGTGGAGGTATCAGCGGGCGCGGTGAACGAAAAGCCGTTCCCCGGGAGGCTAATGTAGATGCCATTGTTATTTGTACCGGTGGCGGCGGGTGTGCCGTCGATCCAGCTGAGTGCTCTCGGGTCGTTTTGATAACTCTGCACACCACCGGAACCGACAATCGAGTAATTGCTGATCTGAGCAGTGACCCCTGCCTTGCGATTCAGCGATGCATCTCCCCAGTGCACCCAGTCGGTCGGGCCTTCC
>Ga0210406_10003785_pt1 | contig 16426 bp, 8 predicted proteins | sample IncBWC30MmetaG_FD_155454 | JGI IMG/M metagenome (GOLD analysis project Ga0210406, IMG submission 155454) | Forest soil microbial communities from Barre Woods Harvard Forest LTER site, Petersham, Massachusetts, United States - Inc-BW-C-30-M | ecosystem: Environmental > Terrestrial > Soil >... | reverse complement strand
CACGCGGGCGCGTTGGCGGAGCGGGGCGTGACGACGATCGGGCAGTTGCGGATGATTCCGAAGCCGGTGCTGATGGCGGCGTTTGGCGAGGTGATTGGCGAGCAGATCTGGGAACGCTCGCGCGGGCTGGACGGGCGCGAGGTGATGACGCTAGCGACGCCGAAATCGGTTTCGCGCGAAACGACGATTGAAGGCGGCACGATTGACACGGAATTTCTGGGCGGCTTGCTGGAATATTTGAGCGAGCGGATCGGCTCGACGCTGCGCGACCATGGGAAGCAGGCGCACACGATTGGCGTGCGCGTGCGGTATGTGGACCATTATTCCGCGCACCAGACAGTGCGGCTCCTGCGCGCGACGAATGACGAGCGCGAACTGCTAGCGGCCAGCAAGGAGTTGTTTGCAAAACTGTTCACGCGGCGCGTGGCCATCCGGCACATCGGCGTGAGCGTGACGAATCTGGACGCCGACCGCCGGCAGAATGAATTGTTTGATGTGGATGCGAACCGGCGCTGGTATCTGAACCGCGAAGTGGACCGCGTCCGCGGCCGTTACGGCTGGAACTCTGTCTTTTACGGCAAAGGCCTCGAACTGCGCGAGCATTACGCCACGAAAGAAAACGGGCTGGTGCTGTCCACGCCGTGCCTGTCGCGATGATCGGCCTGTAGCTCACCCCTTCAGGGTGAGGATTTCCCGAACGCTGGCACCCTCGTTCGGTGGGATGATCGTGCCAACGCGGGAAAAACCCTCAAACCTGGCAACAATCGTGCCGGTACTGATGAAAACCCTCAGGCCTGAAGGCCTGAGCTACAGAATTTTCTGAACCTGGTTCCCTTCCCTTTACTTGTTATTTTCTTCAGCTCTCCGATCGTCTTCCCGCCGGTCGCTGGTCGCTGCTACAGGTCGCACGCATGTTTGTGCATTTGCGTTGTCACAGCCATTACTCGTTTTTGCGGGGGGTGAATCCTCCGGAGGAAATTATTGCGGCGGCGGTGGAGCAGAAGATGCCCGCCGTGGCGCTGACGGATACGAATGGGATGTATGCGGCGGTGCCGTTTTACCAGGCGGCGCGCGCGGCTGGGGTGAAGCCGATTGTGGGGGTGGTAGTGGAGGTGGAAAGAAGTTGCGAAAAACGAGAGGTAAAGGAGGTTAAGGAAGTAAAGGAGGTAAAGGAAAAAGAACGGAAGAACAGTTTGGCAAGTGTGCCGATGGTGTTGCTGGCGGCGGATGCGGAGGGGTACAGCAATTTGTGCCGGTTGACGACGTTGCGGCAGTTGGGAGTTTTGCGGCCGGGGCAGGAGACGTTTGCGGAGGAGGCGGGGCGGGCGGTTACGTTGGAGGAGTTGGCGGCGCATGGCGCTGGGGTGATTGCGTTGTGGCCGGCGAGGGAGATTTTTCGTGGTGGGGTTGCACAGACGGGCCGGGCGAGCCCGGCCCTTACAAAGGAAGAACCCCAGGTGCAACATCGGCACCTGGGGCACCCGAGGGAAAACACAAAAGCGCCCGCCTCAGAAGGCGGCCGCTACATAGGCACCACCACCAGTCATCTGCAACGATTGAAAGAAATCTTCAGCGACCAACTGTACATCGAAGTGCAGCATTTGTCGGCGGGGGATGGGCGGGTGTTGCGGGAGGCACAGAGGCTGGGGCGGGAGCTGGGGATTCCGCTGGTGGTGACGAACAATATGCACTTCGTTAAGCCGGAAGAGCATTTGCATCATCGAGCGGTGAATGCGATTCGGACTGGTGGATTGCTGACGACGGTGGCGGCGCCGGAAATTACGACTGGAGAGGCGTGGTTCAAGCCGGCGGCGGAGATGCAGCGGTTGTTTCCGGATCATCCGGAGTTGCTGCGGGCGACGCTGGAGATTGCGGACCGCTGCAACCTGGAACTGGAGCTGGACAAGACGATTTTCCCGGAATTTCCGGTGCCGGAGGGCGAATCGGCGTTTTCGTATTTGTGGAAGCTGAGTTTTGAGGGTGCACAGAAACGTTACCGGCCGCTGCGTCCCGCGGTGCTTGCGCGGTTGACGCATGAATTGGAAGTCATCGAGAAATGGGGTTTGGCGCCGTATTTTCTGCTGGTGTGGGACATCGTTGAGGAAGCCCACCGGCGCGGGATACCCGCAGTAGCGCGAGGGTCGGCAGCCAGTTCGATGGTGCTGTATTGCCTGGGAATTTCTTGTGTGTGCCCGCTGCGCTGGGGACTTTACTTTGAGCGCTTCTTGAACGAGCAGCGCGGGGATTGCCCGGACATTGACATTGATATTTGCGGAGCGCGGCGGGATGAGTTGCTCGATTACGTGTATGCGCGGTGGGGCGCGGAGCATGTGGCGATGATCGGCAGCTTTATCACCATGCACGCGCGGCTGGCGGTGCGCGAGGTTGCCAAAGTGTTTGGCGTGCCACCGGGCGAGGTGAATCACTTCACGAAGCGGCTGCCGCACCGGCCGGTGCGGGAAATTCTGGAGGCGATCAAGCTTTTGCCGGAAGGCCGCACGCTGCCGGTGAATGACGAGCCGTGGAAAACGATCCTGCAGGTGGCACTGCGGTTGGACGACGCGCCGCGGCATTTGGGGATTCATCCGTGCGGAACGGTGATTTCGGCGCAGCCGTTGACGCACCTGGTGCCGCTGGAGCGGGCGACGAAGGGCATCGTGGTGACGCAATACGACATGAACGCCATCGAGGCGCTGGGGCTGATCAAGATGGACCTGCTGGGGCAGCGCGGGCTGACGACGATGGCGCTGGCGCTGGACAACATTGAAAAGAAGGAGGGAAAGGAAGTTAAGGAGATAAAGGAAGTAAAGGATCGGAGTGACGTCGCGGCGGATGGAGTTACGCCTTGTCCCAAGGCGCGGACGATTGATTTTGCGACGATTCCGGAAAACGATCTGGCGACGTGCGACGTGATTGCAGCGGGGCGGACGATAGGGCTTTTTCAAATTGAATCGCCGGCGATGCGCAGCATGCTCCGCATGATGAAGGCACGGACGCTCGACGAGATCGCTATCGCGCTGGCCATCATTCGGCCGGGAGCGGCGGAATACGGATCGAAGGAATTATTCGTGAAACGGCTCAACGGGAAAGAACCGGTGGTGTATGCGCATGAATCGCTGAAGAGCATCCTGGCCGACACGCTGGGCGTGTGCATTTACCAAGAACAGGTGATGCGGATCGCGCAAGCGGTGGGCAGCATGACGCTGGCGGAGGCGGATCTGGTGCGGCGGTCCACCGTTAAATATGCCGGCCGCGCCGATCGGGAACGCCTGCGCAGTAAGTTTGAAAAAGCCTCGGAGATGATGGGGATGACAAAAGAAGAACGCCGGGAAGCTTGGATCATGGTGGAGAAATTCGCGGGTTTTGGATTTTGCAAGGCGCATGCGGCAACATATGCGGATACTTCGTATCGTATGGCGTATCTGAAGACGCATCACACGGCGGAATTTCTGGCGGCGATGTGCAGCGCGGGGGCGGGGTTCTATCACGTTTCGGCGTATGTGGAGGAGGCGAAGCGCTGGGGGATTGCGGTGCGGCTGCCGTCGGTGAATCGTTCGCGGATGGAGTATACGGCGGAGGGAGAGGACGGCGAAACAAACCCAAGAGCGGGCCGGGCCCTTCGGTCGGACTCAGGGCAGGCGGGCCCGGCCCCTACAAAGGCGATGCGGATCGGGTTGATGCAAGTGAAGGGGTTGCGGGTGGAGACGATTGTGGCGATTGTGCGGGCGCGGGAGACGGAGGGGGCGTTTCGTTCGCTGGAGGATTTTCTGATGCGGGTGCCGGCAGAGCGGGATGAGATTGAGGCGTTGATCAAGTGCGGGGCGTTTGATGAGGTATGCGGGATGACGCGGGCGGCGATGTTGTGGCAGTGGAATTTATTGCAGGCGGGGGGACGGGGAAAGGGATTTTCGCATCCGCAAATCCAAGAGCGGGCCGGGTCCTTCGGTCAGACTCAGGGCAGGCGAGCCCGGCCCCTACAAGGACGAGAAACCCAAGAGCAAAGCGAGGAATCGCTGTGCCACAAAAATCAAGGGCGGACCGGCTGGAAGCCGGCGCTACAGGAGGCGGGCGTGTTGTTTGCGGAGATGGAACAGGAAGATGCGATTGGGGCGGCGCTGCGGGAGATTGATGCGCCGGATTATACGCGCGAGCAGAAATTGCGGTATGAGCGGGAAGTTCTGGAAGTGTGCGTGAGCGGGCATCCGCTGGATTTTCTGCCGCGGAACGGGGAGACGTGGAGTGATGAGCTGCCGGGCATGGTGGGGAAACGGGTGACGCTTTGCGGGTGGGTGGTGACGTACCGGCATGTGGGCACGAAAAATTACCGGAACATGATGTTCGTGACGCTGGAGGATCAGCGCGGGCTGTTTGAGGTGATTCTCTTTCCCGATGTTTATGACAAATTTGGAGGATTGGTGTATGAGACGCGGTCGATGCGTGTGACGGGCGTGGTGATGGAAGGAGAGCATATTAATGGGGAGAGGTTGGAGAGGTTGAGTGAAAACGGAAAATAGAAAATGGGCAATGGAAATCAGGTTCTCTCCTCTGGCTGGTACCTGATTTCTGCCGCGCCTTATCAAGCATCCGGAGCACAAACATTTACTTCATGATTCGACAGACGAACAAAACTGAACGCGGGCCGGAACCGCAGAGCGGCCAGCCAGCAACGAGCGGCGAGGGCTGGCTGGGACGCAACACGAGCGAGAAGCGGCGGCTGTGGGAACGGTTGAATCCGCGGCACCGCAAAGAGCTGCGGATGCTGGCGGAAGCGCTGGCGCTGCAACAGAATCACGCGCGCTTGCCGGAGGCGACACGCGGGCGGCTGGACGCGGCGCTCGCGGAACTGGACCGCGTAATCAGGCGAATCGCGGGTATCCTGGCGGAGTTGACGCGCCGGACACCACCGCCGGAGTGAGTGTTGCGAGCGGCAAACGGCGGGCACATACTTTTGACATGAATACTGTTAGCCATCCCCGAGTCATCGTGGGCCTTGCTGCGCTGTTTTTAACGGGTGTGTGCACCGGTATTTTTGCGGGTATCGCGCACGCAGATGAAATCCGCTTGAAAGATGGAAAGAAGCTGCATGGCGTGATCGTGGCGTACGAAGACAACATGTTTAAGGTGAAGACGGACTTTGGATATGTGCTGGTGGAGAAGGACAAGATCGAGTCGATTATCCCGGACACACCAGCCGATGAATCGGGATCAAGCGCAACTGCCAAGCCTGCGGCGAAGAGCGTTGCTGCGGCGCCGACACACTCGGAAACAAACAAGCAAGCAAAAGCATCGGTGATTGGGAATGCCTCCTCGGCGCGGCCAGAAATTCCGCTGAACACCACGAGGGGGGAATCGACTCCGCCACCGATCAAGGTTGTCAGCGCCTCGCCGAAGACCGCGATTGCGACGCCGGTGACGGCGCCACCACCGCCAAAGGAAGAACCCCCGCCGATTAAAGAGGAGATTCAGGGGAACCTGTATCTGAATCACGAATTTTTGTTCCGGATGTATAAGGCGCCGAGCTGGCAGATCATCGCGGACGCGGGACTGAGTTTGCCGAACGCGATTGTGGCGATGGGCACGAGCAATGAGTCCACACTGCTGGTGGTCGGGCACGAAAAGACGACCAACGCGCTGGAGCCGGCGGCCAAGGAAGTGGAACGGAAGTTGAGCGAGGTGTACGACAATTACCGGCTGATTTCGCAACGGAAGAGCGTGTTGGGTGGACTGCCAGCGGTTGAATACAAGTATCGCGGGATGGCCGACGGGCACGATTGGTCGGGGACACTGGCTGTGGTGGCGCGCAACGGCGATGTGTTCACGGTTTTGGGAATGACTTATGCGGACACGGACCTGATCCAGATTCAGGAAAACGTGATTTCGCGCGCGATTACGAGCATTGATTTCAACGTGAAATAAGTCAGCATCCGCCAGGGTAGCGACTCATTGAAGATCCAAAAGGGGTTGCGGCATGAGGAATAGGCGCGACTGTACGTGCCTGTGTCACAAGGGCGGAATCGTTATCCACATAGTTGCCTGTTGTGATGGGATGCCTAAAGGACTCCTGAGAAACCGCAAACCAAAGAAGCCCGCCAAAAAAGAAAAATGAATCAATAATTCCATGGCCGATCAGCTGACGGTGACTTCGATGGTGTGGTAGCCGGTGGCGCCGTCGGGCCATTCTCCGCTATCGATGGAGGATTGCAGTTTGCCGCGGCCGTCGGTGGCGCGGGCCTTCAGCGTTTGCTTCCCTTTCGGCGCGTTTTTCCAGACAAATTTCCAGAAGGCCCAGACCTGCGATGGATTCGGGTTGCTGAAGATTTCCACTTCCTGCCAGTGGCTGCCTCCATCGGTGGAGATTTCTACTTTGGAGATACCGGAGGTGTCACCGATGGCGTAGCCGGTGACGACGAACGTATTCCCGGTGATGCGGGACAAATTGTGAGGATCGTCGATGATGCCCAGCGTCTTGCGATCGCCGGTGTTGGACCAGCCCTGGCGTTCCCAGTAGCCGAGATATTCACTGTCTACAAATTCGATGCGGATGAGCCACTTGGGCATCTTCATGCCGTAGCGGCCGGGCATGAGCACGCGCAGGGGAAAACCGTGCTGGCGCGGAAGCGGTTCGCCGTTGATGTTGTAAGCGAGGAAATTTGTGGGATCGTCGAGGCGGGAGACGGGATGGCCGGTGGTGTAGCCTTCGGCGGCGTAGAAGACGGCGTATTTTGCGGTGGAGAGAACTCCGGCGCGGTCGATGATCGGCTTTAACAGCGTGCCGGCCCATTTGGCATTGCCGATGAAGCGGCCGCCGACGGAATTGGAGATGCATTCAAGGGTCAAGATGGTTTCGTAAGGAGGCAGCGAGCGAATTTCGTCGTACGTGAAGCGAAGAGGATTTTTCACGAGACCGTCAATCGTCAAGGACCATTTGGTGGCGTCGACTGCTGGTTCGCCGTGGGAGGACGTCAGATAAAAGTCTTCCGTAGGCGTGATGGCGCGGAGGGCAGCTTGCGGGCCGTCGTTGAGATAGGCACGGATGTTGGCGTCGCCGACATTTGTGCCGCGCATGAGATAGCGATAGATGACGCCGGGAATCAGCAGGCCTAGACCTAAGCCTCCGGCGGCGGAAATGAAGTGGCGGCGTTCCATGAGGAGTTAGATGAGTGACTGGAGGAAAGGTATCACGCGGGGCGTACGGGGACTACGCTGGGCCGCAAAAGGGGCGTCGTGGAGATCAGGAAGCGTGGGCTTCAGGGGGCTTGCGGAGCTCGCGAATCATGTTGATGAGGGCCTGGACAGCGCGCGGGAGGCTGCGGTCACGGCGGTAAACGAGGGCGAGTTCGCGCCAAAGGTCGACGCCTTCGACGGTGAGGAGTTTCACTTCGCCGGTCTTGACCTGATCACGGGCGAAGCTTTCGCTGATGATGGAGATGCCAACGTCGGCGGCGACGAAAGTTTTGATCATGCCAATGCTGGGAAGTTCCATGGCAATCTGCAGGCGAGAGCGGTGCGGGCGAAAGAGCTTGTCGAGCACTTGACGGGTGTAGCCGGTGCGCGGAAAAATGAGGGGAGCGGATGCGATTTCTTCGAGCGTGACGTGTGTGCGTTGCGAGAGAGGATTTTTTGTGCTGACCATGAAGCGGAGGCGGTCGCGATTGATTACGTGCATTTTGAGATTGGGAGATTTCACTGGAAGCGTGACGATGCCAAGATCGAGCGAACCGTCTTCCAGGCGCTGAAGAATTTTGTGGCTGAAATTGCGGTAGATGCTGATGTGGACCAGGGGATAGCGGCGCTTGAATTCGGACAGCATTTCGGGGAGCAGATAGAGGCAGGTGGCTTCGTTGGCGCCGAACATCACGGGGCCCTGAACTACGCTGCCGCGGTCGGCGACGATCTGCACTGATTCGTCGCGCAGGCGCAGGAGGCGTTCGGCGTAGTCGAAGAGAACCACGCCGGCGGGCGTCAATTCAACCGATTTCGCGGAACGATCCAGCAGCTTCGCTTTGTAGGACTGCTCGAGCTGGCGGATCTGCGCGCTGACGGCGGATTGCGAGCGAAATACTTTCTGGCCGGCTTTCGAAAAGCTTTTCAGCTTGGCGACCTGGACAAAAGTAGTAAGTTGATCGAAATCCATATCCCCCACTCTCTAGAGATAAATATAGCGGATTCTACATTAGAAAACGGTTAAGACGAATACATCAGGCATAATGCGGAGCAGATGGAGCCGGAACGGGAAGCGCCGCGGGCACGGAGACGACGACCGGGTCGCGCACGCCGCCGGAAAACGCGCGCCAAACGCCTTCGAGCGATTCCTGAAGGTGAATCGGCTGGATGCGGACGAAATTGTGCAGAGTGCGCTGCGCTAGGAAACGCGCGGCGCGGGGGCTGACGGTGTGCTGGTGGTGAACTTCGATGAGGGCGCGGAGGCACGACTCCTCATGTTCTTCGAGTTCGTGCGACTGGACGAATTCGCGATTGAGGACGTTTTCCATTTCACTGCGCAAGATGTAGGCGAGTCCACCGGTCATTCCGGAGCCGAAATTGAGGCCGACGGGGCCGAGAATCGTGGCGATGCCGCCGGTCATGTACTCGCAACCGTGCTGGCCTACGCCTTCGACGACGGCGACAGCGCCACTGTTGCGGACCGCGAAGCGTTCGCCAACTTGTCCGGCGATGAAGAGTTGGCCAGAGGTGGCGCCGTACAACACCGTGTTGCCAGCGAGCACGTCGCCGCGTTTGGAGGCATTGTGGCCGGCGCGAATGGTGATGGAACCGCCGGAGAGGCCTTTGCCAACGTAATCGTTGGCTTCACCATAAAGATTCAGAGAGAGGCCTTCGGAAAGAAAAGCGCCGAAGCTCTGTCCAGCAGTGCCATGGAATTCGTGAACAGAAGGAGCGAGCCCGGATTGCTGGAAGCTGAGGCGCATGCGTTCGCCACTGAGATGGCTGCCGATGCTTCGATGGAAATTGTTGATAACGGTCGGACTTGCGGACTGTGAATGCGCCTGGTGCAAAAGTTCTTCCACTTCGACGCCGCTGGATTCGGGTACTGGAGTTTGTTGCGGCACGACGCGAGCAGGCTTGGAGACGGGAATGACGAGCAAGGCGTCGAGGCCGGATTTTGTTTCGAGGCGATCGTACCAGCCGCGCAGTTCGGTGAGCGAGTGGACGCCAAGCTCGGCCATGTTGCGGCGAATTTCTTCCGCGAGGGAGCGAAAATAGGCGATGACCATTTCGGGCTTGCCGTTGAAGCGCAGGCGCAGGGCCTCGTCCTGAGTGGCGATTCCCACGGGGCAGGTATTCAGATGGCACTGACGGGCCATGACGCAGCCGATGGCGACAAGAGCCGCGGTGCCGAAGCCGAATTCGTCGGCGCCGAGGATGGCGCCGATGAGAATGTCCCGGGCGAAGCGGAGGCCGCCGTCGACGCGGAGAGAAACGCGGGAGCGCAGCCCAGCGCGGAGGAGTGTTTCGTGCGTGTCACGGAGGCCAATTTCCCAGGGCAGGCCGGTGTTTTTGATCGACGTGAGCGGAGAGGAGCCGGTGCCGCCGTTGTGGCCACTGACGGTGATGACATTCGCGCCAGCCTTGGCGACACCCGCGGCGATCACACCGATGCCGGTGCCGGAGACGAGCTTCACGCCGATGCGGGCTTGAGGATTGACGGCACGCAAATCGTGGATGAGTTGCGCGAGGTCTTCGATGCTGTAAATGTCGTGGTGTGGCGGCGGAGAAATCAGCGGAGTGCCGGGCGTGGCGTGGCGAATCCGTGCGATGTATTCGGTGACTTTGCGGGCGGGAAGCTGGCCGCCTTCGCCGGGCTTGGAGCCTTGAGCCATTTTGATTTCGAGTTCTTCGGCACGAACGAGATATTCTGCGGTGACGCCGAACCGGCCGGAGGCGACTTGTTTGATTTTGCTGGCGGCGCCGGGCGTGGCATAGAGATCGGGATCTTCGCCGCCTTCGCCGGTGTTGCTGCGGCCGCCGATCTGGTTCATCGCGAGGGTCAGAGTTTTGTGCGCTTCGGGGCTCAGCGAGCCGAGGGACATTGCTTGCGTGCTGAAACGCTTCAGGATTGAGTCGAGGGGCTCCACGTCGTCCACCGAGACCGGTTGCTCGGGAAGCATTTCCAGCAGATCACGCAAGAATGTTGGGCCGGCGGCTCTGCCGAGTTCCTCTACGGCGGAATAAGGCTCGAACTGTGGCTTGCGCGTGTGCGCGTGGAGGCGGCGGATGAATTCTGGCGAGTTGGCGTGCAGCTCCGCGCCTTTGCGGAAACGATAGAGGCCGAAATCAGGAAGATTTTCGCCGCTAATCGAATAGGCCGCTGAATGCATTTTCAAGTAGTCCTGCAGCAGGTTGAGTAGGGACTTCGTGCCGGGGTAGCGACCGGCGTCCTCGAAGAACTCGTGGCAGATCTGTTCTTCGAGACCGAGCACTTCAAAGAGATGGCTGTTGCGGTAGCTGGCGAGCGTGGAGATCCCCATGCGCGCCAGAACTTTGCGCAAGCCGTTGTAGATGCCTGCGCGCATTTTTTTGAATGCGCCTGGTTCTTCTGATTCCGCAAATTCTTCCGCGAGGTAGGGCACGACGGCGCTGGCACCGGCGGCGAGCAGCATGGCTACGTGGTGAGTCTCGAAGACCTGAGCGCTTTCGACGATCAGAGGGACGTCCGCGTATCCCTGGCGTACGGCGCTTTTCCAAAGTTTCGCGACGGCCAGAAGCACGGGCAGCGCGGCGCGTTCGGGACTGACGTTTCGATCGGAAAGGAGGAGGAGCCCCGGACGCTCGCCGCTACTCAGAGGGGTAGCTAGACACTGAGTGAGACAGCGGCGTGCTCCCGAGACTCCAGTGGTGGCAGGAAAGCTTGTATCAACGACCTGCAGCATAGGGATCGCTGCACAAAGCGCTGCAAGCTCAGCGGCGCTAAGAAGGGGGCCAGGCAAGCAATGCGACTTGCCGAGCGAAACTTCGAGGGACATCACGTGAGCCTCGCGCAACGGATCGATGGGAGGATTGGTGACCTGCGCGAAGCGCTGCTTGCAATAATCCCAAAGCGGACGCGTGAGCGTGGAGAGAAACGCGGGAGGGGCGTCGTCGCCCATGCTCCAATCGGCTTCTCTGCCGGAGAGAAGAGGGTGAAAAAGAATTTTGTACTGGTCGTCGGTCCAGCCGGAGGCGCCGGCGAGACGCCGGGGCTCGCTGATGGCCGGGCGCGGGGCATGATCCGGGAGATTGAGGAGCGAAGGGACAGATGTGGTTTTGCGCTGGACTTGTGTGGTGACGCTCCTCAAAAGTTCGCGCCATCGGAGAAAGACGCCGGATTGCGGAGTGGCGAGAATCATTTCGCCGGGACCGAGGCGGTGGCGTTCCGCGACGCGGGTTTCTTCGAGATCGACCAGACCCGTTTCGCTGCCGGCGATCACCAGGCCGTCGTGCGTGACGAGATAGCGCATGGGGCGCAGGCCGTTGCGATCGAGTTTCACGCCAACGGAGAGGCCGTCGCTGAAAACCATCGCAGCGGGGCCGTCCCACGGTTCGCCTTCGCGGGAGAGGACTTCGAGGGTGCGGCGAACGTCGGCGGAGAGGAAAGGGTCCTCTGCGAAAGCAGTCGGAACCAGTTCGAGCATCGATGCTTCGACGGATTTTCCCGCGAGAAGTTTAAGTTCGAGGGCGTTGTCGAAGCTGGCCGAATCACTGACGTAGTCCTCGAGCATCTGGAACCATTCGCCGACGCCGATACGTTTGCGAATTTCGCGCTCGCGGGCTCGCAGCCAGCGGCGATTGCTGACGATGGTATTGATTTCGCCATTGTGAGCGACGTAACGGAACGGTTGGGCGAGTTGCCAGGACGGCTCCGTGTTTGTTGAATAACGCTGGTGGAAAATGGCGAAGTGCGAGACGAATTCGGGATTGCGGAGATCCTCGTAAAAGTGGGGAAACTGCCAGGGCGTCAGGAGACCTTTGTAAACGATGGTGCGCGAAGAAAGCGAGGCGATGTAGCAGCGTTCCGGCAAGAGAGTTTCGGCGCGCTTGCGGAGCAAGGAGAGGCTGCGCTCGAATTTTGCCGGAGCATCGGCGACCGGGGCTTTCGCGGGAGCCGGCTCAATGAAAAACTGCCAGATCTCGGGCATAGTCTCAAATGCACGCTGGCCGAGAGCGTTCGGATTGACGGGGACCTTGCGCCAGCCGGCGAGCCGCAGTTTGTTGCGGCCGATGGCTTCTTCGACGGAGCGCTGGGCATCGGCAACGCGGGTGTGCGGCGAAAAGAGCATGCCCACACCAAAATTTTCGCCGAGCGTGATTTGGAGTTCGGTGGCGCGGGCGCGAAGGAAATCAACCGGCAGGCTGCTGAGAATTCCGGCACCATCACCGCTGGCGCCGTCGGCGTCGACACCACCGCGATGAGAAAGGCGTTCGAGGGCTTGCAGGGAGAATTGCAGGATTTCGTGGGTGGGAGGACCGGCGAGGCGCGCGACGAAACCTGTACCACAGGCATCGTGGTCCGGGTGCCCCCAGTTCGGCTGGCGCCGCCTGCTACACATAACAGAGTAATAGGGGCTGCCAGCGGCGAAGTACAATGCAGAATTTCTATGTAATGCATCGGTAATGCAAGGGCAGCGGGAAGGGCAAGTACTTTAGAACTTCGTAACTTCGCTGAAGTGAAAATTGCCGATTTTCATTGGAGGAACGACCATTTCGAAGGATTCTTCGGCGGTGGCGCGGCGGGAGGGACCGAGGGCCTCGACATTCTGGAGCATTTGCAAAATCGATTGATTGAATCGGAAATTCCGCACGGAACGGCTGACTTTGCCCTTCTCCACGAGGAATAAACCGTCGCGGGTCATGCCGGTCATAACCTTTTCATAGGGGTCGAGTTCGCGGATATACCAGAGGCGCGTGACCAGCAGGCCGCGGTCGGTGCCGACGATCATTTCCTCGATGGAGGAGTTGCCACCGCCGATTACAAGATTCATGGGCGCTTCACCGTATTCATTTGGCAGGGCGAAGCCATGGCCGGTAGGGCGCGTGCCGGATTTTTTTGCGGAGCGGCGGGAATAAACCAAATTACGGGGAACACCGTCGTCGACGAGAATCACGCTCTGGCGGGGAATGCCTTCGCCATCGAAGGGCGCGCCGAGTTGGTCGGGATGATGGACGTCGTCGGTGATGGTGATGTTTTTTCCGAGGAGCGGCTTGCCAAGGCGGCCAGAAAAGCACGAGCGCTGGTCCTGGATGGCGGTGGCGGAGAAATCGTAGAAGAGAAAACCGACGAGATCGAGAACGGCGGCGGGTTCGAGGATGACGGTGTATTTTCCGGGCGCGAGTTCGGCGGGATTTTCCGCACGAACCGCCTTCTCGCTGGCGGTTTTCGCCAGGGCGAGCGAATCGAAAGTGCGAAAGTCGGCGGCGTTGGCTTTGGCCCAACTGGTCGCGGAGCCTTGCTGCATGGTGACAGAAAATTCGGCCTGGGTCTGGCGGTAAGCGGCGAAGAGGCCGCGGGAGTTGGCGAGTACAGACTGGCTTTGGCCGCTGGAGAAAATGCCGGCGGCGATCTGGCCTTTGTTCTCCGCGAGATTACAGGTGTTTTTCACGGCGCGCGCGCGGGACTCGGCAGAGAGCGCGGCGGTGGCATCGATAAAACGCTTAACGGGGCGGTAAGTTTGTTTGCCCGGCAGGGGCAAGAGGCCGGGATCTTTCGGCTGGCTGGCGGCGAGGGAGGCGGCGGATTCGAGAGCGGCGCGAAGGGCGTCTTCTTCGATGCGGTTGGTGGTGACACGGGCAGTGCGGCCGTCGATGACGACGCGAAGAGAGACGGTGAGGCCATGCTCGGCAACGTGCTGGTGGATCGAGTTGTTGGCAAAGCGGGTGAGGGCGTCGATGACTTCGTCGACATGAACTTCGGTTTCGGGAATGCCACTGGATTTGGCGATGCGAAGGACGCGCTCGGTGATGGCGCGCAATTCCCTTTCCGGACGGAGTGAGATTTCGGGAGTCGCACGGCGGGCCGAGGTCGAGCGATTTTTTTTCGCGGGCGTCATTGATTTGAAAATGCAGTTCCGATTTTCACGTTGCGAAAACGCGCGGGAGCGGCGCCGTGGCCGGTGCCCATAGTCTGCATGGGCTGGCCTTTGCCACAGTTGGGCGTGCCCCAGAGGACCCAGTGATCGGCGTTGCAAATGGCGTCGCAGGAATTCCAGAATTCAGTGGTGATGCCGCTGTAGCTAGGATTTTTCAGCATGCGCGCCTTTTTGCCGGCTTTAATTTCCCAGGCGATTTCGGTGGAGAACTGAAACTGGTGGCGGCGGTCGTCAATGGACCACGAGCGGTTGGTGTCCATCAGAATGCCGTCGTCGGTGTCGGCGATCAGATTTTCCGGCGTCCATGTGCCGGGAAGGAGACTGATATTGGTCATGCGAATCATCGGCAGGCGGTTCCAGCTTTCCGTGCGCATAGTGCCGCCGGAACGCTGCAGGCCGATGAGGTGCGCCGTCTCGCGGCTGGATAGGTAGCCGCGGAATTCCCCGTCCTTGATGACGTCGATGCATTGCGCGGGAACGCCTTCGTCGTCGTAGGCGAAGGTGCCGAGGCCGGGGCCGTGTGCGGGGCGGGCGTCGGCGACGACGTTTACAATCTGCGAGGCGTAGCGCAGATTGTTCAATTTATCGAGGGTGAGGAAACTGGTACCTGCAAAGTTGGCTTCCTGGCCGAGAACGCGATCGAGTTCGATGGGATGGCCGACGGATTCGTGAATCTGCAAGCCGAGTTGACTGCCGCCCAGAATCAGCGTGGATTTTTTTTCGGGGCATTGGGCGGCGGAGTGGAGGGCGACCGACTCTTCGGCCATTTGCGGCGCGTGCTTCAGGAGATCCATGGCTTCGATGAGTTCGTACCCGCCGAGAATGTGCTGGCCGCCAAAGCTGTTGGGATAGGAGCGTTTTTGGATGGCGTCGTCTTTGAAGGAAGTGGCGACGATACCGCAGCCGGAATGGTAGCGACGCTGGTGGATTTTCGAGCCGGCGCTGGAGGCGAACCAGGAATCGATTTTGCGGAATTGCATGTCGGTTTCGGTGAGTGTGACGCCTTTGATCTGGCGCATGGCGGCGTCGGCCTTCAGCAAGAGATCGATTTGAGATTCGAGGGGAATTTCGAACGGGTCTTTCTGGCAGGGGCCTTGCCAACTGTCGACGTAAGAAGGCTCGGCGGCAAGCCGCACGTCTTCTTTTTTCGCGAGGGCGGAAGCCTTCGCGATCGAGACGGCCTGCGCTGCGCAGGCGGCTACACCTTCGCGGGTGAGTTGATCGGTAGACGCGAAGCCCCAGGCGCCATTTACGACGACGCGAATGCCGAGACCGATGGATTCGCTTTGGCCGAGGGTGCCGACTTCGCCGCTTTTCGTTGTGAGATCACGCTGGCGCTGGTGCATGACGCGGACGTCGGCGTAGGTCGCGCCGCGAAGGCGAGCGGTGTCGAGAGAGTGTCCGCAGTAGTCCCACATACGAGTCACCAAAATTTTGGGGCGATTCGATTTTGTCGAAACGCCCCTTATTGAATCGTGTCAAATGTCGGGACAAGGCGCCCGCCTCAGAAGGCGGCCGGTACATCGGAAGACTACGTGCCCTCTTGCCAGGAGGCTAGATATTGCTCCTGCTCGGCGGTGAGCTTGTCTAGGCGATGGCCCATCGATTCGAGCTTGAGGCGGGCGATTTCGCGGTCGAGATGTTCGGGAACTACGTAGACCTCCGGCTTCATCTCTTTGTGGTGCTTGACGAGATATTCAGCGGAGAGCGATTGGTTCGCGAAGCTCATGTCCATCACGGACGCGGGGTGGCCTTCGGCAGTGGCTAGATTGACCAGGCGACCTTCGGCGATCAGATAAACTTTGCGGCCGTCCTTCATCAGGAATTCATCCACCAGCGGGCGAACTTCTTTTTTGCCCGAAGAGAGCGCTTCGAGCGCGGGAATTTCGATTTCCACGTTGAAGTGGCCGGAGTTGCAAACGATCGCGCCGCTCTTCATCACTTCGAAGTGTTCGCGGCGAATCACGTTTTTGTTTCCGGTGACGGTGATGAAAATGTCGCCTTCCTTGGCGGCGTCGGCCATGGGCATCACGCGGAAGCCATCCATCACAGCTTCGATGCCCTTAACGGGATCAATTTCCGTGACGATGACATCGGCGCCGAGTCCCTTGGAGCGCATCGCGGCGCCGCGGCCACACCAGCCGTAGCCGGCGATGACCACCTTGAGGCCGGCGATGAGCACGTTGGTGGCGCGAATGACGCCGTCAAGGGTGGACTGGCCCGTGCCGTAGCGGTTGTCGAAGAAATGCTTGGTCATGGCGTCGTTGACGGCGATGATCGGATACTTCAGCGTGCCGTCCTTGGCCATGGCGCGGAGGCGAATCACGCCGGTGGTGGTTTCCTCG
>Ga0210406_10003783_pt1 | contig 16430 bp, 13 predicted proteins | sample IncBWC30MmetaG_FD_155454 | JGI IMG/M metagenome (GOLD analysis project Ga0210406, IMG submission 155454) | Forest soil microbial communities from Barre Woods Harvard Forest LTER site, Petersham, Massachusetts, United States - Inc-BW-C-30-M | ecosystem: Environmental > Terrestrial > Soil >... | reverse complement strand
CTGATCTCGTATTCGTCTTCGGTTAGCGCATCAAGCTGACGTCGTGAGAGGCAAAATCCCCAGCTTTCCTTGTAGTAAGAAGTCCGATAAGGGATCCAATCTGGGTGCTCAGGGATCGTAAATAAATGCTCTCTCAATTCGGAGAGCGAAATTCGGCGGTGAATGGGAATGCTGTAATTGACGACGTGCAGATTTGATTTTGCAAAATCAATAACTCGTTCACTTCTTGAGTTCTTCACGAAGGCGTCTCGGATATTCCATTCCTTCGGCACCGTCCAGTCAAACACCTGCGTACCTGTCGGAACTTCGCGCATTTCAAGGGGAATATATGTCCGCAGGATGCGCAGAGTGTGGCGAAGCCCGTCCCCTGTAATACTGCGGCAAATAGGGAACAGTTCAGCGATCAAACGGTGCATGTCCTGACCGGTTGCGACGGGATCAACCTCGCTGTGAAATGTATCCAAGCTCACTTCTTTCCCATTGCCTCTAGAGCCGGAAGTCCGGATAAGTTCTGTCGCGCTCGATGATGATTCTCTCGCCGGGAGGCCACGATATTCCAAAGGCCGGATCGTCCCAGCGGACGCCCCGGGAATGTTCCGCTGAATAGAACTGGGACATTTGGTAGAACACCTCTGTGTCGTCCTCCAGGGTCTGAAATCCGTGGGCAAACTCTTCGGGTATGTACAGCATCTTCCTGTTTCGCGCGGAAAGCTCAACGCCGATATGCTTCTTGAATGCCGATGAAGAGGGCCGCAGGTCGATGATGACATCATAGATAGATCCAGCCGTACACCGCACCAGCTTCGCTTCCGAATACGGAGATGCCTGGAAATGCATGCCGCGCAAACTTCCCTTGCGTCTGTTGAACGAGATGTTGCACTGGACCACGTCCGGGTTCAGCCCGTGGGCTTCGAATTCCCGCCGGCAGAAGGTGCGTGCAAAGAATCCGCGATGGTCTTCGTGCATTTCCGGTTCGATCACGAACGCGCCTGACAGCTTGGTTTCTGTAAAAATCAAGACTCACCAGCCGCCTTGCAGATCCGCCTCATGAGCTTTTCGCTTGCAGCACGCCGACCGAGTCGGATGTTTGCCAGCGAAGGCTGGAGTCTAGCCGTCCGGAAGAAAGTAGGCGTTGAATGTGGTCGATCCGCTTGTAGCGTTGGCCTTCAAAATCTTCCATGCGCAAGCCCACTTTCATATACGCATCATAGAGTTCGCGTGCGCCTCGTCGCGCGTCCCACTTCGGTTGGAAGGCCGGCAGAGTTTTTCCGATACGAGAGAAATCAGCCCTATAGCACCGTTTATCAGGGCCGGCATCGGTGGCGAACTCGATGGTACAGCCTGGAACTGTTTCCTTTACGATCTCCGCTAAGTCACGAATCTGGTAATTCTCCTCGGTGCGTCCTACGTTGAAAGCCTGATTGTGGACTATATTCAGAGGCGCGTTCAGCACCGCGAGGAACGCACGTGAAATATCTTCGATGTGCACGATCGGACGCCACGGAGTGCCATCGCTTTTTATGAACACGCGGCCCGTCGTGAGCGCCCAGGCGGTCAAATTGTTAAGCACTAGGTCAAATCGGAGTCGTGGCGAGACGCCATAGGCTGTGGCGTTGCGGAGAAATGTCGGGCTGAAGTCTGACCCCGCCAGTTTTGCCACTTCCTGCTCGACAAGAACCTTGGAACGGCCGTAGGGCGTGACGGGATTGAAGTCGGCAGTTTCATCCAGAATCTTGTCGCCCGCTGCGCCGTAGGTGCTGCAGGAAGATGAAAACAGAAATCGTCTAACTCCCACTTCTTTGGCTAGACGGGCGAGACGCACCGAGGCGTGGTAATTGATATCGTAGGTCAAATCAGGATTCAGGTTGCCAAGAGGATCATTGGAAAGCCCGGCAAGATGAATCACCCCATCAAACCCTTCCAGGTCCACGTGCTCGACGTCACGGAGGTCCTTTCGGATGGAAGGGAATTCACGCGGTGGTTCGCCAAAAGTGCATTGTTCGAAAAGATCGCTGTCCAGTCCGACGACTTCGTGGCCTGCGTCAGCGATCAGTGGCGCCATAACTGTGCCGATATAACCTTTATGGCCAGTCAACAATATTCTCATTCTTGTCCAGCTCCTCTTCCAGATACATCTGATCCTACGATGGAGACAAAAAGGCGCGTCACGCGATTTGTGTTGTCACCGGTGCTTGTGACCGTTCATAGATTAACTTGCCGCCGATGTTCTTCGCGAAGGCCAGTACGGCACGCCCAGCATTGTCACCTTTTATCCGCCATGAGTCTCCATTCTTTACAACCGACATCTTGCTTCGCGCCCTCCACCATGAGTCGACATCTGTCGGAAGGGCAAACCAGGCCGACGTTTTCTCGTGCAACTCTCGCAAGTAGCCCAACAGACCTTGATAGACGGAAAATGTATCGCGTTCTATGACGTAGTCAGGATGAACAATGAAACTTGCCAGGCCATGATTTTCCAGAATCAAATCGACCTGCGTTTTCCACAATTCAATAGAACGTTCATTCAGAAGATGGAATAGCGTGTAGTCCTGAATTGTCGTTACGGGGAGTTCGAGGACGTCCCCAATAAAATAAGGCATGACCGTACAACAGCCACCGTGTTGGGGATCGAGGTGTGCGACATTGGGAACTGACATGTCGAACGCAAACTCAAAGGCGTCATACCATCCAGGCTTTCGGTAGAGTGCCGCAGCGCGGAACCCTTTGGCGCCATACTCGCGGCCATAGCGGTTGATGATTTTCACCCGACGCAGGAATTCTTCCTTGCTATCAAACAGCCTCCCATCGTGGTTCAAGTCTTGAATTCCAACTTCAAATCCGCGGTTACGCATTGACTCAAGTAAACTCGGAGAAACCGCGTAACGTTTCTCGGGGACAATCTGAAAGGACGCTTTGATTCCAAAAGAATCGTCCACGTCCATTAGCTCTTTGCAATGGTCTCTTCCAGCCTCGGTTTCGACATCGTGCGTCATCACGACGCAGGAGCTGGCACCGTCCGGCCAGAACCATACGAATGGAACCCTTTCTAAACCCTTTGCTTCCATAGACAACAACAAGAGTCTGCCGCAGATATCCTCAACTGATGTGTCTACGGGCCACTTGGGAAAGGGCAGCTTTCTCCAATTACGCGCATGAAACTTCTGAACCTCTTTTCGCACGAGCAAATTAGTAAACGGTCGCACGCGATAATACAGCTTCCTAAGAACACTCCCGAAGCCTCTTCCCGCGTGGATGCACGCATACCGTTCCATTCGAAGATTATCGATAATCTCGGTCGGATTGAATGGCAACCTGAGCTTGCCATCCACGACGCGGACTTCCCTTAGCCCGTCGTGAAGGCAAGACTCCGCTCGAGGTTCGCGCACTCCTGAACAAGAACGGCCATAGCAGGTGGTATTTTGACCGAATCGAAAATAGCCTTCGTCGACAGATAACTGCCCGTTAAGGGCGAAATCGAAGAAGTTCTCGGGACATCGATAGCGATCATTCAAAGCCTGACACAGATGGTCCGCTTTCTCCGAAGCTAATTCACAGGAGAACGCGTCAGATTCCACGTGCAATTGGCACTCTTCCTTCAAGTCAGCGTCTACGTCGGGCAGCGCTTCGTTGCTCATCTTATTTTCTACTCTAGACGAGGACAAACGGAAGACGCTTATGCAATCCAGTTTCCAAGTGAGACGGCTAGTCTATTGCTGGAATTCAACGATGCAGCAAATGTATCCGTCGCTAGCCCATATGCCTGTACAAAACCCTGCCAGCCGCAGCAGAAATTGCGTCCGGCAGGAAGGCGAATACTTGCCTGACCGTCTGCGAGTCTCTGAGGGTCGCCATTCCTCGCCTTTCTGTTCTGGTGTAACGATAATACGTCAGCAACTTTCTTCTCGTTCCCAATCTGTCTTTGAAAACAATCAGGCCGTCGTTGTTCAAGTCAGAACGGCCACAATCGATCTGCTCCGCCCCCGACGCCTTACTCTCTTCGACGAGTCTCCAGAACAGAAGCGGCATGCCACCGAGATTGTGAAATCTTTCGTCGGAGCACCCATATTTGTAAATCACGGAGGATCGGTGTTGCAGGGTGAGCATAGCCGCGATTGGAACACCATTTTTCCGAGCCAGCCTGATCTGCAACTTGTCACCCATGCACGCGAGCAAGTTTCTGAACCAGGATCGCGGTTGTGGGAGCAGTTGGTGGCGTCTTCTGGTAGTCAACAGAAGCCGGTAGAATTCGTTCATAAGTCGTTCAGAATGGCCTTGTTCATAGGAAAGTCGTTCTCTTTCTGCCCTTTGGATCTTTCGTCGAAAAGAATTCTTATGTAATCCTTTAAAGATCTGTTCCAAGCTCGGTCTTATATCGAGCTCGTGGAACCAGTACGAGCGGCTCGGTTGCAAAGTGCGGTCCGCATCCTGAACTTTCGATAGTGGCCGGAGTTCGACGTACTGCCGCTGCTCTAAATCGCATTCTGCTCGCAACCAATTGATCGATTCTTGGGACTCGCCGAGGTCATTAAATAAGGGCTCACAATGATCCGCAAACGGCACGGATACCAAACGAGTTCCCGTAATCCAGCTCGAGACGCGGCACAGAACAAGACCACTGTCCAGTGGTTCGCCAGGAGCGGCGTTCGTCAGTACCAAAGGTTCATATCCATATGTGCGAGCCAGCGACTCCAGCCAGCCACGCTGATGGAATGCTGATGCCTTAGGGTGGCGAGCAACCAACTCGTCCCAGCGGCTGTCCAAGAGCGGGTTTATTATATAAAGCGTCACTGTCTTCGTACGTCATAATAGCCCCGGCCAGCCACTGAAAACCGAGCTCGGGGCGATCGCTCTAGAGGCAGCTCTGAAGGTAGCGAGCTGGCTGCTAGGCAAGCCTCATCGGTCGCCCATTTGCCTCAAGTCGTTACCTCTCTCCAACTGATGCCATGACAGCTGTATCTGAAAGGTACTTATACACGGGAAATACCGGGCTAACTCAAAACGAATCAACAGGTGACCCGGCCACCTCCAGATAGGCTACCGCCATTAAGCTCGCGGCAGATCCACTGGTGAAGTTCGCAATCAGCCTGCCAGACTTCAGGCTGTAGGCGAAATTGGCCCTGGCCAATCACACTTTAATTGTTGAAAACAAGCAGGTTAGGTATGGTCGCGCGATAGGAAACCAAGGCCCAAGGAGGCAAACTCCTCCGGAAGGGCACGGGAGGGAAAACTCTTACCACGACTTGCGAACAGTTTTCCTGGAGCGAAGAGGGGGATGGAATGGTCATGATTCCCACAGCAGTATCTGGTGGACGGCGTCGAGCAGAGATTGTGCAAACACGTCCGCGGCACCTATTGCGGCCTGGTCGCGTCTCAAAATCCGGGCCGTTCTGCAACCTGCGCTTCTGCCCGCCTGGACATCGATGTCGGAATCACCAATCATCCAAGAAGCCGGTAGACTAATTTCATGTGCGCGGGCCGCCTCTAAAAGCATGCCCGGCGCAGGCTTACGGCAGCTACATGGAGGACGTTCATCGTGCGGGCAGTAATAAACTTCGGTGATTTCGGCGCCGGCTCTTGCTAGCTTCTGACACAAGCGCTGGTGTATCGAGTCCAATTCGAGAATCGTCAACAACCCTTTGGCCACACATCTTTGGTTGCTGACAACAATGGCGCAGAAGCCGGCTCCGCTGAGCGAGGCGATTGCTTCGGCTACTCCAGGAAGAATTTGCATTTCTTCCCAGCGGGTTACATATTGGCCTTCTGGGGGCTTTCGGTTGATGACCCCGTCACGATCCAGAAACGCGGCCCTCTTCATGAAATATTTCTCGCTCCACTAGTTCTGAGATGATGTGACCGATGAGGATGTGACATTCCTGAATCCTCGGCGTCTCGTTTGATGGTGCACAAATACAATAATCCACGGCGTTCTTTAGACTGCCACCGCTACGGCCAGTCAGGGCGATCGTTTTCAAGCCAATTTTTTTGGCTGTTGACATGGCGCGAAGTACGTTTGCCGAGTTTCCGCTAGTCGAAATGCCGACGGCGACGTCGCCCGAACGAGCCAAGGCCTCGATCTGCCGGGAAAAGACCTGGTCAAATCCGTAGTCGTTTCCGATTGCGGTAACGCATGAACTATTCACGGACAAAGCTAAAGCAGGTAAGGCGGGCCGATCGAACGCAAAGCGTCCCACGAGCTCCGCCGCTATATGCTGTGCATCAGCAGCGCTCCCACCGTTGCCAAACAATAGAAGTTTGTTTCCTTGTTTCAGTGCATTGACAAGGATTTCGCTGACCGTTGCAACAGTCACCACGACGTCTGGACTGCTGAGCAAGGATTGCTTCGTGGCGATCGACGCTTCAATCAGTTCAGCCACTCGAAGCTCGAAGTTATTTGTCTGTTTCATCTATCCTCCGCGGTCAAGCACCGAGCTCCGGCGCCCAACTCGGAAGTCAGGATCTGATACGCCCAACATGCCGGCATCGCATGATTCTGATTCTCCAGGCTGTCCACAAGCTCCTCCAAATGAGAGGGTGCTCGTGTGGCTAAACGAATAACAACCGGCAGCCGAGCCAAAATCTAGTGTGTTTCTTGATCAGAAGTATGAGGGAACCGATTCCGGGAGGCCGCGACATAGAGCCGCTCACAAAGTTCCCGAGCCCGTGTGTAGTCTTCCGGAGTGCCTATATCGATGAAAAGTCCATGCTGCTCTGACGCATAGACTCCATGATTGAGCAGGTTCGGAAAGATATCCCTTTCGAGGCTAGCTGGTCCTTCCGGAAGGTGCTCGAGAATCCTGCGATTGAAAACATAAATCCCTGCATTCACAAAGCCACCGGAATCGCCGTCAGCCTTTTCCGTAAAGCCACTCACACGACCTTTCGCGGCCACCCTGACCGTCCCATATCGCATTTCATTCTTCATTCGAAGCACGGCCATAGTTGCTATCCCGCCTGACTTGCGATGAAAATCGACTAACTGTCTAAAGTCAATTTCCATGAAAGAATCACCGTTCATCACCAGGAAGTCGGCGGACTCACGGAGAAGCGTCGCGGCGAATTTCACCGCTCCGGCAGTGCCCATGGGACGCGGCTCCCTGGAATACTCGATGATTACATCCCATGCACCGCCATCGCCCAACTCGTTTTCAATTTCGTGGGCCAGATAGCCCGTACAAAGCACCAAACGACGAATGCCCTGGTAACGTAGTTGCCGGACAAGCAACTCAAGAAATGGCCGATCGCCGACCGACGCAAGGGGTTTGGGTAAGGAAGGGACGACTGACTGCAGGCGGGTTCCCAAACCACCCACGAGCAGCACGGCTTTTGTATCCTGACTGAAATAGTCCATGGGCGCTTTGTCGAGGGGCTTCGAAAATGATCCTTCGGTCTCTGCTTTCCTGATTGTCAGGACGGAAGAAGAATATCAAGTCCCTGACAGGAGCAGCAACGGCGGATTAGTTGACGTGTTCTATGCGAGAGTGCCGGTCAATTAATAACAAGCGCTAATCCTGTCGGAGCTGCTATCGACGACGGATTCTGGAGCGGATGCGGATAGGTCGCTGCCGTATAACTATAACTTACAGGACAACCAGCAGCCACGTCAGCGGCAGATTGGCAACGCAAAAGTGTGGCCGGTTTCGATGAAGTGACTACATAATCGCAAACGTTTCCTGGGTGCCCAGAGCAATTTGTCCCGTCTACTGGGGCCGTTCCTCCAACCACAAAACTGACTGTACTTGGGCCGAGCGACGGAGCCATCCCACTATCATTCCCCCAGGCGTATGCCGGACTACGAGTACTCCCATTTATCCCCGCACCCATCTGGTATTGCACCAGCCACGAGCCGCTACATGTGTCGCTGCTAGGACAGTCAGGTCCCAACTGCGTGGTTGATTTAACAGAAATCGCGTGATTATTGTAATAAAGACCTGACCCGCCACGGAATTGAACAAAATTCGGAAGTGCCCCCAGGTTTCCTAGATTATAGGTGTTCTCGTAAAACTCCCACCACCGCCCTCCGTTTGTACCACCGTGAACGTCATTGGCCACACCGAAAAGCGTGTTGTGGCGGAAGACTCCGCGAGAGCCTGTGTAGGCTTCCTCGGCTTGGACTACACAGCCTCCGCCTGAGTTCGTGAAGGTGTTGTCTTCGATGTATAGCATGTTCAAGCTGCCAGGAACCACATCGTCAGCCCAACCTGATGCGGTGCCAAGGTCGTGAATGATTTCAGAAGCGCAGCCCGCACTAAAGGAGTTATGGTCTATCAGTCCCGGCCCGTTATTGGATGTGCAAACCAGGACGGAAGTGTTGCCGGGACTGATAAAAGTATTGTGGTCGATGCGGAATGTCGCGTTGCCTGGAGAGCCGCTTACCTGAATCGGTGTTCCGGTTGAGCAATTTGCCTGATTCGTAAATGTGAATCCAGTGACGCGGGACGTGGTGCTACTATTCTGGTTCAACTGAAAGCCAGCGTTTGTGACTGTCACTACTCCGCTTGCCTGAACTGTCAGCCCCACAGTGCTTGGTATCGCGACCGTTGAAGACCACGCGGCTGTACATGGGCCGGGAACAATGACGATGTCTCCAGTGCTGGCGGAATTGATTGCCGTCTGTACGTCAGACTGCGAGCAGGAAGCGGCTTTGATCGTACTCGCGTGGGCGGGCAGGCACCAAAACAAGGCAAGTGCAATGATGACATGTACCCTCATCGGGGACCATTTGCGCACCCACCAGGGCGAGCGTATCGCCGGCGATTGCAATTCCCGATTGCTTCCCATAATCAGCTTCCCGCGTCGTAGCTTTTGTCCCGACTTCAGCCCCGTGCCCCGCACACTCATCCTCCCGACCCCCACGCCGTATAGCGTAGGCTTTGGGAAGGCTTAAAGATACTGATTGGAAGTCCAAATCTAGTACAGGTAGTACCCCTGTCCGTTGGGGCCTTCCAGAGTTCAAGGTTTCTTTGTATAACATGGCCAACCAGGTATTCCAACTACCTTAAGAATTCGCTGCCTAGAGTTTCCCCGCACTGGACAGATCAGCAAATCAGGCGCACCTTCAGTGTCTCGTGGAATGGCTCAGGCTTTCCATTCCCTTGTGGACTCTGAGCCACTCTTCAAAAACGACAAGGCTAAACAGGATCTTGTGATTGTCGTTTTGGCCTGATTGATGCTGTTTGAAGATTTCCTGCACTGCTGGCAGGCACAGGTAATTGTATATTTGAGATTCCGTGTCCAGCAGAATCTCTTTCATTTTCTTGCTCGCTGCGCCACGGAACCAGTCGTCGACGACGTTGACGGCAAATCCCCGTTTTTTTCGTTTCAGGATCGATGCTGGAAGTAGCGCCTGACACACCCGGCGATGCAGCCACTTTTGTGACCCGTTCCGTACTTTGAAATTTGCCGGCAGCCTTTCGGCATATTCCACGATCTCTTTGTCCAGATAAGGCACCCTGACTTCGAGACCGTGTGCCATCGAGAGCTTGTCCGCATACATGAGGAGCTCGTCTGGAAGAGTTGATCGCAACTCGACGAACTGAAAGCCACCAAGTTCGTCCGTCTCCGCCATCAAGGGCGCCAAATCTTGCCAGCACTCTAATATCTTATCGCCGGCATCACGTCCAAGGAGGTCGTCCTGAAAAAGCGCATCGATGTTATCGCCCGGGAGAAGCGACAAGATGTTCTGATATCTTCTCATCCGCTCAGGGATATCGAGCGAATAGAGTCCCCTCTTTAAGGTCTCGTTTCGAGGCAGAGCATTTATTACCGCAGCCACCGGAGTGCGCAACCATTTGGGCGAGCCTCCCCAGTAAGCCCCGTATCGCACGCCCAGATGACGCCGGTAGCCGCCAAACAGCTCATCCGGGCCCTGGCCGACCAATGCCACTTTGACATCTCCCCGGGCTCGTTGACACACGAAATACATGGGGACGATTGAAGACGACGCGATCGGCTCTTCCAGACAAGCGACAATTTTGGGGAGCGCTTCTTCAAATGTTTTCCTGTCAAGCATTACCGCCGTGTGTTCCGAGGAAAATCTGCCGGCCGTCTCTGCCGCGTCTGTCAATTCGTCATCGGAGAAAGATGAACCGTATCCGACCGTGTACGTCCGCCATGAATCCCCGCACAGATTCATGAGAGCAAGCAACAGGGCCGAATCGACGCCACCACTCAGCAACAGCCCAAGAGGCACATCACTAAGAAGCTGCCTTTTCACAGACCGTTTGTAGAGGTCGAGCAATTCCTCCTGGGCCTCGCCAATACTCTTCACCGGTGAGAATGGCGAGGGCCTGTAGTTGTACCATCGGCGTAAATTGTAAGCGCCCCTCTCGAACGTCAGCATGGTTCCTGCAGCGAGTTTTCGAACGCCCTTAAACACAGTGTAAGGAGAGGGCGTGTATCGATACCGCAGAAACAGGTTTACGGACATTGGGTCGATGTCGGCACTCTCGTTTGTCCCTGCTGCGACAGCACGAATCTCCGAGCCAAAATAGACGGTGTTGCCGTCTATTTTGTAATAAATGAGCTTGATGCCGAACGCGTCACGGGCTATGACTAGCCGTTCTTTTCTCGCATCCCAGATGGCCAGACCAAACATTCCGTTGAGGTGATTCAGGACCTCATCGCCCCATTGTTTGTAGCCGTGAACTATAACCTCAGTATCGCACTTGGTTCGAAAGACGTGCCCAAACGATTCCAGTTCGCGTTTTAGCTCCGGAAAGTTGTAGATCTCTCCATTAAAAACGACCCAGACAGACTCATCCAGATCCGCCATCGGCTGGTGACCGCCTTCGAGATCGATAATGGAGAGCCGCCGAAAGCCCAGCCCAAGCGCTCCAACGATGTGGTAGCCTTCGTCATCAGGCCCGCGGTGGGCAATGCTCTTCGTCATACTCTCGAGGTTCCGGCGAAGGACCGGAGCCTGATTGCCAAAATTGTATTGTCCGCAAATTCCGCACATGAGATTTGCCTAGCTTTGACTCACGGATCTAGTCTTACCGCTGCGTTTGCCTTGATAAAGCAGAAAGCAGAGGCTTCTAAACAATTGGGATTGGGCCCAACGATGCATGGGGCAATTGTCCCAGCCCAGGAGAAGCTGGCGGCTTCGGAAGGACCCGTCGGCCTTTTGCCATCCATCCAGCTTGAGGACAATCGACAAGATATCGTCAAGCGCTGGAAATCGGCCTTTCAACAGCACAGCCAGATTGACGCACTCTGCAAAGTCGTACAACTCTCGGCGGTAGACCGTCAGGCGCGGCCGGCGCGAGAATGGTTTGGGCAAGCGTTCATCAAACAAGTTTTCAACGTAATAGCCTACTCCGCGTTCAATCGCCTTGGTGCACTCAGGATTCCCGGTGAGGAGCTCGATTTTGGCCAGCGCTTTTAGGACAAAGCAAGTATGGAAATGATCCACAAAATCCCTCTGCCCATCCGTCGAGTAGTACCACGAGCCATCTGCGTTTTGAGATTCAATGACAAAGTTCAGATTTCTTTCAGCAACCCTCCGGTATCGCTCCTCCGAGAAATCCACCGCCGCTCTCGTAAGTAGAAATGCTCGATAGGCGCTGGCGTTTATGACGCCTCCTGGCTCATCAGGTTCAGGAGTATACGAACAGGCAGAAGCGTTTGGGGAAGTCTGGAAATCGTGATAGTCCTTCAGGGCATGTTGAGCGATCGACTCCATGATTTGCCGCCACTCTTGGTCCCCGTCGATCTGATAAACTTCGCGAAAGGCCTCATACACATAGGGCACAGTCGTTATAAGGGGCGTCCCTTCCTTTAGGGTTCCACGTCTTGTTTCCCAATGAAACGGGTAACCCCAGCAGTAGTTATCGTACCCTGAACACCTGGTCTCCTTGAGAACTTCAAGAAAATGGACTGCACGTCGGTAGTATTGCTCTTCTTCGAGTGCCTGCGACAGGAAAGCAAATCCCATGGCATAATGCGCGTCCGCAATAGGGAACCTCTGAGGTTTCCAGAACAGTCTGCGAGCGGAGGGCAAGAAGGCCTCGCAGAAAATCATGGGCGAGACCGCGAGCGTTCCCAACACCGGATTCGTATAGTAGAGAGACTTTGCTCGACGCCCCAGATCACTCGCAAAAAAGCTCTGGTGATCGTACGAAGTTTCTCCATACCTATCAAGCCATCCTACAAACCGCAGGACAGTTGCCCGCACACTCTCGACCCCATTTGTCTCTGTCATTCCGAATTGACAACCCAACAGTCTGCTTAGTTCGGCTTCACTTCAAAGCTGTCTATCCGCTTAAACTTGAACATTGACCTAAATATTGATTTCAACTTCCGCATCTGTTCTTTTCGATGAAACCGCATGAGCTCGTCGGAGACAGGCCTCTTGATTTGTCGCAAAAATGCGGATAAGTATCCCGAATACAACGCGATGGCTCCCAGCAGATACGGTTTCTTGGTCGCTCTATAGGCAACCCTGAACAACTCCCACAGCGGGTGCCCGCCTAAATAGTAGTCTTTCTCGCCGTAGGAAAACGTGGAAGCTAGCAGAGAGCGCTCCGCCGTTCCCAAACTTCGATAGTGAAAAAACCATTTCTCTCGAAAGGATCGAGTGGTCCAGCCCCTCATGCGGGCAGTCGTGACCGCGATCCAGTCGATTCCACCTGCCCTATTTGGGATGTATCCCCCAATTTCCTCGAAGCACTGGCGGCGAAAAAGTTGGCAACCACCGGCGACGTGGTTCTGTCCCTCAAAACTGTCGGTTGCCGAACTGTAACCCTCTTCCCGGAAAATTGTCCCTGCAACTCCAAGACGTTCGTCTTCTCCGAACTTCTCCAAAAGAAATTCGCAGTAATCCTTATCAAACGACAGGTCGGAATCCAAATTCCCGATCACTTCATACTCAAGGTGTTTGACCCTTTCAAGGCCTGCATTGAATGCATGAACCTTCGCAGCAAAACTGCGATCCCTGTGTGTGGGCAGATCCACCAATTCCATCCAGTCATGTTGCGCGAGGTATCGCTCCACAATAGTTGCTGTGGAGTCTGTCGATCCATCGTTCACGATTACCCACTTGGAGGGCAAAACAGTTTGGCCTGTCACCGATTGAATCGTTTTCTCGATAAACCGCTCCTCGTTACGAGCAGGGGTGATGAGTACGTACCGTATGTGACCTGAGAAGTGGCTCATTCTCTGCATGGTTATCGCTCGACCGGCACATTCTTGCTTTGCCCAGCTCTCAACGCATTCTGCGCCGAGCTCAACTGAGTGAAGATTTCATCCATGATTCGTGAGGTTCGCAAGATCTCCGTGTAAGGTATGGGCAAAGCCAACCCATCGGTGATCGAGCGATAAAATTTCCGTATCAGAACCTTCATACTGTAGCCTGTTTGAAAATCGGCCTTTAGAAACTTTGCCATATTTCCCAATGAGTTGCCGACATACTGCTTAGCGTAGTCCCACGGTGGGACAAACTGCTCCAAATAACTCTTGTATCGAGATCCCTTCACTCTGATCACCGTCAGTTGGTCGTCATCTATGACCAAGCCATTCTTTGCCCCAAACAGCCGGAGTTGGTGCAACGCGGGGCGCATCTGCGATGAGAAGGTGAAGTAGGCCGTCACGTCATCGCAATGTAATATAACTCGCAGCTCATCGATGATTTCTGTTTCTCCAATACTTCTTAGCAGCGGACTCGTGAAACCATACGCCAGCACCTCGAGAGAGTCCCCTATTAAGAACTCTGCGACCTTACTTATGCCATGACTGATGACGTTCTGCAGTAGTCCCCCAGGCAGCTTCCTGACCCAGTGATGGCTGTCTCCTAACAAGGCTTTGGCATAGGCGGCATCGCGCAGGTCATAGCAATAATGGCTTTCCATATGCACGGGAGGGCCACCTAGATAACCTTCCTCGATGAGTCTTCGCATCCGAATGGCTGCATGAGTGAATTGTGCATTGTGGCCTACTGTCAATTTCAGGCCCTTGCGTTCTGCGAGACTTATAAGCTGCTCGGCTTCCGCGGCGTCTACAGTGAAGGGTTTCTCAATATAAACATGGCATCCGGCCTGAAGGCATAATTTGGCGACCGGGTAATGGCTCTGCGGTGGAGTCGTAATGTGTACGACATCCGGTGTGGCCTTATCGAGAAGATCTTGCACCTCCGTGAAATACGCCCCAACGTTCAGTCGCTCCTGCAGTTGCCGCGCCATCAACTCTTCTCGGTCGCAGACTCCAACAATCTCGCAGCTCGGAATCAGGACAATCTGCTCCGCATGTTGATCGGCTATTTTGCCGCATCCAACAATCGCAACTTTTAGCATCGGCTAACTTGTCCTTCTGACGTACTCGAAGTAACGCCTCGATGCTTCCGAAAACGCAACCAACGGACGCCAGTCGAGACGGTCTTTCAATTTTTGATTAGTGTATCTATTCCCTTTCCAGTAGGCCGCACACCTTCGTCGATTGAACGCCGGCGGCAGCTGGCCCTCCGACCACTTGGAATATTTTTCCCAAGCCCAACACAGACAGTAGAACAGCCAATAGGGAATGAAGACGGACTTGAAGCGTTTGCCTTGCTTTTTGTACATCCGCAAGAATTGTCTGCTCGTAGGCAATTCGTCATCAACCACATTGAAGACCTCGCCGTTGACTCCTGGTCTGATGCCCGCGAGTACGATGGCCTCTGCACAATTGTCGACATAAGTTAAGGGGATCCGGTTCGAACCGCCCAAATGAAAGAAGACTCCGAAGGTATCAATTCCTACTCTGGCAGTAAGCTGGTGAGCCCCCGGACCGTACACCGCGCCCGGGCGCAGGATGACGTAAGGCACGCCATATTTCTCAGCGTACTCAAGCACCAGTTGGTCTTGTTTTAGCTTTGCAAAGGTATAAGCTTCGGCGCGTTCCACTGCCCGGGTTTCTAGTTCACACGTTTCGTCAAGCAATCCGCCGCCCGCGATATTCCAATTGGAATAGATTGCAAACGAACTGATATTGACGAAGCGCTGTAGATTTCCAAACTTCAGGGCGGCGTCAAGCAGATTTCTGGTCGTCACAACGGAGTTCATGAACGACCCTGGAAACGTCTTCTCTATGCCGGCAGCCAAATGAAAGATCACTGCCACATCTTTTGCCATTTTCGCGCAGTCCTCGCGGGACAACAGATTGCCCTGCACGATCTCGGCTGCCGCGTTTGGGGCGGTCGCAAGGATCGCATCGAGACGGGCCAAGCTGCTCGATGGCCGGACTAGGCAACGGAGATTCGTAAAACCAGACCGAAGCAATGATTCGACCACTTTCGAACCGATGAAACCATTTGAGCCGGTAATCAGTATCGGATCGTCCAAGCCAATGATCATGTCGTTTTTCTTCATCGCGGGTTTCTTAGTGCTGTAAGATTAGCCGATGACTATGTTAGTGGACGGCGATAAATCAAGTTTTCCAGCGTTCGCTCGAATTTAGTATTCTGAATCGAATGTGTACTTGCTAGTCCGAATTGCCGCTCTGTTGCTGCGCGTACACTTCACGCCGTTCAGTGGCAAGCGACTTATCGTAGGCTTCCTCCGGCTCATAAACGACAACATGGCTTCCCCTGCTGGAGAAGGAGAACGGAACATGCAACAGGTTCTTAAGCCGCAACCGCAACGCTTGCCGCCGCTCCGGTGGAACGAAGAACAGCATGAAACCACCACCGCCGGCTCCAAGGAGTTTACCGCCGAGAGCGCCAGCGCTACGCCCAGCCTCATAAATCTCATCGAGGTCGGTATTCGTTATGCTTTGCGTCAGCGTTCTCTTCACCTGCCAGCTTTCGTGCAACAGATGGCCAAACTCATTTAGCGAACGATTTGGATCCGTGACGATTGCTTCAGCTTCGCCTACCATCTGAAGCATCATGTCGAGCTCATGTTTCCGGTGTGGTGTCATTCTGATCTGTTCCTTGGCGATTTCGGAAGCAGTTCGCGCAAATCCAGTAAAGTAAAGCGCGCAATTTTGCTGGAGGGCGGCTAACCGTTCTTGCGAAACTAGTATCTGCTTCGCTTCAATGCCGCCGTCCACGTTGAAATTAATGCGGTTGAAGCCCCCATGCGCTGCGCTGACTTGGTCCTGTGATCCAACGGCCTCTCTTAGTAGCTGCTGCTCTACGTGGATTGCATCCGCTGCCAGCGAATGCTTATCGCGCATCCGGTCTCTGAGTGCATACAAACCCAGCAAAAGCCCAACGGTGAATGCCGAACTCGTACCTAGGCCGGTCCGCGCGGGCAAGTCGGCAACGTGATGAACCTCGACTCCTTCGCTGACTCCCAAGTAATCCAAGCATGCGCGCACTGACGGATGTTCAATTGCGCTATTGTTGACGACGTTTTCAACCTTCGAATAGGAGATTCGGCTGTGGTATTCGAAGAAAGGCGGTAGTCGCCGACAAGTGATGTAGCAGGACTTGTCGATGGTCGTAGACAGCACCGCGC
>Ga0210406_10003781_pt1 | contig 16431 bp, 17 predicted proteins | sample IncBWC30MmetaG_FD_155454 | JGI IMG/M metagenome (GOLD analysis project Ga0210406, IMG submission 155454) | Forest soil microbial communities from Barre Woods Harvard Forest LTER site, Petersham, Massachusetts, United States - Inc-BW-C-30-M | ecosystem: Environmental > Terrestrial > Soil >... | reverse complement strand
CACCGCCGAGATCGACGTGATGTTGACGATCGCGCCGCCGCCATGCTCGCGCATCAGAGGTGCCGCCGCCTTGGTGCACAGGAACGGACCGGTGAGATTGACCGCCAGCACCCGGTTCCAGTCAGCGTTGGAAGTTTCCAGGAGCGGCGCGAACACCGCGATCCCCGCATTATTGACCAGCGCGTCGAGCCTGCCGAAGCGCCGGCTGACCGCCTCTATCGCCCCGGTGACCGCGCTGGCGTCGGAGACGTCGCAAGCCAGCGCCAGCGTGTGTTCCGGGGCGGCCAACGCCGCGACCGCGCCCTGCAGCAATTCGCGCTCGATGTCGAGCAGCGCGACGCGCCAGCCGTCGGCCAGAAACCGTTTCGCCACCGCAAGTCCGATGCCGCGCGCGGCGCCGGTGACCAGCGCAACCTTGTGCGAGGAGGGAGTCATGGTTCGCGTCCATCCGCCAATGATCGGTTTCGCGCTCCTATAACCGATGCATCGGGCCGTGTCTCGGACGTAAGAACCAGCCGTTCGGCGACGCGCAGCATCGCCGGCTCGCAGGAGCGTCAGATCCGGTTTCGTTGGGCGGATCGATCAAGCCGTCTTGTTCGTGAAGGCACCGACGATGGCGGTGAGAACGGCGCCCGCAACGCCGCCACCGGCGATCTGGCCGACGATGCTGCCGATATCCGGTGTCGATGTCGTATTGGCGAGCAGCGGCAGCAGCATGCCCAGGATCTGTCCTCCCACGCCGCCGCCGATAGCGCCTGCGATGGTGTTTCCAAGCGTACCGAGATCGATGTTCTTGGTGGTACCCGCAATGACATTTCCGCCGACGGCGCCACTGATGATCTGGATGATCAGATTGACGAGCAATCCCGACATGACGCGATACTCCCCAGGGCCGGTGTTCAGTTTCAGCGTGCACGACGCCGGACCATCGCCGCGTGGTAGAGCTTAGGCGCGGTGGAACCGAAAAGTCATGCTGCGTTCGCGAAGAACTCGAATGAAAATGTGAGCAACGCAGGTGCAGCAAGGCCGGCGGCCCAAGACCTTAGGCAACGCCGCCTACGGCGGCGCCGTTATCAAGCCAGTTCGGCGAAGGCGCGCTGCATGTTGGAGGACATGTCGCCGGCACAATGCTTTGCTCTTCGACGGCGGCGGCGGCTGACGCAATGAACTCGTTCACGCTCCCTACTTGCGCGCCATCACACGCTCATATGCCGCCTGCAATCGTTCGCCGACCGACGGTCCGTTTTTCCTGCGCCGCTTCGCGCCGAGATGGGTTTCGCGCAACTCGTCCATGAACTCGGCCCACATCTTCGGGCCGCCCTCGCTCAACAGTTTGGCGCGGATGCCGAGCTCCTCGCTGACCGGGAGGTATTTATATCCCCACGCCGACATCTGGGCGAGGATCGGCAACAGCTCGATGCCCTGTTCGGTGAGCGAGTAGATTCCCTTCTGCTTGTGGCTGGGATCGTCCTCGCGGGTGATGATACCTTGCTCGAGCAGCGTCTTCAGGCGGTCGGCAAGGATGTTGGAGGAAATGCCTTCGTCGGATTTGGTCAGCAACTCGCGGAAGTGCCGGCGGTTGCCGAACATCATGTCGCGGATCACGAGCAGGCTCCATTTGTCGCCGACCACTTCGAGCGTGAGATTGATCGGGCAGCCAGAGCGCTTGGTATCGGTCATGTGACTCGCGGGCCGCTGTGCCCGGATGCGCAGCGAAAAAATTGCTTGCAATATTGCATCAGTTTATCCAGACTGCAACCAGTTGCAAAATGCAATTGGTTACCAGGGAGGTTATATGTCGCTCACGCTGCATTTCCATCCGCTATCGTCCTTTTGCTGGAAAGCGCTGATCGCACTTTACGAGCACGGCACGCCGTTCACGCCGAACTCGGTCAATCTCGGCGATGAAGCCGAGCGTGCGGCGCTGTTGAAGCTGTGGCCGATCGGCAAGTTTCCGGTATTGCGCGACGAAACGCGGGACCAGACCATCCCGGAATCGAGCATGATCATCGAATATCTCGATCGCTTTTATCCTGGTGCAATGCCGTTCATTTGCGCTGATCCGGACCTCGCCTGGCAGACCCGGCTGCGCGACCGCTTCTATGACCTCTATGTCCATCTGGCCGTGCAAAAGATCGTCGATGACCGGCTGCGGCCGTCAACGAGCAAGGATCCGCACGGCGTAGCGGAGGCGAGGGCCCGGCTGCGCACAACCTATGACATCATCGACCGCCAGATGGCCGGCAGTGCCTGGGCGATGGGTGATACGTTCGGGTTGGCCGACTGCTCGGCGTTTCCAGCCTTGTTCTATGCCAACAAGGTCGAGCCGTTCGGCGGCGCCCGTCGCAACATCACGGCGTATCTCGATCGCCTGAGCGCGCGCCCTTCGATCGCGCGGGTCGTGAAGGAGGCCGAACCCTATTTCAAGCTGTTTCCGCAGTGAGGCGTCACCATGCCTTCAGAAAAGTCTGCCATCATCCGCGCCATCTTCGCAGCCTATCTCGCCAACGATCGCAAGGCGGTGGAGAATTATCTCACCGACGATTTCCGCTTCACCAGTCCCTATGACGATGCGATCGACAAGACGACTTATTTCGAGCGATGCTGGCGCGGCAGCGACTGGATCGAACGACACGAGCTCGAGCGAATTGTCGTTGAGGGCAACGAAGCCTTTGTGACCTACTGCTGCTTCGCCACGGACGGCAAGAGCTTTCGCAATACCGAGTTCTTCCGCTTCGAAGGCGACAAGATCAGGAACATCGTCTATTTTGGCGCAAGTTACCAGCACGGCGTCTTTGCCAAATTGCCGCAATAAGAAATCTGCCAAATTAAATTTTACAAACAAAAACCCCGAATAAAAACTCCCGGCATGTCGGCGGAACGCGATCCGGTTCGCCATGTCGGGGGAAGATGCTTGAGCATATTGGCAAGGAAGCCGGATGATTGATCTCGCGAATACCTGCGCCATCTCGTGACTCACGCCGCGGGCGCAATTACCTTGGAAATAATTCCATGCGCGTTGTCGGTGCCGCAAAACCCCATTCGTCCTGTTGATGAGCGCCGGTTCACGGCCGGCCCGGATGTCCAGTTCAAACGGAGAGTGGCGATGCGATTCATGGTGATTGTGAAGGCGAGCGAGGATTCCGAAGCCGGCATCATGCCAAGCACGGAATTGCTCACCGCGATGGGCAAGTTCAACCAGCAGATGGCGAAAGCCGGTGTGATGCAGGCAGGCGAGGGGCTTCATCCCTCCTCGAAAGGCGCGCGGCTGAAATATGCCGGGGGTCCGGCCGCGGTGAGCCGTGGTCCTTTCAATCTGACCAACGATCTGGTCGCCGGTTTCTGGCTCATTCAGACCAAATCCCTGGACGAAGCGATCGATTGGATGAAGCGCGCGCCGTTCGATGGCGGTGCCGAGATCGAGATCCGGCAGGTGTTCGCGGCGGAAGATTTCGGCGAGGCGCTCACGCCGGAACTGCGCGAACAGGAAGCCCGCCTGCGCGCCGAGATCGAGAACAAGTAAGCGGTCACGCCATTCGGAGACAGGAACCGACATGCGATTCATGATGCTGATGATACCGGCGGGGTATGAGACGGCGGCGGCGGGCGCCATGCCCTCCGCCGAGGCCGTCGCCGCGATGACGGAATATAACGAGGCACTGGAGGAGGCCGGCGTGTTGGTCACGCTCGACGGGCTGCACCCGCCGTCGATGGGGGCGCGGGTGTCGTTTGCCGCCGGCAAACCGGTGGTGACTGACGGTCCCTTTACCGAGGCCAAGGAGGTGCTCGGCGGCTATTGGATGATCGACGTGACCTGCCGCGAGGAGGCGATCGCCTGGGCCAAACGTTGTCCGGCATCGGCCAACGAGATCATCGAAATCCGTCAGGTGCAGGAAATGTCGGATTTCCCTCCCGATGTTCAGGAGGCGGCGGTTGGCTTTCCCGAACTGCAGGGCCAACCAGCGCGATAAGGCAGCTGACGCCGGTTTCTAGTGACCTTTGCTGCCGGCTCATGTAAAAGTCATTTACATGAGTTGGCGCAAGGAACAGAGCCGCACCGAGCGCGGCTATCATCACGGCAATCTGAAAGAGGCGTTGCTGCAGGCAGCGCTCGATCTGATCGCAAAGAAGGGTCCCGCCGGGTTCACCTTTGCCGATGCCGCGCGGCTGGCCGGCGTCAGCCCAGCGGCGCCGTACCGGCATTTTCGCGATCGCGACGAACTGCTGTCCAGCATCGCGCAACGCGGTTTCGAGCAGTTCGAGCAGGTGCTGGCCGCGGCGTGGGACGACGGCCGTCCGGATACAGTCAGCGCGTTCGAACGGGTCGGCAAGGCCTATCTCGCCTTCGCCCGCGAGGAGCCGGCGTTCTATTCGGCGATGTTCGAATCGGGACTTCCGGTCGACCTGAATCCGGCGCTGCTTGCGGCCAGCGAGCGCGCCTTCGCTATCATCAGAGCGGCTGCCGAACGGCTCGCCGCGTTGGCGCCGCCGGGCCAGCCACGGCCGCCGGCATTGATGATGGCGTTGCATATCTGGTCGATGTCGCACGGCGTGGCCTCACTGTTTGCGCGTGGCGACGCGGCGCGCCGCAAGCTGCCGATGTCGGCGGAAGACCTGCTGGAAGCCGAGGTGCTGATCTATCTGCGCGGCCTGGGCTTCCCGACCGACCGCAAGCCGGCGGCGCCAAGCGGCCAACCTGGTCAAAAGCCTGCCGCGCCGCCGCCTGTCCCTCCGGCGGGCGCGAGCCCGTCTTCCGGCGCGTCGGCCGCGCCTGCCGGGGCTTCCGGTCCGCCACCTGGACCCTGGGGCACCCCAAAATAAATTTCACGACCCGGCCGGCGCCCGGCTTGACAAAAACCCGGCGCGGTTTAGGTATGTAAATGTTATTTACATTCACAACGGCGTGTTGCCGTCACGGAGAGGGAAATGGCCTACACCGCAGATGTCAATCAATGGCGCGGGCCCACTGAAGAGCCTTACCGCCCGCATATGCATATTCACCCCGGCATGGTGATCGCGACCATTCTTGGCTTCCTGTTCTGGTGGCCGGTTGGTCTTGCCTTCCTCTTTTTCACACTCAGGAGAACGAGCATGGGTTGCTGGAGCCATCAGGATCACTGGCAGAACAAAATGGAGCGGATGCAGTACAAGATGGACCGGATGCGCGGCCGGATGGAACGTCGTGGCTTCGGCTTTGGCTTCGGCCCGCCCTCGAGCGGTAACCGCGCCTTCGACGAATACCGCATGGAGACGCTGCGGCGCCTCGAGGAGGAGCAGACCGAATTCAAGGATTTCCTCGAGCGGCTGCGTCACGCCAAGGACAAGGATGAGTTCGACCAGTTCATGGCGCAGCACCGCTCGCGTCCGACCCCGCCCTCCGATGGCCAGCCGCAAAGCTGATCCCGGAAGCCTGATCTAAGCCTCAGGCGAAATGCCCCCATCAGCCTGACGGCACACCGCCGCCCGTTTGCGAAAAGCAGACGGGCGGCTTTGTTTTGGGGGTCTGGACCCGGTATCGCGGAAATGGCCGTTTATCGGGCCTTGCCGTCTCTTTGCCGCAAGGCAAAATCCCCTTGGTAACCCCGCCTTAACCATGATTAGCGTTTGTTTAGGGACGTAAGGACGCGCTGATTAGCCCTCGTTTTGACATGTTGACAGGGGAAGCAGGCCCCGGCTTTGGACGGGCCTCCCATGCGACACAACAAGGCTTTCACGTTGGCGTTTGGCCAGCGTGCCCGACGCGCGGCTAGGAACCGGCGGCGGGTCGCTCCCCGGGGGATTTTGAGACGTTGAGAGGATACCGATCATGAATCCGGCCGACGTGGCTCAGTCAGCCCTGCCGATCGCATCGAGCGACGTATCGTTGATCGCACTGTTTCTGCAGGCCGCGCTGATCGTCAAAGTGGTCATGCTGGGGCTGCTTGCCTGCTCGGTCTGGGTGTGGGCGATCGCGATCGACAAGATCTTTCTTTATTCGCGCACCAAGCGCGCGATGGATCGTTTCGAGCAGGCGTTCTGGTCCGGCCAGTCGATCGAAGAGCTCTATCGCGCCTTGTCGGCAAAGCCGACGCAATCGATGGCGGCCTGTTTCGTCGCGGCGATGCGCGAATGGAAGCGGTCGTTCGAAAGCCAGGCGCGGTCCTTTGCCGGGCTGCAGATGCGGATCGAGAAGGTGATGAACGTCTCGATCTCGCGCGAGATCGAGCGGCTGGAGCGCCGGCTGCTGGTGCTGGCCACCGTCGGTTCCGCCGGGCCCTTTGTCGGCCTGTTCGGCACCGTCTGGGGCATCATGTCGAGCTTCCAGTCGATCGCCGCCTCCAAGAATACCTCGCTGGCGGTGGTGGCGCCGGGTATCGCGGAGGCGCTGTTTGCCACCGCAATCGGCCTTATCGCTGCCATCCCGGCGACTATTTTCTACAATAAATTCACGTCCGAAGTGAACCGGCAGGCCCAGCGGCTGGAGGGGTTCGCCGACGAATTTTCAGCGATCCTGTCGCGCCAGATCGACGAGCGGGCGTGAGGAGCGGTATATTATGAGCGCACCGGTGAGCACCAGATCATGGCGATGAACATGGCAGGTTCGGCCGGCGGCGGTGGCCGCCGCGGGCGGCGTCGCGCCAACGTGATGGCGGAGATCAACGTCACCCCGATGGTGGACGTCATGCTGGTGCTGCTGATCATCTTCATGGTGTCGGCACCATTGCTGACGGTGGGCGTGCCACTCGATCTGCCGCAGACCCAGGCCAAGAGTCTCGAACAGGACAAGACGCCGCTTCAACTGTCTGTCGATATCAAGGGCAAGATCTTCATCAACGATACCGAAGTCTCGATGACTGACTTGGTTCCGAAATTGAAGGCGATCACCGATGCCCGCGGCGGCATGGATGAACGCATCTTCATGCGGGCGGACAAGAAGGCGGATTACGGCACCGTCGCGAGGGTGATGGGCCAATTATCGGGTGCCGGCTTCAAGCGGCTGGCGCTGGTCACCGAAGTGGATCAGGGGTCCTGACGGGTGAATGTGAAGGTCGACAAGACACTGCTTGCGTCTGTGGCCCTGCACGTCCTCGTGATCGGGTGGGGACTGGTGTCGTTCTCGTCCAAGGCCTTCGAATCCATACCGGAAGAATCGCTGCCGGTTGACATCATTTCCTCCGACCAACTGGCCAAGGTCACCGCCGGCATGAAGACCGGCAAGAAGGAAAATCCGAAGCCGCTGGTGGAGAAGGTCGCCGAAGCGAAGCCGCCGGTCGACGACGCCGTCGGCAAGATCAGTGACAAGCCGCCGGTTGTGACCGACACCTCGCCGCCGCCGACCCCGAAGGTTGAGAAGCCGGTCGAGAAAAAGCCGGATCCGCCGAAGCCGGTGGCCGAGAGCAAGCCCAAGGAAGAGCCGAAGCCGCAAGAGAAACCGATCGAGAAGAAGCCGGATCCGCCCAAGGTCGATCCGATCGCGGAAGCTCTGAAAAAGGAAGAGAAGAAGCCGCCGCCGAAGCCGGTCGCCCAGGCTGCAGCCCCGCAACCGCCGAAGCCGAAGGCCGAGCGGACGCTCGATCAGTCGAAAATCGCGGCGCTGCTCGACAAGCGCGATCCGAGCCGGCAGGCGATCACCGGCGACACGCTGAATTCGAACGCTGCGCTTGGACTGTCCAAGGGCAAGGCTGCGGATAATTCCGCGACCTGGGGCACGATGTTCCAGTCTCAGGTTGAACGCTGCTGGAAAAAACCCTTTGGCGGCATCGAGAGCCAAAATCCAGAAGCGGTTTTCGAAATCAAATTGAAGCGCGACGGCACGCTCGAAGGCGCGCCGATTCCGGAGGGATCGCCCTCGACGCCGTATCTGCGCGTCTACCAGGAGAGCGCGCTGCGCGCGATTATCGAATGCCAGCCGTATAATCTGCCTGCGGCCTTTTTTGACGAATGGAAATATTTTTCGCCGGTGTTCACCGAGCGAAGGACTTGATCAAAACGTGAGAGTGGCCGCCCATCGGCGGCCAGAAACGTGAAACGAAGCGCGTAACAACATGACCCACAAAGATGGATTGCGTGAGATGGCGTTCCGCCCCAGCCGCCGGCAGATTATTTCCGGAATGGCCGCGCTCGGCGTTTTGACGGGCGCGGGTGCGCGCGATGCCTTCGGTCAGGCGCCGAAACGCATCATCGTGCCGGAGGGTGAGTTCACGCCGCTGCCGATCGCAATCCCGAATTTCGTTGCGGGAACGGCGGCGGATGGCGATGTCGGCGTCGGCGTGACGCAGGTCATCACCAACAATCTCAAGCGCAGCGGGCTGTTCAACCCGATCGATCAGGCCGCCTATATCGAGCGCGTCACCAATATCGACACCGCGCCGCAATTCGCCAATTGGAAGACCATCAACGCGCAGGCGCTGGTGACCGGCCGCATGACCCGCCAGAACGATGGCCGTCTGAAGGCCGAGTTCCGGCTCTGGGACGTCGCCACCGGCCAGCAATTGGCCGGTCAGCAATATTTCACCTCGCCGGAATATTGGCGGCGGATCGCGCACATCATCTCCGATCAGATCTATGAGCGTCTGACCGGCGAGAAAGGCTATTTCGACAGCCGCGTGGTGTTCGTCGACGAAAGCGGTTCGGCGCAACGCCGGGTCAAGCGGCTCGCTCTGATGGATCAGGACGGCGCCAATGTGCGCTATCTGACCAAGGGCTCCGACCTGGTGCTGACGCCTCGGTTCTCGCCGTCGACCCAGGAAATCACCTATATGGAATTCGGCCAGGGCGACCCGCGGGTGTACCTGCTCAATATCGAGACCGGGCAGCGCGAGATCGTCGGCAACTTTCCGGGCATGTCGTTCTCGCCGCGGTTCTCGCCGGACGGCCAGCGCGTCATCATGAGCCTGCAGCAGGGCAGCAATTCGAACCTGTTCGTGATGGACCTGCGTTCGAAATCGACCACGCGGCTTACCGATACGCCGGCGATCGATACGTCACCGTCCTACGCCCCGGATGGGTCGCGGCTGTGTTTTGAATCCGACCGCGGTGGCAAGCCGCAGATCTACGTGATGCCGGCGGCCGGCGGCCCGGCGCAGCGCATCTCCTTTGGCGACGGCATCTACTCGACCCCGGTATGGTCGCCGCGCGGCGATTACATCGCCTTCACCAAGCAGGGCGGCGGACAGTTTTCGATCGGCATCATCAAGCCCGACGGCTCGGGCGAACGTATCCTCACCTCCAGTTTCCACAATGAGGGGCCGACCTTTGCGCCGAACGGCCGCGTGCTGATGTTCTTCCGCGATCCCGGCGGCAATGACGGCGCGTCGCTGTTCACGGTGGACATTTCCGGGCGCTTCGAGCAACGCGTGCCGACGCCGGGCTTCGCGTCCGATCCGGCTTGGTCGCCGCTATTGTCCTAAAGCCACCAGCCGCATCGTGCCTCGGTGACGGCTGATGCGGCGCCCGGCAAAGCTTGCCTAGCTTGCTGATCTAGCAGGCGATTTTCATTTCCCGAAACGAAAAACAATATCTCGGTAACGATATTCCCTCAGAAAGACTTCATCTGCGGCAGGTAGAGTGTGCGCCGAGAAGGACGTGCGCCCGAACATGCAGCTTACCAATCAGCGGGAAGTACCTGACCAGAAAACGTCGCCGTATCTTCGCGCGGCGTTGATCGATTCGCTGTTCGAAACTCCCGCTCCGATGCTTACGGGCCTCGTCTTCGGAGCCGGCTCGGCCGCTATGACCGCGCTGAAGACCGGAGAAACGCTGATCTGGGCGTGTGTCGCGCTTCTCATCTTCGCTGGCGTCGCCCGCGCGTTCGTCCTGCATCGGTACCATGCGCGCGAATCGACCGTGACTGCCGGTGAAGCGGCGCGGTGGAAGAAGCTCCATCAGGTGGGGGCGATGATCCAGGCCGCCGCGCTCGGCATATGGTGTTCCGCCACGCTGTTGGCCAGCGACGATGCCGTAGCCCATATGATTTGTTTATCCGTCACCACTGGTATCCTGGCGGGAGGTGCGGGCAGGGCCTATGGACGGCAATGGGTATTCCAGCTGCAGGCTGCACTGATCTTCGGTCCAACCGTGATCGCGCTGGCGGTACGTGGCACGCCCTATTACATAGCGATGTCGGTCGTGTGCGCCGCATTTCTTGTGGCCGTTCTGCAAATTTCGGCCAATTTGCACAGGATCTTTATGCAGGCGCTGGTGGCGCGCGAGCGTGAGGCAGCGCTGGCCGGCCAGTTCGATACCGCGCTGAACAATATGCCCCACGGGCTGTGCATGTTCGCGGTCGATGGACGGCTTGCGGTGATGAACCACCGCTTCGGCGAGATGATGGAGTTGCCTGAAGATCTCATGCAGCGCGGGGCGAACGCGACCGATATCATCGCCGCCTGCGTCCAGGCCGGATCGATTTCGTCAGCCAGCGGCGACATGATCCTTGCCGAGATCGAGGATACCCGGACCAGGGACATGATCACCACCGATCCTAACGTGGATCGTGCCCGATCGCTGTCGTGGACTTTCCAGCCGATGACCGGAGGCGGTTCCGTTGTGCTGGTGGAAGACATCACCGAACGGCGCAACGCCGAAGCCAGGATCAGCCACCTGGCGCGGTACGACGAACTGACGGCGCTCCCCAACCGGCTCAATTTCCGTGACGAAATCGAGCGGTTGCTAGCCCTGTCTCACGGGCTGTCGGCATTGCTGTTTGTCGACCTCGACCAGTTCAAGCAGGTCAACGATACGCTGGGTCACCCCTGCGGCGATGAATTATTGCGCGCCGTTGCCGAGCGGCTGCGCGGCATGCTGCGCCCCGAGGATTTTGTCGCGCGCTTCGGCGGTGACGAATTTGTCGTGTTCCAGCAGGATATCGAATCACCCGAGGACGCGGCCGGTCTCGCCCGACGCATCGTCGATCGCCTCAGCGAGCGCTACAAGATCGACAACCATTTGGTCGAGATCGGCGCCAGCGTCGGCATCGCGATGACAGCGCCGGGCGTCAGCGCAGACACGCTGCTCAAGAACGCGGACATGGCGCTCTACCGCGCCAAGGCTGACGGCCGCGGCACCTTCTGCTTCTTCCGCGAGGAAATGGCGCAAACCGTCGAGTCGCGCCGCAACATGGAGATCGACCTGCGCAAGGCGCTGGCTAACGAGGAATTCGAGCTGTTCTATCAGCCGCTGATCAACCTGAAGTCGGGCCGGATTTCGACCTGCGAGGCGCTGCTGCGCTGGAATCATCCGCTGCGCGGCACGGTTTCGCCGATCGATATCATCCCGGTCGCCGAGGACATGGGCCTGATCGTCGATCTCGGCCGCTGGATCCTGCGCAAGGCCTGCATGGAATGCATGAAATGGCCGGAAGGCGCCAGCGTCGCGGTCAATTTCTCGCCGCAACAATTCCATCAGCGCGATGTGCTGAGCGAGGTTCGCTACGCGCTCGAGGTATCCGGCCTGCCCGCGCACCGGCTCGAGATCGAGATCACGGAATCGTCGCTGCTGCGCAACACGCAATTGACCCACGATGTGCTCTCGCAGTTGAGCGCGATCGGCGTGCGGATCTCGCTGGACGATTTCGGCACCGGCTATTCGAGTTTGAGCTATCTGCATAATTTCCCGCTCCAGAAGGTGAAGATCGATCGTTCCTTCCTGGAAGGAATCGACACCGACCGTCCGCTCACCTTGTTGCGCGGCGTGGCGCGGCTTTCCGCCGATCTCGGAATGAAGGTCGTGGTCGAAGGCATCGAGACCAACGAGCAGCTCGAACTGATTACCGCGGATGGAACCGTGACCGAGGGGCAGGGCTACCTGTTCAGCCGGCCGGTTCCCGCTGCGCGTGTGCGCCAGCTGCTCAACGCATCGCACGGCCGACATCAGCCCGACGAGCCGATGCTGGCAGTGGTCTCGCGATCCATCGCCTGATTTTATCTCGATCAGTTCCGCGTTTGGCCAAAGCCTGCCTCGGCGGGTTTTCGCACACACGCCTTAACCCTAACATCGCTAAAGCTTTGCATTTTTGTTAAGGAGCCGTTAATCTTCTCACTCGCGGAAGTTGCTTTGACGTGTGAGGGGATATCTGATGAAGTCCGTTGCCAAAGTGGCCAGTTCGCTCTTTGTGCGGGAATCAGGACTGTCTGATCGAGTCGATTACCGACTCATGGAATCTCCCGAGGAAAAAGATTCCATCTATTTGATGCGTTACAAGGCCTATCTACATGGCGGAGTGACCGCACCGGCCGAGTCTCAGCGTGTCAGCGATCATTACGATGATGCGCCCAACGCCTGGGTCTTTGGAATTTATGTCGACGGAGCATTATGCAGTTCTCTGCGCCTCAACGTGGTGACCTCGGATTGTCGGGTTTCCGGGTCGGCTGACTTGTTCGGCGATGTTCTTCACCCTCGGCTCGATCAAGGCGAAGTCTTTATCGATCCGCTTCGTTTCGCTGCGGACCCCGAAAAAGCACGCCAGTTCCCTGAGCTTCCCTATCTGACGGTGCGGCTCGCCTATATGGCGTGTGAGTATTTCAACGCAAATACCGGGCTCGCGCTCGTTCGTGCCGAGCACCAGGCGTTCTATCGCCGGGTCTTCATGAGCAACGTCATCGCCGAACCGCGTTCGTTTCCGGGATTTTTGCCAAAGGTGGCATTGATGGCGTCCGATTACCGGGCCGTGCGGGAAAAGGTCATGACCCGTTTTCCCATCATGTGCTCAAACGCGATTGAGCGGCGGATGCTGTTCCAGCGCAGCGCCGAGCGCCTGTCGTTGGTTACCGAGGCGAAGGTTTCGCCGCTCGAACGTGCACCGGTTGCCCAGAACTCCTGACGCGATTTGCCCCCGACAGATTTGTGACAATGGGGGCCGGATCGGTCCGGGCCAGGTCCCGTGGATGGCCGTCCCGCCCGCGCGCGCTTCGTCCGCCAGCAATCCGTGCTGAAATGACCGCACAACGGATCATTCCGACATCGCTCGCGCTTGCCTTCACCCTAGCGCCACATTTACAACCCATTAACCATTGCGATTGCTTTTCGCCGTTCGGGGGCATTTGATCGGCCTTGGCAACACCCCGTCAAGGTTGACGGAACGTTCGCTTAACCATCGCCCTGTAGACCGGATAACAGTTGGAAAACGTGAGCGTGGAGGCTCCTGGAATGAAACATCAGATGCGTATCCTCCAGGGATTGAAACTGGTTGCGGTGCTGGCGGTGGCGCTGTCGATGGGCGCTTGCGCCAACAAGAATATCGGTGCCGATGCGATGGCCAGTGCGGCGACCCCGGGCAGCCAGCAGGACTTCGTGGTCAATGTCGGCGACCGCGTGTTCTTCGAGAGCGACCAGACCGATCTGTCGCCGCAGGCGATCGCGACCCTGGAAAAGCAGGTGCAGTGGCTGCAGACCTATAACCGCTATTCCTTCACCATCGAAGGTCATGCGGATGAGCGCGGCACCCGCGAATACAACATCGCGCTTGGTGCGCGGCGCGCCCAATCGGTTCGCTCCTTCTTTGCCTCGAAAGGCATCGATCCAAGCCGGATGCGGACGATCTCTTACGGCAAGGAACGCCCGGTGGCGGTCTGTAACGACATCTCGTGCTGGTCGCAGAACCGTCGCGCCGTTACCGTCCTGAACGCCAGTTCCTGAACGTTCGCGGTCCGCTAAATTAGATCGCCGGCGCCTTCGGGCGCCGGCTTTGTTTTGCCGATGCCGCTCGCGGGCCGCCGTTTGTATCAGTCACAATTCTGGCGTACTCCCTCTCTCAATGTAGCTTGCTTTCAAGTTACGCAGCTTTCGTTGCCGGACAAAATGTCATCCAGATTTCACAGAATTACCCACGCCGCGGTACTGTCCGCGACGCTGGCGCTTGGGTCCTCGCTCGCCTTCGCGCAGTCCGATGACGGCGATCCGGAAATGCGAATCCAGCAGCTCGAGAACCAGCTGCGGCAGCTCACCGGCCAGAACGAGGAGCTGGCGCATCAGAATCAGGTGCTGCAGGACCGGTTGAGGAGTTTGCAGGGCGGGGCTCAGCCGGCTGTCGGCGGTGCGCCGGTCGCGGCTCAGCCGCCCGCGGTTGCGCCGCCCATGGCCGCCCTGCCGCCGCCGAACCCGGCCTATCGGCAGCCGCCACCGCAGCCCGGTTACGAGCAGCCGCAGATCAATGCGCCGGCGCCAATCTACCAGGAGGAAGCGCCAGCGCAGGCACAGGTACCTGGCCGGCGCCGTGGCGACGCCTTCGATCCCAACCAGAATCCCAATGCGCCCGGCGCCCCGCGCGCGCTCGGCGGCGGTCAATTGCCGGTGGCGAACGATGCTCCGGTCGGTGCGCCCGGCGGACGCGGTCCGGGTGAACCGCTCAATCTCGGCTATCCCGGCGCGCGCGATCCCGGTGGCGCTCCGCCGCCAGCGACCGGTCCTGGCGGTGCCAGGCTAACCACCCTGCCGCCGTCGGCGACGCCAAAGGACGAATTCGATCTCGGCATCGGCTACATGCAGCGCAAGGACTATGCGCTCGCCGAAGAAACCATGCGCAATTTCGGGCAGAAATACCCCAGCGATCCGCTGATCGCGGATTCGCAATACTGGCTCGGCGAGAGTTTCTTCCAGCGTCAGCAATATCGGGATGCCGCGGAAGCCTTCCTTGCGGTGACCACCAAATTCGACAAGTCGGCCAAGGCGCCGGATGCCTTGCTGCGGCTCGGACAATCGCTGGCTGCGCTGAAAGAGAGGGAAGCCGCCTGCGCCGCTTTCGGCGAAGTGACGCGGAAATATCCGCGCGCCTCGAGCGGCGTCAAAGCCGCGATCGATCGCGAGCAAAAACGGGCCAAGTGCTGAGGTCGCAAGTTCTGACGTCGCGGTTCTGAACTCGGTCGTGTGCGCCGCGGCGCACGCGATGCCGCGCGGCAAACGTCACGCAGTACTGGGCCTCGATCGCATCTCGGCATAAAATGGCTGGCGCCTCGAGGGCGCTTTGACCGGCGACGCCATGCCTCACGACGATGATTCTGCGATCTCGGCGAGCGACGCGAAAGATCTTTTCGCCGAATGGAAGACCGTGCCCGCGCTTGTGCTGGCGGTTTCCGGCGGCCCTGACTCCGTCGCGCTGATGTGGCTTGCGGCGCGCTGGCGCCGGGCGTTGAGCCGTGGTCCACGCCTTGTGGCGGTCACCGTTGATCATGGCTTGCGCGCGGAATCCACCCGTGAGGCAAGCGAGGTCAAGCGGCTGGCGCGCAGCCTCAACTTGCCGCATCACACCTTGCGCTGGACCGGGGACAAGCCAAAGACCGGATTGCCGGCTGCGGCGCGCACGGCGCGATATCGCCTGCTGGCCAAGGCGGCGCAAGATCACGGTGCCACCCATATTCTGACCGCGCATACGCGCGACGATCAGGCCGAGACGCTGTTGATGCGAATGCTGCGCGGCAGCGGCATCGCGGGTCTTTCGGCGATGGCCCGGCAAACGCCGCGCGAGGGGGTGGTGCTGGCGCGTCCGTTTCTGAATGTGTCGAAGGCCCAGCTGATCGCGACCCTCGCCAAAGCCAAGGTCGCCTTCGCTGACGATCCGACCAACCGCGACGTCCATTTTACCCGGCCCAGGCTGCGCGCGCTGATGCCGGTGCTGGCCGCCGAGGGCGGCGATGCCAGGAATTTGGCGCGGCTGGCGGCACGGCTCGCGCGCGCCAATGCCGCGGTGGAAGTGTTGGCCGACGGCGCCGAGCGCTATCTCGCCTTGCGGGATCGGGAGGCTATGCATGCCGGGTCACACGCCGAAAATTCCAACCTGAAGATGTTCGATTTCGAAGCCTTCGCCGCTATCCCCGAAGAGATCCGGGTGCGGCTTCTGCAGCGCGCGATCGATCGTTTCGGCCATGAGGGACCGGCGGAGCTTGGCAAGATCGAAGCCCTGCTGTCGGCCTTGGAGCAGGCCGGCGCGAAAAAGACCCGGGGGCGACCAGCAAAGCTGAAACAGACCCTTGCCGGCGCCCTGATCAGCCTGGTTGACGGCCGAATCCGGGTCGAGCCAGCGCCGCCGCGTCGACTGCGGCGCCAGGAGCCGAAAAGCGGCCGGAAATCCGGAAGGTGAGGGCGCTGGACCGTGACCCCCATGCTCGCAGGACCTTAACCACCCCTGAAAAGGCCGGTTCCGAGCGCCATTATTTGAGCGGGAATCGCGCTACAATGCGCTAAATAGTCCTGTCTGGTTCCCTTGGCAGCGACCGGGGTGACACCTAGATTGTATATCAGCCGCGCGGGGATTCTTCTCTCGTGGCTGTCTCAGAATACTGCCAAGATACTATCAAGGATAAGGGCCGCGATCCGCGCGACCACGAAGGAAGATCGATGAACGCCAATCTGCGCAATTTCGCCCTCTGGGTTATTATTGTTCTGCTGTTGTTGGCATTGTTCACGCTCTTCCAGAATCCTGGTCAGCGCACCTCCTCGCAGGACATCTCGTTCTCGCAG
>Ga0210406_10003780_pt1 | contig 16435 bp, 9 predicted proteins | sample IncBWC30MmetaG_FD_155454 | JGI IMG/M metagenome (GOLD analysis project Ga0210406, IMG submission 155454) | Forest soil microbial communities from Barre Woods Harvard Forest LTER site, Petersham, Massachusetts, United States - Inc-BW-C-30-M | ecosystem: Environmental > Terrestrial > Soil >... | reverse complement strand
CACAAGGCGTAGACGCGGCGGCCGTGCAACTGGTACAAGAACTCAAAAGCCGCAGCATCCCCGGCCTGGGCCAAGCGGATGGCGTCCGCCTCAGTCAACGGTTTGGCTGACTGCGGCGAAGCCGGCGCTTTCGGATCGCGTGGTTGATTTCGAGCCAACGGTCCAATAGCGGCGCATCCATCATCTGGGATGCACCGGGTACCCCCTAGAGTTGTCCTAGCTTTAGCGCGCATATACAGATCAAACACCCTGGAAGGGTGGTTGTTGCAGAGGTGCCAAAAGAGGGCACAGCGAGCGAGCAGGCAGAACTATTGTGCCGCGCTTGAGGAGATTCGTCTATGGCGGATCGCGTGCGCACCGGCCGGGGCATGGGCTGCGTGGGCCCTTGCCTGGTCAAGGATGCTCTGCTGGAAGGCGTCGAGTTGGTCCGCGGGAAGGACGAGCAAGAACGACTTCAGGAGGACGATGGCTTCTCTTAGGCAGGTATTGATGTCGTAATGGTCGGCGTCCACCGCTGCCCACGTGCGTCTGGGATTTACTGAGGTGCCGTCGAAAAGGTCCGCAGCGGAGTGGCAATAATCGGCGCCGAGATCCTCCACCATTTCGCCCAGGGTACTGACCTTGGAGAGAAACTGAAGACGGTGGGAGAGGAGAACGTGGCTCAAAAGGCTGCTCATGCGGGCCGATTTCTGACTCTTATGTCCTTGGAAATTTGCCGGGTTAAGAGGGGCAGCGTTGGGAATAGTGCCGTAGTGTTTGGCGTGTTCATTGAGGGCGCGAAGCAAGCCCCCGAGGGGAGCGGTGAGCAAGAGGCAAAGTTCCGAGGAGACATGGACGGCTTCCAGGGACTTGCCAAGGCGCCGGTCCTGGCGCAACTCGAGAGCTTCATTGAGCGAGATACTAAACATAATGTAGTTGGATTCGAGTGCTTTGACGTTGTTGCGGAAAACAAGTTCTTGTTCAGCGGGCAACCAGGCGCGCCAGTCATGTTCGACCGAGGCTCCGCGGGCTGCGGGGGGGCGGACGGCGTCTTTCACGATCGTTCTCCGTGAGGGACAGAGTGCGGAGTATAGCAAAAACTTATCCAGAAGACACAGTTTTCTTCCTGATATCTCCCGATTCGGGAAAGCGGCGACGGTGAGAGCACAGTGCGAGGGCAGCCGGAAGGCGGATGGCTTGCCCTTGGGCATTCTACAGCTTCCGGAGGGGGAAGTGGTGCGTTCCTTGCTCGAAGGACGCGCGGGCCGCTATACTCGCGTGCATTCGAATCGAAAGGATTTACCGTTGCAATTTGAGCCACACGACCAGTTTGAGCAGCGCCAGAAGAAGCTGCAGCAGATCCAAGCGCTGGGACTGGATGCTTATCCCCGGGAGTTTCGCTGGACGGATACGCCGGCGGCGCTTGTGGAAAAGTACGGACAAGCATCAGGAACGGAGCTGGAGGCGGAGAAGCGGGAAGTGCGCGTGGCGGGCCGCGTGGTGTCCATCCGTTTGATGGGTAAAGCGGGTTTTGCGCACATGCAAGGGTCGGGGAAAAGAATCCAGATCTATGCAAAGAAAGATGTTGTGGGCGAATCGGGTTTTCAATTGTTTCAGCTGCTGGACCTGGGTGATCACATCGGAGTGCGCGGCCGCCTGTTTCGAACGAAGACCAATGAATTGTCGATTTGGGTCGAAGAGCTGTTCTTTCTTTCGAAAGCGCTGCTGCCGCTGCCGGAGAAGTGGCATGGATTGACAGATGTGGAGCTGCGTTACCGGCTGAGGTATCTGGACCTGATCGCGAATGAGAAGTCGCGGGAAGTGTTCGCGACGCGGGCGAGGATCATCCAGGAATTGAGGCGGTTTTTCGATGGCCGGGGCTATATTGAAGTTGAGACGCCGATGATGCATTCGATTCCAGGGGGAGCCGCGGCCCGTCCTTTCATTACACATCACAATACGCTGGACCTTGATTTGTATTTGCGGATAGCGCCGGAGCTGTACCTGAAGAGGCTGACGGTCGGCGGTTTCGATCGGGTCTATGAGATCAATCGGAATTTCCGGAATGAAGGGATTTCCACGCAGCACAACCCGGAATTCACGATGCTGGAGTTTTACGAGGCGTACAGCAACTACCGGGACCTGATGGATATGAATGAGCAGCTGTTTGCGATGCTGGCGAAGAATATTACCGGTTCGACGACGGTGAAGTACGGCGTGACGGAGCTGGATTTCTCTAAGATGCAACGGCTGTCCATGCGCGAAGCGATCGTCAAGTACTGGCCGCGAGAAGCGGGCGAGGCTCCCACGCTTGAAGGTTCGGGCGAACTATTTGAGCCACCGCCGCCTCCTACACTCGAAATGCTGGCTTCTGCCGGAGGCCCGAGAGAGGCGACGAGCCGATACAACGCTTGGGCCAAACAAACCGGGGCGCCCTACGCGGTAGCCAAAGGCACTCTGAGCGATGGCGAATGGACCGGGTTGCTCTTTGAAACCATGGCGGAAGACAAGCTGATGCAGCCCACCATTCTGCACGATTTCCCAACGGATATTTCGCCACTTTCGAAACAGAAGCCGGAAGATCCCTCGCTGACGGAGCGATTCGAGATTTACGTCGCGGGGATGGAAGTGGCCAACGGATTCTCCGAACTGAATGATCCCGCGGAGCAGGAACGCCGGTTCCAGGCGCAAATCGCGCAGGGCGGCGAGGAGATGCCGAAGCAGCTGGATGTGGACTATATTCGCGCGCTCTGCCACGGGATGCCGCCGACGGCTGGAGAAGGCATCGGGATCGACCGGCTCACCATGCTGCTGACCGACTCGCCATCGATCCGCGACGTTATCCTGTTCCCGCAATTGCGCCCTGAGGGCGGCGGGGAAGTATCTTCCTCTTCCGAAGCGCCTAGCGCGTAACGTATTCTTCCAAGCACAATGCGATTCGAATGGTTCGTCGCGCGCCGCTATCTGCGATCGCCGTACCGGCCGGCGGTGCTGCGGCTGGTGACCCTGTTTTCGGTGATCGGGGTGGCGGCGGGTGTGGCGACGCTGGTGATCGCGCTGTCCATGAACACCGGATTCCGCGAGACATTGCAAGAACGGTTGCTGGGAGTGACGGCGCATGTTTCGCTGACGCGGCCGGGCTCGGGAGGAATCCGGAACTACGAAGAGATGGCGACGAAGCTCGCGGCCACGAGTGGAGTGCGTTCGGTGACGCCGGCGGTATATCAGACGGTGTTGCTATCGTTCGCGGGACAGGCGCGTGGGGTGGTGACGAAAGGGATTGATCCGGAACGAGAGCGACGAAGCGACGAGGCGCTGCAGCGGATCGTCGAGGGGAAGCTGGATTTTTCGCAGGACCCCGACGGGATTGACGGACTGCTGGTGGGAAAGCAACTAGCGCAGGAATGGAAGCTTTCGCCGGGCGACTACGTGACGCTGACGAGTCCGCAAGGGAGGTTGACGCCGTTCGGGCTGATGCCGCGGACGCGGCGGTTTCGCGTAACGGGGGTTTTTGATTCGGGATTCTACGATTACGACGAGAATTGGTGTTTTATGAAACTGGCCGCGGCGCAGGAGCTATCCGGAGCAGGAGACCTGGTGAACGTGCTGGAATTCCGGCTGAACCAGCCGGAGCGCGCGGGGGAAATCGCGGAAGAGATTCGGCGAGCGTCCGGGCCGGGTTTTTCCGCGGCCACCTGGATGGAAGAAAACCGCGCGCTGTTCCGGGCACTACGATTGGAAAAGCTGGTGACGGCCATCTTCATCGGGTTGATCACGTTTGTGGCAGGGCTGAATATTTTGGTGGTGCTGTCGATGACGGTGACGGACAAGGCCCGGGACATTGCCGTGCTGATGTCCATGGGCACGCGGCGGGAGCAGATTCGGAAAATATTTTTGTGGCAGGGAATCACGATTGGGGCGGCGGGAACTTTAATGGGGCTGGTGATCGGGTATGCGTTTGCCTTTACCGCGGGGAGCTATCATCTGATTCCGCTCGATCCGCAGGTGTACGCTGTTCCCTATGTTCCTTTTCACCCGAGCGTAGCGGATGGATTGTGGATCACGATGGTGGCGATGGGGATTTCCGTGGTGGCTACAATTCTGCCGGCGCGTGCGGCGGCACGGCTCCTTCCGGTGGAGATTCTGCGGTATGAATAGGGAGCCGGAATCGTGCGAAAATAAGGTTATTCTGACTCGTGGAAGAGGGCGATTTGGCGTGCGATTTGCTCCTAGTCTTGGTAAGGCAGGCGGGCAAGGCAGGGGTGACTCCCTCAAACTCTGGCTAACGTGGAAACCCGCCATAAGGTGTTGAAAACAGGAAGATTGCAAGTGTTTCAAGTTGACTCGAAATTACCCTGTTTTTGGCAGGCAGCGAACTGGCCGAAATAGGAAACAGTTTGGGTCAAGGTGAGCACGGCGGTGGAGGCGTGGAGCGGCACACGGGATTACGCGAAGAAGCATCTAACGGAAGTAGAGCTAAGAAGCAGTTGGGGAGCAGGGCGCGAAAGAAAGAACATGACTCAGCAGACGCAAAGCGCGAAGTGGAAGAGCGAAGAAGATTCGCGAAATGCAAGCGTGATGCTGGAAACGCGCGGACTGAAAAAGGTTTATGGGAGCGGGGAAAAAAGTCTGGCGATTTTGACGGATGCCAACCTGATTTTGCGGCGGGGAGAGATGGTGGCGATTGTGGCGCCATCGGGAGCTGGGAAAAGCACGCTGTTGCACCTGCTGGCCGCGCTAGACACGCCAACGAGCGGTACAGTATACTTCGCAACGAAAGCCATTGAAACAAAGGATGACGCGGCAGTGGCGGAATTTCGAAACCGTGCCGTGGGATTTTTGTGGCAACGCCACCAGTTGCTGCCGGATTTTACGGCGGCGGAGAACGTAGCCATGCCGCTGCTGTTGCGCGGCGAAGATTTCACTTCAGCGCTGGGGATGGCGCGGAAGTGGCTAGCGGAGGTTGGCCTGGAAGAGAGGGCCGATCACCGAGCAGGGGAACTCTCCGGAGGGGAACAGCAGCGCGCAGCAATAGCCCGGGCGCTCGTCACCGGGCCGTCCGTGCTGCTGGCAGATGAACCTACCGGAGATTTGGACGAGCAGAATGCTTGGGCCGTGTTCGAGTTGCTGGAAAGGCTGCACCGCACGCACAAGTTGACGTCGCTGATCGCGACGCACAATTTGAAGCTCGCCGCGCGGTGCGACCGGGTTCTGGGATTGGAACATGGCGTTCTGCAAACTCGCGAGGCTGCGGCCGCAGCGAGCGGGGCCCCAGGGGGAGAAGCGAGCTAACGTGTTCGAACGGTATACGGAAAAGGCGAGACGCGTCATCTTTTTTGCGAGGTACGAAGCCAGCCAGTATGGCAGCCCGTACATCGAGACGGAGCATTTGCTGCTCGGCTTGATGCGCGAGGACAAGGCGCTGGCGAACCGGTTCCTGCGGCAGCAGGGGTCGATCGAGTCCATTCGCAAAGAAATCGAAGCGCGCATCACCATTCGCGAGCGGATTTCGACTTCGGTCGAAGTGCCGCTGAGCGCGGAGTGCAAGCGCATCCTTAATATGGCGGCGGAAGAGGCGGAGCGTCTGGGGCACAAGCACGTCGGGACGGAACATTTGCTGCTGGGGATCCTGCGCGAAGAGAAGTGTTTTGGCGCGGAGATTTTGATGGAGCGGGGACTGCGGCTTTCGACTTTGCGCGAGGAGCTGGCGCGGACTTCGGGCGAGAAAGCGACAGCGGCGCGGCCGAAAGAGACTTCGCTGCTGGCGGAATTCAGCCGCGACCTGACGCAAGCGGCTGGTGAAGGTTCGCTCGACCCGCTGGTGGGGCGCGAGGGTGAAGTCGAACGAGTCATACAGATTTTGTGCCGGCGGACGAAGAACAACCCGGTGCTAATTGGGGAGCCAGGAGTTGGCAAGACGGCCATCGTAGAGGGCCTGGCGCAACGGATTTCCGATGGCGACGTGCCGCCATTTTTGGCGGACAAGCGGATTCTTTCGCTGGATCTTTCGCTGATCGTGGCTGGAACGAAATACCGCGGGCAATTTGAAGAGCGGCTCAAGACCATCATGAAGGAATTGATGGAGAGCCAGAACTCCATCATCTTTATTGATGAGCTGCACACCCTGGTGGGCGCGGGGTCGGCGGAAGGGTCGCTGGATGCCGCGAACATTCTGAAGCCGGCGCTTTCTCGGGGCGAGATTCAGTGCATCGGGGCCACGACGCCAGGCGAATACCGCAAGTCAGTGGAGAAGGATCGCTCACTGGAGCGGCGATTCCAATCTGTAAAGGTTCCGGCGCCGAACGAAGAAGAAGCGATTCTGGTGATTCAGGGCGTGCGGGAACGCTACGAAAAATTCCACGCCGTCAGCTACACCGATGAAGCCTTGCGGTATTCCGTTTATCTTTCGAATCGGTACATTCCCGATCGTTTTCTCCCAGACAAGGCCATCGACCTGATCGACGAAGCCGGGGCGCGCGTGAAACTGCGCCAGGCTACCGTTCCCGAAGAAGTCGGGGAAGTGCAGAAGCGCGTGAAGTTCATCACGCACCGGATGGAAACGGCAATTGCCAATCACGAATTCGAGAAAGCGCGGTTCTACTCCGAAGAAGAGCGCAAGGAAAAGGAAAATCTGCGCGGATTGCGCGAGAGATTCAAGCTGGACGACGCCTCGACGGGAATCGTAACGCGCGAAGACATCGAGGAAGTAGTTTCGCGATGGACGGGCATCGGCGTCACTTCGATCAAGGAAGACGAACAGCAGAAGCTGCTGCGCATCGAGCCGGAGCTGCACAAGCGCGTCATCAGTCAGGATAAGGCCATCACGGCGCTGGCACGAGCAATTCGCCGGAGCCGCGCGGGGCTGAAGTCGCCGTTGCGGCCGGTGGGCTGCTTCTTTTTCCTGGGGCCGACAGGCGTCGGGAAAACCGAAGTCGCGCGGCGATTGGCGGAATTCCTGTTTGGTTCGGAGAAGTCGCTGGTGCGATTCGATATGTCGGAGTTCATGGAAAAGCATTCCGTATCGAAACTCATCGGCGCGCCTCCGGGGTACGTGGGCTACGAAGAAGGCGGTCAGTTGACGGAGCGCGTTCGCCGGACTCCTTACTCGGTGATCCTGTTGGATGAAATCGAGAAGGCGCATCCGGACGTCTTCAACATTCTGTTGCAGGTGTTTGAAGATGGGCAGCTGACGGACGGGCTCGGCAATACCGTGGATTTCCGGAACACGATCATCATCATGACGTCCAATCTCGGTGCACGGCATTTGCAGAAGCGCACCGCGATGGGCTTCCAGTCCGGCGCAGATGAAGCCGGGCAGAAGAGCATGGAAGACATGGTGATGAACGAAGTAAAGCGGGTGTTCAATCCGGAATTTTTGAACCGGTTGGACGAAGTGATCATCTTCAATCCGCTCGGCGACGAAGATCTGCTCCGCATCATCGATTTGCTGGTGGGCCAGCTGAACGACACGCTGATACACCGGCAGGTGCAGATCGTGGTATCGCCGGAAGCACGGCAGTGGATATTGGAGAAAACGTGTGCGGACCGCAGCTATGGGGCACGTCCGCTGCGCCGGGCTTTGCAGAAATATGTAGAAGACCCGCTCTCCGAGGCGCTGATCCAGGGAGGAATACAAAGGCCGGCGACACTGCAGATTTACGTCGCAGGGGAAGGCCTATCGTTCCGACCCGTTGGTGAGGCAACCCCGGTCGTCCACTAGCGAATCTGACACAACGTCAAAGGGCGGCTCCGGCCAGGCCGGGGTCAACGCTACAGCCGGCCCATACCGGGTCCGGCGGGAGAAGAACAACTTGTGTTTGGGGGCGCGGCCTTGACGACCTCGATGGCCGCCTACAGAATAGTTTGTTCGCCGTTCGGAGTTTTAGCGGCGCGGTTGACGCGATGCATCGCGATGGTGTTGCTCGTCACGATGACGTCCTCCGCAGCGCCGCGAGACGATCTCCGTGCGGACGCCTCACCGTCTTCGCCTACCGTTCTCTTTTCCGCGTCGATTGATTGGAAAACCGGCAATGACGCCATCGAAGATCATAGTTCGGCCGGGCAGCAGGCAGCCGGCGCTCAGCAACAGTTCATCATCGACCGCATCGACTTCATCGGCAACCGGCGGGTACGCAACGACACGCTAAGAGCGCGGATTTTCACCCGCGACGGCGATGTGTACAACGAAGAGACCCTTCGGCGCGATTTTCAGGCGCTGTGGAACACGCAATTCTTTGAAGACGTAAAACTGCGGGTCGAGGATTCTCCCAAGAAACCCAACGGGAAAATCATCATCTTCGAGGTCAAAGAGCGGCCGCAGATCCGGCGCATCCGCTATGACGGAAATCACTCGATTTCGGAATCGGACATTCTCGACCGCTTCAAGGAACGCAAAGTCGGGCTGAGCGTGGAAAGCCAGTTCGATCCGACGAAGATCAAAAAAGCGGAAGTGGTATTGAAGGAACTGTTGGGAGAACACGGGCGGCAGTTTGCCAAGGTCACGCCGCAGTACGAGCGCATCGCCTCGAGCAATGCGGTGATTCTGGTGTTCAAAATCGAAGAAGGGCCAAAGGTAAAAGTCGGGCAGATCAAGTTCACGGGAAACCATGCATTCAGCGACCGCAAACTGATCCGAGCGATGAAGCACGACCGGCCGTACTCGATTCCGCTGTACTTCTGGTATATTTCCGTACTTTCGAAAACGTACGATCGCGAAAAGCTAAATGAAGACCTGGAAGTCGGCGTACGCGGACTGTACCGCGATAACGGCTACTTCAAGGTGTCTGTGGGCGACCCCATTCTGGAAAACATCGACACGCGCAACAACCGCTTGGGGGTTCCGCTCGTTCTGGGGCGCACGGACGGCAAGGCCGTGAACATCACGATTCACATCGAAGAAGGCGAGCGCTATCGCATGGGCACGCTGAAGATCGTGAGCGCGGACCCGGACAAAGCCCTGTCGCTGAAGGTCGAAGCGCTCAAGGGCGCTTTTCCACTGAAGCAGGGCGAGATTTTTTCCACGGAGAAAGTTCGAAAGGCCCTGGAGTCCTACGGCAAGATTTACGGCGAATATGGGTTTATCGATTTCACGCCGGAGCCGGATACGGAAATCGACGAAGCGAACAAGGTCATCAACCTGACGCTGAGGTTTGACGAGCAGAAACAGTATACGGTGAGGCGGATCGACTTCGTGGGAAACACCACGACGAGAGACAAGGTCATCCGGCGCGAACTGCTGATCGACGAGGGACAACTTTTCAACAAGCGCTACTGGGAGCTGAGCATCCTGCGCCTAAACCAGCTCGACTATTTCGACCGCATCGAAGCGGACAAAGCCGCGGAGCTGAAGAAAAACACCAAGGAAGGCACGGTCGACATCACCTTGAAGCTCAAGGAAAAGGGCAAGCAGTCCATTGGATTGCAGGGCGGTGTGAGCGGGCTGTCCGGCAGTTTCATCGGGCTTACCTACCAGACGAACAATTTTCTGGGGCTCGGCGAAACACTTACGTTTTCGGCGCAGTTTGGGGACCTGACGCGCAGCTTCATGTTCGGATTCACGGAACCGTATCTGTTTGACCGGCCAATCGCCTCGGGTTTCACAATCTTCTCGAGCCGCTACAAGTTGGACCAGGCCCGGCAGGCGGCGCTGATTACCGGACAGGCCGTCAGCATCAATCCACAGTTCATCCAGAACTACAATCAGGACAGCACGGGGTTCACCGTTTATGCAACCTACCCGCTGCGCAAGCTGTCATTCACGCGAGTTGGCCTCACCTATGGCCTGACACGCACGAACATCACCGCATTCAACGATGCCTCCAAGCTGCTCTTCACGCAATTGCAATTCCGGAGCGTAGCTGGTCCGAGCGCGCTGAACGGAATCATCTCCAGTACGATCACGCCGACCGTTTCCTACAACACGGTGGACAACCCGGTCAATCCGAGCCGCGGAAAGAGCTATTACTATTCGATGGCGTTTTCCGGCGGACCGCTGGGCGGCAACGTCAAGAGCATCACCAACGTCTTCGATTGGAAATACTTCCATCCGGTGACCAAACACCGCAACGTGCTGAGCTTCCATGCGACTGGAGCTTTTACGACGGGATATGGCGGAGGAGAACCACCTCCCTATAGCCGGTTTTACATGGGTGGAGAAAGCGACATCCGCGGGTTCGATATCCGCTCGATCACACCGGTGACGTTTATTCCGGTGGCCTCCACGCAACAGTTCACTTATTTGTGCGGGACTTGTCTGAATAGCTTCGGCCAACCGACGCAACGGACATTCAACGTGCCGGTACTCGGATACACGATCTCGTTCCCGGGCGGTGACCTGCAAAGCTACGGAAATTTCGAGTATCGCATCCCCATCGTGGGCCACTACGTGACAGCCGCACTATTTCTCGATGGCGGAACAAACGGAATTCTACGCCAAAATGCATTGAGACTCGATCCCACGGGGTTCGACAATCTCAAAGCGAGCTTTCCTGGCGCCACCACTTCCGGCGCGCTCGATCCCAACGGGCAGCTTTCTATCGCGCAAGGAACGAATTTCCGTTTGCGGGGATCGACGGGAATCGAGCTTGTGGTGCAATTGCCGATCATTCAGGCGCCATTCCGGGTCTATTACGCCTACAACATCCACCGGCTGCACTCGCAGATTGTAGCTCCGCCCGATTACTTCAATCCGAGCGAGATCAGCGAAAAGTTGGGTCCGGACGGATTACCCATTGGATCGTTGCCGAGGAACTTACCGCCGGATGTGTGGCTGGACCAGGTGAAACCAACCATCCAGCAACTCATTAGCAATCCAGGGCGCCTCAACTATTTCGAGCCGGAACGCACGTTCCGGTTCACGGTGAGCCGGACGTTTTAGCGGATGATGACCGCAGCCAAATTCGGAAGAGCTTGGGAGCATCGTAACGCAGCAGGTGAGAAGGAATTCGCAGAGAGCAGTAAAGTGGGGGAGACAGTGGGTACGAAGTGGCGAAAGATTTCGAAAAGTATGCTGGTGGTGGCAGCGGCCGCCTGTTTGTGGGGTAACGCGTGCAGCAAGACCGCCACTAACCAGGTGGTGGTGACCCTGAGCCCCGGGTCGGGCACGCTGGTGATCACTCAGTCGGTGACCTTCACGGCAATCGTTACAGGCGCGACGGATGTGTCTTCGACCTTCGACTGCAAGTTTACTACGACGCCCGACCCCACCACAGCGGTTCCGAGCCCCAAACCATCCACGCCGGCGGAGTGCACCAGCGACACTGGGGTTCTTTCCAATACCGTGAATACCAGCACGACGGTGGACTCCACGACCACGTTTACCGCGCCAAAGACATTTCCCGATCCAAAGAAATTTCCCAACCTGCTGATCACCATCACCGCGACGTCGAAGGCCAACACCAAGAAGACCGGGACGGCCACCATCAACATCGATTCGGGCATTCGCATTCACGTCATCCCGGCGACGGCAACGATGGGGACCAGTTCCACGCAGCAGTTTATCGCCGAGGACTTCAACAACATCGTCATTCCGAACAGTCAGGTGACTTGGGCAGTGACGTACGAAGTCACCGCGAAAATTGCCAGCGCAAATTGCGCGACATTGACCACTAACAGTTGCGGTGCAATTGACGCAAACGGCATCTATACAGCGCCTGCAACTGTGCCTGTCGCCGCGCCAGCGTCCACGACAGCGCCCGTAAATGCGGCGGGCATTGTAACGGTGTATGCTTTCTCAAACGTAGACAACGCCCGCATCGCACAGGCGGCAGTGACGGTTGTTAAGGCCGGTAATATCACCTTTACTGGCATATCGCCATCGATCGCCCCCCAGGGCGGCCTCCAGCAGGACATTTTTCTCGCGGCTACCAACGCCACATCGCAGACCGGCGTGACACTGATCAATACAGCCGATAACAGCAAGATTCCAATTGACTCGTCGACACAACTCAAAGTGGTCTTTGCCGCGGGAACAGCTGCGTCATCCATTGGTGCGCGCGTACGCCTTACTTCAGAACAATTGAGTAGAGCCGGACATTTTCTGGTGCAAGTTTCCAGCAGCAATACAACGGTTACTGTCACCGGGGGCCCCTTCCCGCTGGACATCGTCCCGGTGCGCCCGACCTTGATTGGGGCTATCCCCGACAACTTTCAGGAAGCAACGCTGGGACAGACCGGCGGAGTGCCGTTCATCATTGACGGCGGATTCTTCGGCCCGCCTGCCGCGCCCACCATCGCCGCCAGTGTCAATGGGCAGGCTCTTTTGCTCAATAATAACCCGGCGTCAACTCAGCTTCCCTCGGCGCGCCGCCTTAACAGTTTCCTACCCGCTCTCAACGGTGCCACCCACAATGCCGGTCTATATCCGGTGGCCGTGCAGTACACAACATCGCCGGGGCCGTTCAGTCGTCCCACTTCCACGGCAGCCTATACGAACATTGCAGTGATTCCCGATTACAGTGGAGCGAATTCGGCAACGCCGCTCTCCACTTTGGCGCTTCCGGCGTCGTCCGCGCCTAGTGACATTGCAGTGGACCCGTTGCTGGGCTTTGCGGTGGTGACGCTGGCGGGTCTGAACACTCCGAATAGCAGCACAAATACGCAGAACAACATACAGTTCCTCAACTTGGCCAGCGGCACGCCGTCGCTGGGGGCAGCAGTACCGTCCGGGGGCAACGTTGCGACGGGCGTCGCGATAGACGATCAATTGCATGTCGCCGGTGTGGTGAACTATGGGAGCAGATCGCTCTCCGTTCACTCCATCCCTGCCGGTGGGTTGCTGGGAACGGTGGATTTGAGCTGCGTGATTCCCCAGTCCGACGCGAAATGCCTGGCGGTCACCGAGCCTTTTCCGTACTCCGTGGGCATTGATCCACTTTCCCACCGGGCGATTGTGGCCTTCGCGACTACAAACGTGGGCCTTATTATCAACCTGGATCCGAATCCCCCTGCGTCGCTCCACTGTCTTCCAAGCAGCACCCCGGGCATCACCTGGGCTTTGCCTTACTGTCCGATCGCCTATGTGACGCTGGCTACAGGAACGAACCCGCAGGTGGCGTTCGAAGGTGGCGCGCACCTTGCATATGTCTCACCCGGAGGACTGGGACTGCTTTCCGCCGTCGATCTCGCGAATCCTTCGAAGGGATCGGTGGGCATCGCAAGCGCAACGCGCGCTTCGAACGTGGTTACCGTGACGACTACCGACCCACACAATCTGGCCCCCGGCAATCCTGGAACCGTGCTGATCAGCAACCTGCCGCAAGGATCGACGAAAAAGACGAATTTCAACGGATCATTCGCGGTGGGCAATGTTCTGGACGCCACGCATTTCCAATTCTCGCAGGCAGACCTGGACGATACGAGCACTTGCCCGACACCGCCCCCACCCCCCCCACCCGCTCCAGTCCCTCCAGCCAGTTGTATTGCCAGTTCAGGGGTGCCCTTCCTGACTTATACGATCTCCCCTTCGACCACGGGAATCGCCGTCAATCCGGTAACACGTCTGGCGGTCTTGGCGGATCCGAACGTAACTTTCGCGCAAATCTCCTTTCTTGATCCGCAGAGCGAAACGGTCAATTCGATGTCGCTCTTCGCCGGAGCCACGGGACAGGTGAGTACGGGTTCTCCGGAACTGGGAGCGACGAACGTGGCGTTCCAGCCGTTCACTAATACGGCGGTTTCTTTCAATGCGCTGCGCAATGAAGTTTCGCTTCTGGATCCAACCGCATTACAGCGCCTGCAGATTATTCCCACCGGGCAGACGGGGGACGCGACGGTGTGCGCCGCGAATTGCACCGCCGCGACGCCTACGAATGTTTCGCTAGCGGGTGCAGTGGCCGTCGATAACATCCACAACTTGGCGCTAGTGGCGAACTCCGGGAGCGGCAACATCACGGTGATCAAGCTGGGAACGATCAAGGCGGTGCACATCGAGAGAGTGTTGACGCCGGCGATCGATCCGTCGAGTTTTGCCGTCCCGGCGCAACTCGCGCAGGCGGTAAAAATCACTTCGGGTGTGGCGCCAACGCCCGTCAGTCCGGTGAAAATATTCGGCACCGGGTTCACGGGTGCTTCGCTGGTGCGGCTTGACGGCGTGGCGCTGCCGAGCGGTGTGACGTTCGTCAGCAATCAGGAGCTGGACGTAACCATTCCGGTTTCCATCCCCGATGCGGCTGCGCCCGGCGGCACGCTGGGCATCCTCGATGGCCCGCATCATTTTGCGCTCGACGTGGTCACTGCTGGAGTAGCGTCCAACGTCACGGACTTCACGGTCGTCGAAGAAATTCCTATACCGGCTTGCTCCGGGACGACGGTTCCCACGGCGGCTGCGCCCGGCGGCGTTGCCATCGACGAACTGCACAATCTGGCCCTGGTCACCAACACGGCATGCAACGTGGTGTCGGCGATCAGCCTGGATCCCGCGAGGAATTTCGGTACGATTCTCAAGCCCATTCCGACCGGCGGGGCTCCCACGGCGATTGCGGTGCTGCCGAGGCTGGCAATTACCGGACAACCGGCGGGCACGTCGGGCGTGGCGGTGGTGACCAATAATTCGGCGAATACCGTATCGATTCTGGATTTGGTGAACCTGACGCAGGTGGCGGGCGTAACGGACGTTACGGTGGGAACGGGGCCGAGCGGCGTGGCCATCAATTCGGAGACAAACCTCGCGGTGATTGCCAACAGCGGCTCCAACACGGTGTCAACCCTGGATCTTACTCCGCTGACCGCAAGCCCAATTGGCACGCTGACTACCGCGACAGTAGCGGTGGACCAGAATCCCATTGCGGTGGCCATCGACCCGGACCGTGGTACGAGCGGACGCGGCCTCGCCGTGGTTACCTGTCTGCAACTCAATGGCGCAGCAGCGCCGTTCGGAGCGCTTGATGGAGTGGACATCGGAGGAACCACGCCAGTCAGGCTTACGGCGGCATCGATTTCCGGTTTGCAGAGTACGCCAACCGGGATTGTCTTTGATCCTTCGGTGTCACCAGCGCTTTTCTATGCGGTGTCGACGCAGGGAAACCAGATTACATCATTCAATCCGGACACGAACCAGGCGTTGTCGATCAAGGTGGGGATCAACCCGACGGCCGTGGCATACAACTTCCAGACAGGGACGATGCTGACGGTGAATGCGCTAAGCAATTCCATTTCAATCGTGGACCCGCAAATATTCAAAACCAAGGCGACGCTGGGGATCGGCGGGACGTCGCGTTTTTCAGCGGCCATCCATACATTCACGAACTTGGCGGTCATCGCCGACCAGGCGAACAACCGCGTGCTCCTGTTCCCGCTACCGAAATAAGCGGGGTTGCAGGAGCGATTTTGCCGCGGAGGCCATGCAAGTGATGGGATGGGCCGCGGAGAAGGAACGTGCTTTGTCATTGCGGGAGGCAAAGCGCGTCGGCTATACTTTGAAGTTTGCAGAACGCCCGCGAGACCCGCCGGGGAGCGGAAAAATTCAGAGCCAAACTGAGTTGGCACAGGTTGGTCCCGGTTTCGCCGGGGCGGACCACCACAAGGAGAAAAAAGTGAATTCTAGAATTACAAAGATTCGAATGGTCATGCTGGCTGCCGCGTGCTTATTCATCATCGGCGCCACACGGGCTCAGGGAACCGCAGCACCGGGAGCTGGGGCACCCGGAGCCGCCGCATCCGGAAAAGTTGGCGTGCTCAACGTGCGCGCGGCGATTCTCGGCACGGCGGAAGGAAAGCTTGCGTCCGCGGAATTGCAATCGCAGTTTGCGCCGCGCCAGACGGAGCTGGAAAACATGAACAAGCAGATCAATGATTTGCGCCAGCGGCTTGCGGCCTGCGAAGGCAAGTGCAGCCAGGAAGAGATTACCCGATTGACGACGCAGGGACAGAGACAGGCGCAGCAACTGGAGCGCAAGCAGAACGAGATGCAGGAAGATGCGAACGCGGCGCAGGCGGACGTATTCGACCGGCTAGGGCGCAAGATGAACGACGTGCTGGACCGTTACGCGCGGGAAAACGGCTACATCGTGCTTTTCGATTATTCGGCGCAAAATACGCCGATTGTTAACTTTTCCAATCAAGTTGACGTGACGCAGGACATCGTGCGGCTCTACGACCAGGCGTACCCGGTCAAGGGCGGAGTACCCACGCCGGGGAAGCCTGCCGCAGCGAAACCGGCGGCGACGCAACCGGCGCCCGCTGCGACGAAGCCTGCGGCGACTTCACCGACTCCGACGAAGCCGTAACAATCAGTCCCCATAAAGGGCCGCGATTTACCAAACGCCTCGGGCACTTTCCGGGGCGTTTTCCTTTTGTGCGGATATTTCTTTCGCGAGTAGAAGTAACGTCCGCGCGCCTGCTGACCCTCCGGTCAGGTTCCTGCCGCGAACGAACCTGTACCATTTCTCCGTTGCGTTCGCCTGCTGCGGCGACCTACTGTTAAAGGTATCGAGGCATTTGCGTAGGGGAAATGCAATCA
>Ga0210406_10003779_pt1 | contig 16437 bp, 14 predicted proteins | sample IncBWC30MmetaG_FD_155454 | JGI IMG/M metagenome (GOLD analysis project Ga0210406, IMG submission 155454) | Forest soil microbial communities from Barre Woods Harvard Forest LTER site, Petersham, Massachusetts, United States - Inc-BW-C-30-M | ecosystem: Environmental > Terrestrial > Soil >... | reverse complement strand
TTCACCGTGGCCATGCACGAGGATTGCAAGACGCTCGGGCTTCAAGAGCCCGACCTGGAACCGCGCGCCACGCAATACATCGGTCCGATCATCGACATGATTCAGATCTTGATCGACAAGGGTTACGCCTACGCGGCAACCAACGGCGATGTGATGTATTCGGTGCGCAAGTTCCCGAATTACGGGCAGCTGTCGGGCAAGAAGATCGATGATTTACGCGCCGGCTCGCGCATCCGAGTCGATGAAGCCAAGCACGATCCACTCGATTTCGTCCTGTGGAAACATGCAAAACCAGGAGAACCTTCATGGCCCTCACCCTGGGGCGCCGGCAGGCCAGGCTGGCACATCGAATGTTCGGCAATGTCGACGAGCTTGCTGGGCAGCTATTTCGACCTGCATGGAGGCGGTGAGGACTTGAAATTTCCGCACCATGAAAACGAGATCGCGCAGTCATGCGCGGCCTGCGATTCCCCTTTCGTGCACATGTGGATGCACAATGGTTTCGTGCGCGTCAATGACGAGAAGATGTCGAAATCGCTGGGAAATTTCTTCACCGTGCGCGATGTGCTCAAGACCTTGCGCGATCCTGAAGTGTTGCGCTTTTTCTTGCTGAGCAGCCACTACCGCGGCCCTATCAATTATTCCGCCGCCCAACTCCTCCAGGCTGACGAGACCTTGCTGGGCTTGTACCGGGCGCTAAAAGACGCGGGGCCATCGGGGTCCGTCGATCCCGCGGAAGTTGCGCGATTTCGCGATGCCATGGACGACGACTTCAATACGCCGGAGGCGTTTGCCGTCATTCAAGGCGTGGCGCGCAGCTTGAATCTGGCGAAAGCAGCGGGCGACGCCACCAAGGCTGCCGTTGCCGCGGCGACCTTGCGCGCCCTGACGGCCACGCTCGGTGTATTGCAACAAGACCCTGACACCTACCTGAAACGCAGCGCCGTGAACCAACGGTTGTCGGATGAGGAAGTGGAGGTGCTGTTGTCGTCGCGCCGTACTGCGCGTGGTGCGAAGGATTTTGCGGAATCGGACCGCATCCGAAATCTGCTGACGGCTGCCGGTATCCTGCTCGAGGACAAGCCGGGGGGCCGCACGGAATGGCGGCGCGCCTAGGCGCCGCCATTCCAGCGCCGCTTGGGCGCCTCAGTCGTAACGGCGGGAGGCGAAGATGCCCACCGCCAAACCAACCAGCGCAGCGACCCCGATCACCTGCCAAGGGTTGTCGCGGACAAAAACATCGGTGCGCTTGCCTACTTGTTGTGCCTGATCCCGCAATTGCGATGCAGTATCGGCCATCGCGCTCTGTGCCGCCGCCAAGGCGATTTTCACCTTCGCCCGAAGCTTTGCGATGTCGGGGGTATCGACATCCCGCAATGCTTTCGTCAGGTCCTCGACGTTGTCGAGAAAATTCCTCACTTGACCATTGGCGATGTCGCCGGCGTTTCGAGCCGTGTCTGATACTGATTGCATCTTGTACTCCTAGATCCTTAGACCCGGCGACCCAGACTCATCAAGAAGGTGACGATGGCGCCGATCAAAAACACAATGAATAGAATCTTCGCGATGCCGGCGGCGCCGACTGCGATCCCACCGAAACCAAAAAACGCTGCGATCAGCGCGATTACGAAGAAAACCACGGCATAGTGAAGCATTTCGCACCTCGAATGATGGGGCAGCGGCCTGCGGATGGCGGAAGTATCGAGAAGTGACATGGAGAAAGCAGTCGGTGAGGGACTTTCTTGCGCGTAGGACATAGCCCACGGGATCTACCGCGGGACGTGTTCCCGCCGTATGCTACGGCCCATGGACGCACAAAATCATCTCTCATTCCTGCAGCTGCGCTCGCTGGCCAAGAAAAGCGGCGAGATGGAGCTGTCGTTGGTCACCACCTCGATACCGAAGCCCGAAGCTGACGAGGTCATCGTCAGGATCGATGCGGCGCCGATCAACCCGTCTGACCTGGGGCTGCTGCTGGCAAACGCGGATTGGAGCCACGCCAAGCTTTCAGGCACGGCGCGACATCCCGTCGTAACCACACCCATCAGCTCGAACGCCGTGCAAGCCATGGCCGCGCGCATCGATATACCGATGCCGGTGGGTAACGAGGGCGCCGGCTTGGTCATAGAGGGCGGGTCTTCGCAGGCCGCCCAGGCGCTCGTGGGCAAGACCGTCGCGGTGTTGGGGGGCGCCATGTATTCCCAATATCGCTGCGTCAAGCTGAACCAATGCCTGGTCCTGCCCGAGGGAGCGAGCGCTGCCGAGGGTGCATCCTGCTTCGTCAATCCCCTCACCGCATTGGGAATGATCGGCACCATGCGGCGCGAAGGCCACAAAGCCCTGGTGCATACGGCCGCGGCATCGAACCTTGGGCAGATGCTCAATCGTCTTTGCCTGGCCGATCGCGTCGGCCTGGTTAATATCGTGCGTTCACAAGCACAAGAAGATATTTTGAAGGCCGCGGGTGCGGTGCACGTGTGCCGCACGGACTCGGCGACTTTTTTGAAGGACCTCACCGAGGCGCTGGCGGCCACGGGCGCCACGATCGGCTTCGATGCGATCGGCGGCGGTCCACTGGCCGGCCAGATCCTAGGCTGCATGGAAGCGGCGGTGAATCGAAGCGCAACGGTCTACAGTCGTTACGGATCGGCAACCCACAAGCAGCTGTACCTGTACGGCTCCCTGGACATGGGCCCAGCCGTGCTCAATCGCAACTATGGGATGGCCTGGGGCATTGGCGGGTGGCTGTTGACGCCATATATCGAGAAGATCGGGCCCCTGGCCTTTCAGGAAATGAAGGAACGTGTGGCCCGCGAACTCAAAACGACTTTTGCAAGTCATTACTCGAAGGAAATCTCCCTCGCAGAAGCGCTGCAGCCCGACATCATCGCCGCCTATTCCAAGCGCGCCACCGGCCAGAAATACCTGATCAACCCCAACATGGCTCTGTGAGTTCAGTCACTTTGGACACTGGACAAAAAGCGCGGCGGCGTTCGCCCATGCGCAGCGGCCTCGAATCCGGAGCCGAGTTTGATCAGCTTCGGTTCGCTGAACGCCGCGCCGAAAAACGACAGTCCCAGCGGTAGCCCGCGGTATAGGCCCGCAGGTACCGTAATGTGCGGATAGCCCGCGATCGCGGCGGGCGAGGAACATCCGCCGGTATCGGAATCGCCGTTCACCGGGTCGATCAGCCATGCGGGACCTGAAGTGATCGTCACCATCGCGTCTAGTTTGTGCTCCGCCAAGACCGCGTCGATGCCGTTGCTGCGCGTAGCCTCGAGGCATGCCGCACGCGCTTCCCGGTAGGCCTTGTCGGTGAGCGCGCCCTTTGCCTCGGCTTGCACCAACAGTTCCTGATCGAAGAGCAGCATTTCGGCATCCTTGTGAGCCTCATTGAAGCGAATCAAGGCCGCGAGCGAGCGCACAGGGAATGTCGGCGGCAGGCGCCGCAAGTAAGCGTTCAGGTCTGCCTTGAATTCGTACAGCAATACCTCTTGCTCGGGGCCGGCGGTCGAGCCGTGCATCGGCAGATCCGCAGGATCGACGATCGCCGCTCCGGCACCCTTGAGGGTTTCGATGCAGGTGTCCAGAAAGCGGTTCAAGGGGGCATTGTCGGCGAAGAATTTTCGCGCTATCCCTAGGCGCGCGCCATTCAAGCCATTCGGATCGACGTACCGGACATAGTCGGTCTGGAAGCGATCGCCGACCGCAGCACTCGCGGTATCGGCGGCGTCCAAGCCCGACATGATGCCGAGCATGACAGCCGCATCGCGGACGCTACGCGTCAATGGCCCGGCCGTATCCTGGCTGTGCGAGATGGGTGCAATGCCGCGACGGCTTACCAGACCGACGGTGGGCTTCAGGCCAACGATGCCGTTGATCGATGCCGGACTGACGATGGATCCGTCCGTCTCGGTGCCGACCGCGATGGCGCATAGATTGGCCGAGACGCCGACCGCTGAACCGGAACTCGAACCGGAGGAGGTACGGTCAGTGGCATACGGGTTGCGGCATTGGCCGCCGCGGCCGCTCCAGCCGCTTAAGCTATGGGTCGAACGGAAATTGGCCCACTCGCTCAAATTCGCCTTCCCCAAGATCACCGCGCCTGCGGCTCGCAGGCGCTCCACCAACGGTGCGTCCTTGGGGGCGTACCAGCCTTGCAGAGCCAACGATCCGGCAGTCGACATCATGTGATCGGAAGTCTCGACATTGTCCTTGATCAGAATGGGGACGCCGTGCAGCGGGCCGCGGGAACCGCGCGACTTGCGCTCGGCATCGAGACCGGCGGCGATTTCGAGCGCGCGCGGATTGGTTTCAATCACCGCCCTTAGATTGGGGCCGTGCCGATCCAGCCGCTCGATCCGCGCGAGATAACTTTGCGTCAGCTGCTGCGAAGTCAACCGGCCATCCGCAAAGGCGGCCCCGATATCCGCGAGCGACAACTCTTCGGGCGGATCGGACGGCGAGTGAGGCGGGGGATTTGCAGCACCTGGCGTGGTCGGTGCGGCGCCGGCGGTTGCGGCAACCGCTGCCGCCGCCAAAAATTCGCGTCTATCCATCAAATGATTTCCCACTTACGTTTGTTCTAGATCGCGCTCAGCCTCGAGACTTTGTAGATCGCGAGAAATGCTGGCCACGGCAAGGATACGGCCGCCGCGCTTGTATGTCACTGCGCAATCTCGTGTGTTCAATGAGCCATCGATGTCGATGGTGTCCCAGGTTTCCGCATGGCCGACGTAGTTGATGGTGAGGTCGTAGTGCTGGCTCCAAAAGAAGGGTACTGCGTCGAAACTCTGCCGCCGCCCGAGCATATTGAGTGCGGCGGTCTGCCCTTGGCGCTCCGCGACCACCCAATGCTCGACACGGATCCGATCGCCGGAATGCGGGTCGGGCCATCGCGCGACATCGCCGGCAGCGAAAATTCCCGGAGCGCTGGTTTCAAGGAACTCATTGACGCGCACGCCGCGATCGATGGCCAACCCCGCTTGCTCCGCGAGTCTGATGGCCGGGCGCACGCCCACGCCCAAGACCACAAAGTCCGCCTCTACCGTCGAGGCATCGGTCAAGGTCACACGACTGCCGTCAATGCGAGCGACCGAGTTGCCCAAATGAAAAACCACGCCGTGCGATTCGTGGACTTGATGAACGAACGTGCCGAGCTGAGTTCCCAACACGTGCTCAAACGGAATGCGCTCACGCCCGACCACATGCACGTCGATTCCACGCTGGCGCAATGAGGCCGCGACTTCCAGTCCGATGAAGCTCGCACCCACCACAACGACGCGTTTTGCCGATGCGGCCGCGGCCGCGATCGCGCCCGAGTCATTGAAACTGCGCAAGTAGAAGAGCCGCGCGCCGCCCGTGGCGGGAATGTCCAGCCGCACCGGATCAGCTCCCGTCGCCAGCAGCAACGCATCGAAATCATGTTGCCGCCCATTTGCCAGATGGATTCTGCGCTGCCGAATGTCGATCGACTCCGCCGTCGTGCCGAGCAACAATGCTATTTTGCGCTCTGAGTAGTACTGCGGACTTCGCAGCGGCATCCACTCCGCGGGCGCGTTGCCCGTCAAGAAATCCTTGGAAAGATTCGGACGGTCATAGGGTGCCGAATCATCCGCGCTGATAATCGTCACGCGGTCCGAATAGCCCTCCCGACGCAGCATGTCCGCGGCTGCCAACCCTGCCGCGCCGCCGCCCAAGATCGTCACCGACGCGGGGTGTGCTTTTGCGTCGACAGCGGCAGGCAACGCCGGAGACGGCGCTTCAGGGAGGCGTTCACGTACGAAGACCTTGCCGCCCACGCGTTCGGCCCGCCAGCAGGCGATCGGGTCGAGCGCCGGTGCGCGCAACGCGGCACCGGTGCGCAGGCTGAAGCAAGCGTGGTGCAAGGGGCATCTGACCGTGTCGTCCACGACGAGTCCCAGGGCAAGCGCCCCGTGATAGTGGGTGCATTGCGCGCCCACCGCGAAATAGGCGTCGCCGCGCCTTATGAGAATCGCCTCTTCGGAATCGACCCGTCCCGAGACGATGGCTCCGTCCGGAACATCGCGTACTTCAATTCCGGCGCGAAAGTCAGGCAGGCTAGAGGTGTTCATTTCGCGGCCCCTCTAAGATAAGGTTAAGCTAGATACTAAGTCTTAGACCGAGGCACGGCCAATGAAAAACAGGAAGCTTTGGGATGCGTAAAGTTCATAACTCGTGCACACATCTACACAGCGTCAGACAGGTCGTACCCTCGGGCGAGGGGTGCGTGGAATGCCTGGCGAGCGGCGATACCTGGGTGCATTTGCGGTTATGCCGGACGTGCGGGCACGTGGGATGTTGTGATGATTCGAAAAATCGCCACGCACGCAAGCATGCGGCCGCTTCCGGGCACCCGATCGTTTCGTCCTTCGAACCCGGAGAGGATTGGAGCTGGTGTTTCGTCGATGAGATTGAGGTGGTGCTGCCCAACTATCGCCGATCTTAAGGGGATCAATTAAACTGTGCATAATGGATCATGTCTGCACGAGGAGTCATCACATGAGTCGTACTGCCCTTGTCCTTGGTTTTGCACTGGCGATCTTGACCGCCGGCGCCGGTGCGGCCGACGCCGGCAAGTATCCAGACACGATTTCGCTGTTCAAAAATGCCGGCGAGAGCGCCGCCTTTTTTCAGAACAGCTATGCGTATGCCGTGTTTCCCAACATCGGCGAGGGTGGACTGATCGTCGGCGGCGCCTTTGGCAAGGGCCGTGTCTACGTCAACGGGCAGGTTGTGGGTGATACCAGCATGAAGCAACTGAGCGTCGGATTTCAGGCCGGCGGCCAAGACTTCAGCCAAATCATTTTTTTCCAGGACAAACGTGCGCTCGATCAATTCGAGTCCGGCAAGTTCGAGTTCTCGGCCGGGGCGAAAGCTATCGCAATCACCGCGGCCGCCAATGCCAGTGCCGGTACCAACGGCGTCACCTCGGGAGCCAGCGGCGGTAAGCGGGACGCGGCAACCGAGGGCACTTATAATGACGGCATGGCGGTGTTCACGATCGCCAAGGGCGGCTTGATGTATGCGGCGGCTCTTGCAGGCCAGAAATTTACCTATAAAGCTCGCGGAACCGACTGACCGATTCCAGCAGCGTCCAAGTTGGGGGAGAAACGATGACGACGCGCCGCAGAAACGCGCCCCAGGGGGCGTGCATCGCCCTGTCTTTGGCGATGATGCCGTTTTGGTTGCCGAGCGGTCTTGCGCACGCCGCCGAACCCAATGGAAAACCTGTCGATGGCGCGCGAATTGTCCATGCCGACGCAGAGCCCGGCAACTGGCTTTCCTATGGCCGCACCTACAGCGAACAGCGCTACAGCCCCCTCGCGCGAATCAATGACAAAAACGCACGAAGCCTGGGTCTTGCTTGGTTCGCGGACCTCGACACCAACCGCGCGCAGGAGGCCACGCCCTTGATCGTGGACGGCGTGATGTATGTGTCGACTGCATGGAGCCTGGTCAAAGCCTACGACGCGCGATCAGGGCGCCTGCTCTGGGCCTATGACCCGCAGGTGCATCGCGAACTCGGCTTGAACGCCTGTTGCGATGTCGGGAATCGCGGTGTGGCGGCATGGAATCACAAGATCTTCGTCGGTGCCTATGATGGGCGTCTGATCGCACTGGATGCCGCGACGGGGACGCCGGTCTGGAGCACGCTTACGGTGGATACCTCCAAACCGTACACGATCACGCAGGCGCCGCGGGTCATCAAGGGTCGCGTGATCATCGGCAACAGCGGCGGCGAATACGGCACCCGGGGTTACATTTCTGCCTACGACGCTGAAACCGGCAAACTGGTGTGGCGTTTCTTCACCGTTCCGGGTGATCCGTCCAAGCCCTTCGAAAACGAAGCGATGGCACGGGCGGCCAAGACTTGGTCGGGGGAGTGGTGGAAGCTCGGCGGCGGCGGACCTGTTTGGGATGCGATTTCCTACGATCCGGTGCTGAACTTGCTCTACTTCGGCGTAGGAAACGGTGTGCAATGGGCGCGCTCGGCGCGCAGCGCCGGCACGGGCGACAATTTATATCTGGCATCGATCATCGCGCTGCACGCCGATACCGGCGAATACGCCTGGCACTATCAAGCCACGCCGGGCGAGGAGTGGGATTTTGACGCCGTCCAGCAACTGATCCTCGCCGACCTCAACGTCGCCGGCAAGACTCGGCATGTGTTGATGCAGGCCAATAAGAATGGATTTTTCTACGTCCTGGATCGCAAATCCGGGGAGCTGATCTCGGCGAAGGCCATTGTGCCGGTCAGTTGGGCAAGCGGCGTGGATACCAAGAGCGGACGCCCGATTGAAAACAAGGACGCTCGCTACAGCGAGACCGGCAAGCCCGTCGATGTCAAGCCCGGTCCCTTGGGGGCTCACAATTGGCAACCCATGGCGTTCAGTCCAAAAACGGGTCTGGTCTACATCCCCGCCCAACAAGTGCCGATCACCTATGTGCCGCTGCCCAAGCTTCCGATCGCTCCGCTTGGCTGGAATCTCGGCGTCGCCCTGGGGTCGATTCCGGCACAGGATGAAGGATTCTTGCTGGCCTGGGATCCGGCCCACCAGCGTGAGGCTTGGCGCGTGACATACAAGGGTCCATGGAACGGCGGCGTCGTGACGACCGCGGGCAACATCGTGGCGCAGGGAGACGCGGCTGGAAATTTCAACGTATATCGCGCGGACACCGGCGAGAAGCTATGGTCCATGTTTGCCCAGTCGGGGATCATCGCCGCGCCGAGCACATTCGAGGTAGGCGGCGAACAATACATTGCGGTCTTGAGCGGCTGGGGCGGCAGTTATGCGTTGAGCGGCGGCAAGGCCGCTGCGATGTCCGGAAATTTACGCAATGTCAGTCGCCTGCTGGTTTTCAAACTCGGCGGCACAGCGGTGCTGCCGCCTTTGGAACCACGCGCGCTGGTCATTAATCCTCCGCCCGAGCCCGCCGACGCGGCTTCCCTCGCTCGCGGCGAGCCCTTGTACGATCAGTACTGCAGTGCATGTCACGGTGAGCATGCCGTGGGGGGCGGAGTCGTCGCTGATCTGCGTGCCTCTAATTTTCTAGCCATGGACTATTTTTACAATATCGTCCTCGACGGTGCGCTCAATGATGCCGGGATGGCTTCTTTCAAGAGCGCACTCAGCCGCGATGATGTCACCGCGATTCGCAACTTTGTCATCCACCGCGCGAATCAGGACAGTAAGAACGCCGCCCCGACACCTCGCTGAATGCTGCGCTGAAGGCGCATCGTAAGAAACACCTGACACGCGTTCAATCGTTGCAGGTATGGCGCGGCCGCGCGATTGCTTTCAGTATTCTCAGAGCATTGGCGGCGGCCATCGGCGGGCGGCTTCGAGACGAGCACATCTAGGCCGTTGATTCTGCTGAAAGGAGCGAATGATGGACTCAGTACACAAGCTCAATGATTTGTTCGACCAAACTGAAAAATTGCTCGCCAAGCTTGCCGATGAGCGCGGTCCGGAGATCCAGGAACTGCGCGCGAGGCTGGGCAAGTCGATGACGCGAACCCGGGAGGCTCTGAAAGAGAACCACGCTTCCGGGAATGGCCATCCTTCGGAGCACGTCAAGGTTCGCCATGTCGCAGCGTCTTTGAACGATTATGTTCGGAATTATCCCTGGGTTGCGTTGGCAACCGGCGTATTGGTTGCTTCCACCATCGGAATTCTCTCCACCAGCGCGACGCGGCGCTCCATGCATCATTGACCATGAGCCGGCGCGGTCGGTGAACTGCTAACAGCGACGTTGGCGGATCCCGGCGTGACCGAGGTGTTCGGCAATCCCAAGGCCGATCGATTAAGATTCCTCAGCATGACAAATTCCTTGCCACCATTGGACGGCATCACCGTGTTGGACTTCTCCCACGCCCTTGCCGGGCCCTATTGCACCATGCTGATGGCGGCGTACGGGGCCAAGGTGATCAAGGTCGAAGGCCCGGAAGGAGACATCGGCCGCACGTGGGGACCGCCGTTCCACGGTGCCGACGCCGCTTATTTTGTCGGCCTCAATAGCGGCAAACAAAGCCTGGCGATCGACCTGAAGACAGCGCAGGGTCTCGATGCCTGCCGCACGCTGGCCGCAACGGCCGATATCCTGATTGAGAATTTCCGGCCGGGCACGATGAACCGTCTTGGATTGGATTACGCTTCATTGTCCGAGGCGAATCCGCGTCTCATCTACGTGTCGATATCCGGCTACGGGCAGACGGGGCCGAGGCGGCTCGAACCTGCGATGGATCTGATCATCCAGTCGGCATCCGGGCTCATGAGCATCACCGGAACGGCCGCGGGCGAGACCGTCAAGACCGGGCATTCCATCGCCGACATCACGGCGGGCTTGTTCTCTCTCATCGGCGCGATGCTGGCCATCGAAGCGCGTCACCGCACCGGCCGCGGTCAATTCGTGGACGTCTCGATGATGGACACCGTCATGTCGACCATGCTTCCGAGCTTTGCGCGTTATCTGGCGTCGGCCATTGTTCCAAAACCCATGGGAACCTTGTTCGAGGGCATCGTTCCTTACCGAAACTTCGTATGCGCGGACAGAGAAATCACCCTGGCCGTGGCGAGCGACAAGCTGTGGAAGAGTTTCTGCGAAGCGATCGGCAGGACCGATCTCGCAGATCACCCCGATTACAGAACGAATCCGCTGCGAGTGAAGAATCGCGGCGTGCTCGAGCCGGTCCTGGAAGCGATGTTTCGTTCGCGTCCAGCCGAACACTGGGTCGGGCTGCTCGCGCAGTACGGGGTCCCAGCGACAGTCGTGCGAAATCTCAAAGAGGTCATCGAGGATGAGCAAACCACGGCGCGCAATATGACGCCCACCGTGCAGCATCCGGTCGCAGGGCCGATTCAAGTGCTGGGTGTTCCAGTCCAGTTGTCCGAAACGCCGGGCCGAATCGCCGGTGCCTCGCCACTGTTGGGCGCGGATTCCGCCGCGATCCTCGACGGCATCCGCGAGTTCAAGGCTGCACTCGACTCCACGTCAGCCGCTTCGTTACCGCATAGTTCCATACCGCGCCCACCGTGATTCCCCCAAGGGCCGCGAGATATCGTGTGCCGGTCACTTCGTTCAAATAGGTTGCGAGGCCGACATTCATGCATGCGCCCAGGCTGCAGGCGATGTTGAACGACAGCCATCCGCGCAACCAACGTATTCCGCGCAAGCGCTGATCGCGGTACGTAAGCACATTGTTAATCGTGAAATTGAAGGTCATGGTGCAAACGGTGGCGATGGCCTGGCCTACCAGAAAACGCAATTGACCGAATTGAAACAGAAGCGTGAGTATGGCGAAGTGAACGGCCACGCCGAGCGCACCCACGATGCAAAAAGCGACGAATCGGACCGGCACGATGTGCCCGAACAACTTATCGAGCAACAGCATGCCGTATTCCCAAGCGGTCGCCGAATCAAGTTTGCTGTCGCCGGCCTGACGCAGGCGGAAGCTGTACGGCATTTCCTTGAAACGCAATGGTTTCGGGGCAGAGGCAAACAAATCCATGAGAATCTTGGTCCCAATGGTCGAAAGCTTTCGCACCGCGGCTTCAAAGATGGAGCGCCGCAACATGAAAAAGCCGCTCATCGGGTCCGTCAATGTGTCGGGTACCAGCATGCGGCTGAGCCGCATGCCGAATTTGCTCAGGCGAACGCGTCCGGTGGCCCACTCGCCGGTGCCGCCTCCCGGCGCGTAGCGGCTACCCACGACCATGTCCACCTCGCCGAGCTTGAGCTCTGCGAGCATTTGCGGCAGCAGACGTTCATCGTGCTGAAGATCGCCATCGATCACGGCCAGATAGGGTGCCGAGCTTGCCAGCATTCCCTCGACGCTGGCCGACGATAAGCCGCGGCGGCCGATTCTTTGAACGCAACGAATGCGGTCATCTTTGGCCCCCAGCTGCCGCACCAGGTCAGCCGTCCCGTCCGGGGAGTCGTCGTCCACGAAAATGATCTCCCACGCAAAATCGCGCAGGCAGTCCGCAACTCGTCGAACCATCTCAACGACGTTATCGCGCTCGTTAAACGTGGGAACGATGACCGAGACTTCGGGGCCTCGAGGCGGGAGCGGCGTTTCCAACTCAATGACTCATGCGGGTATGCCCGAATTTTGATCGCAATCGTGAATTGGAGAGGCGCTGAGCCCTAATCGGCTATAGTATAAAGTAGCTGCGTTGATCACAAGGACGAGGAGGCAACTTAGGCACCGACCTGCTACGATTGCCGCCCGGTCGAGACCCAGCGATTCCCGGGGTGTAGCTCAGACTGGTAGAGCGCTACGTTTGGGACGTAGATGTCGCAGGTTCGAATCCTGTCACCCCGACCATGATATAGGCGACGATTTCGTCCGCCGCTTGGTCGGCGGATGTTTCCACGGTATTGACGCGAATTTCCGGGTGCTCGGGCGGCTCGTAGGGTGAATCGATGCCGGTGAAGTGCTTCAACTCGCCGGCCCTGGCCTTTTTGTACAGTCCCTTCACATCGCGCTGCTCGGCGACTTCGAGCGGTGTTTCCACATAGATTTCGACAAATTCACCCGGCAGCGACATCTCGCGGACCATGCGCCGCTCGGCGCGGAACGGCGATATAAAGGCCGTCAACACAATCAGGCCCGCATCGGTCATAAGCTTGGCGACTTCGCCGATGCGGCGAACGTTCTCGACCCGATCCTCATCGGTGAACCCAAGATCTTTGTTGAGGCCGTGGCGAATATTGTCGCCGTCGAGTAAGAAGCTGTGCTTGCCGAGTGCGTAAAGTTTCTTCTGCACTAGATTGGCGATGCTGGATTTTCCCGACCCACTCAGACCCGTAAACCACAACAGCCGCGGATGCTGGTGCTTGAGGCGGGCGTGCGCGTCGCGATCGATATCGAGCGCCTGCCAATGGACGTTACTCGAACGGCGCAGGGCGAAATGCAGCATCCCGGCTGCGACGGTGGCGTTGCTGATCTTGTCGATCAGGATGAAGCCGCCCAATCCGCGGCTCTTCGCGTAGGATTCGAATACCAGCGGCTTATCGGTGGACAGATTCGCAATGCCGATGGCATTGAGACTCAAGGTTTTCGCGGCCAGATGTTCCATTGTGTTGACGTTGACCTGGTACTTGGGGCTGTGGACGGTCGCGGTCACCATTTGTGTGGCGAGTTTCAGCCAGTACGGACGGCCCGGCAGCAACGGCTCGTCCGCCATCCATACAACCGTTGCCTCGAATTGATCGGCGATCCCGGGCGGATCTTCGGCGGCGGCAAGCACGTCGCCGCGACTGCAATCCAATTCATCGGCAAGAGTGATCGTTACGGATTGTCCCGCGACTGCGACCGGAAGATCTGCACCCGACGTAACTATGCGCGAAACCTTCGAGGTTCTGCCCGAAGGCAGCACGCGCACCGTATCGCCCGGCCCGATGAGACCTTCGGAAATCAGTCCGGCAAAGCCGCGGAAATCGAGGTTCGGGCGATTAACCCATTGCACCGGCATCCGAAACGGCCGCAGCTGCGAACCGGCAGCGTCGATCTCTACATTCTCGAGATGGGCCATGAGCGGCGGTCCCGGATACCAGGGCATGTTGCTCGATGTTGAGGTGATGTTGTCGCCCGCAAGACTTGAAATCGGTATCGCAAGAAAATCCCGGATGCCGATGCCGTCGGCAAAGGCGCGATACTCGGCCACGATCGAGTCGAATCGATCCTTCGAGTGGCCGACCAAATCCATTTTGTTGACCGCAAGTACCAGGCTTTTGATGCCCAAGAGATGCGCCAGATAGCTGTGGCGTCGCGTCTGCGTCAGCACCCCTTTGCGCGCATCGATGAGAATAATCGCGAGATCGGCGGTCGACGCGCCGGTGACCATGTTGCGCGTGTATTGCTCGTGGCCCGGCGTGTCCGCGACGATGAATTTTCGTTTCTCGGTCGCGAAGAACCGATAGGCGACGTCGATGGTTATGCCCTGTTCCCGCTCCGCGGCGAGGCCATCGACCAGAAGGGCGAAATCGATGTTTTGTCCCTGAGTGCCGATTCGCTTGCTGTCGGCGGCGAGCGCGGCGAGCTGGTCCTCGAAGATCATCTTGCTGTCATACAGCAGGCGCCCGATCAGGGTTGATTTACCGTCATCGACCGATCCGCAGGTGATGAATCGCAGCAGCGATTTGTGCTGGTGGCGCAGCAGGTAGGCGTCGATGTCCTTGGCGGCGAGGTCATGGGGCTGGTAACTGGAACGGGGCGGCGCGCCGGTCATCAGAAATACCCCGCCTGTTTTTTCTGCTCCATCGACGCGGCTTGATCGTGGTCGATGGCACGGCCTTGCCGTTCCGACGTCGTGGTCAAGAGCATTTCCTGAATGATCTTCGGTACGGTCGTTGCGCTGCTCTCGAGCGCACCGGTGAGCGGGTAGCAGCCGAGCGTGCGAAAGCGTATCGAACGCTCCACCGGCACTTCGCCAGGACGCAGCCGGAAGCGATCGTCGTCCACCATCAGCAGGAGGCCGTCGCGCTGCACCGTCGGCCGCGGCGCCGCAAAATACAGCGGCACGATCGGAATACTTTCGAGGTGTATGTACTGCCAGATGTCGAGTTCCGTCCAATTGGAGAGCGGAAAAACCCGGATGCTCTCGCCCTTGAGCTTGCGGGAATTATAGATATTCCAAAGTTCAGGACGCTGATTTTTCGGATCCCAGCGATGACTGGCCGATCGAAATGAAAAGATTCGCTCTTTGGCGCGCGACTTCTCTTCATCGCGCCGCGCGCCGCCGAAGGCCGCGTCAAATCCGAATTGCGTCAGCGCCTGTTTCAACCCCTCCGTTTTCCAGAGGTCCGTATGCAACGCCCCATGATCGAACGGATTGATGCCGCGTGCCAGAGCGTCAGGATTTTGATGCACGAGCAGCTGCATCCCGCTGCTCTTGGCCATTTGGTCGCGCATTGCGTACATTGCGCGAAATTTCCAAGTGGTATCGACATGCAGCAGCGGAAAGGGCGGGGTCCCGGGAAAGAAAGCCTTTCGAGCAAGATGCAGCATGACGGCGCTGTCCTTGCCCACTGAATACAGCATCACCGGCTTTTCGCTCTCCGAGACGACTTCGCGCATGATATGGATGCTTTCGGACTCGAGCCGTTGTAGATGCGTCAAAGTGACGACGCCAGGCGTCGGGGGCTTGTTCATGCGGAACAAACGTACGCGGCTGTAAGCGCCGCCGTCAAGCCAAACGCCGATATGGCAACATAACGGGCACGTATGCAACCTTTCAGTTGCATTTCTAAGCCGTCGCGTTTAATATGCACCCAAGAGGTTGCACATGAACACATCGACCGATCGCATCGAGAGAAAGGTTTTGATCAAGGCGACACGCGCGCGAGTTTGGCGGGCGGTGGCGGACGCTGCAGAATTCGGCAGCTGGTTCGGCGTCGATTTCAAAGGCCAGACCTTTGCCGCCGGCAAGTCGGTCCAAGGGAAGATCACTTATCCCGGCTACGAGCACCTCACCATGGAAGTCCTGATAGACCAAGTGGTGCCGGAGCGGTTGTTGTCATGGCGCTGGCATCCGGCGGCCATCGATCCGGCGGTCGACTATTCGCACGAACCCACGACCCTGGTGGTGTTCGAGCTGCAGGAAGTCGATGGCGGCGTCATGCTCTCCGTCGTCGAGTCGGGATTGGATAAGATCCCGCTGGAGCGTCGGGCGACGGTACTCCGCATGAATAGTTCAGGTTGGGATGCACAGATGGAGAATGTCAAGAAGCATGTCGCCAAGGCGTAAAGCCGGGTCCAGGGCTAAGCCGCTGCAAGGTTACGCACCGATCTTTGCCGCGTTGGGCGACGAGAGGCGGCTTCGGCTCATCGCCGCTCTGTGCGTGGGCGGCGCCATGTCCATCACGCAGCTGACTTCCGGGACGGACATTTCGCGGCAAGCCATTACCAAGCATCTGGGCGTACTGGCGGCCGCGGGGCTGGTGCGCGACGTGAAAATAGGGCGAGAACGACTGTGGGAGTTTGAACCCACGCAATTGGACGAAGCGCGCCGTTCGTTGGAACTGATCGGCAGGCAATGGGATCACGCCCTGGCGAAACTCAAGATTGCCGTGGAAAGCAATCCAATTTAGCGCCATGCCACGAGGCGCTTCAAATACCGGCAAACTGCTATATAATCCGCGCGCACTTCCGATTCGGTTTGCTTTGGACCCGAGCGTCGGCCTGAAAAAAATACGATTGGCGCTGTAACTTATTGATTAGTAAAGCGCCCGTAGCTCAACCGGATAGAGCACCGGCCTTCTAAGCCGGCGGTTGCAGGTTCGATTCCTGCCGGGCGCGCCATCTCAAGTCGGATGTTCGACGATGGTGGACGTAGCTCAGCTGGTAGAGCCCCGGATTGTGATTCCGGCCGTCGCGGGTTCGAGTCCCGTCGTCCACCCCACCTTTCA
>Ga0210406_10003778_pt1 | contig 16439 bp, 9 predicted proteins | sample IncBWC30MmetaG_FD_155454 | JGI IMG/M metagenome (GOLD analysis project Ga0210406, IMG submission 155454) | Forest soil microbial communities from Barre Woods Harvard Forest LTER site, Petersham, Massachusetts, United States - Inc-BW-C-30-M | ecosystem: Environmental > Terrestrial > Soil >... | reverse complement strand
GGCGTGTCGTCGGTGAGGGAGCGATTGACGCAGAAGAGGGTGAGGGTGCGTTGGTTTGGGCTGCGGGTGGCGACCACGTCGATGTAGGGAACGTCGGGGACGTCGGCGTATCCCTGGGTTCCGTTCTTCACGGTGTAGGCGCCGGAGTCTGTGGTTACGGGGAGCACGGTGTCGTCTTTCGCGGCGGAGTACATCTGGAAGACGTAGTAGGCGGGTGAGGCGAAGACCTGCTCGCGTCGCTTCCAGATTCCGGCGAACTCCATCAGGCCGGTCAGGTTGACGAGCTTCACCTGGGCGTTGTGGCGGAGGTAGGTGTTGAAGGCAGCGGCGATCATGACGGCGCCACCCTCGTTGCGCGAGCTTGGGCTTTCGTTGGTGAAGTTGCGCTCGCCCTCGCCTTTGCTGTTGAAGAGCCATTCGGTGATGGCCAGGTGGGCTGTGCCTTTGTATCCGGGCGCGGCGTCGATCTGTGCCTGCATGCGGTCGAGGTCGGGGCCGACGGCGTGGGGCACGGCGTAGGCGGCGGCGGCCATGAAGTCCGGCGTGTAGGGGTTCAGGCGGACGTGGTTGGTGCCGGTGATGAAGTGCGTCGTCAGGAGGTCGAAGGTGCCGGGAGGATTGGTGAGTTGTGCTGCATTCCACTTCTCGAATGCATTGGGCGTGGCTCCGGTTGCCAGCAGGGTCGCGTCCTTCGATACCGGCCGCAATGCTTTGCTGAAGGCGAGGGTGCGCGGTGCGATCTCGTGGATATCGGGATAGCCGACCTGCCATCTTCCGTAGAGCTCGTTTCCCATCTCCAGGATCAGCGGCCCCTGGTAGCGGTCGTGTATGTAGCTCAGCCAATCGACGGCCTCCTGCGGGGTTCCGCTGCCCATGTTCAGGTTGAACTGGGGTTCGGCGTGGACGAGCTTGCAGAAGGCGAGGAATTCGTCTGTGCCGAAGTTGTTGTACTCGGGGATGCCCCAGGCGATGTTCTGCATGGTGATTCTTTTGTCGAGAGGGCCTACGCCGTCTTTCCAATGGTAGTAGCTGCTGAAGTTGCCTCCGAGGCGGAGCTCGGTCATATGCATGGCGTCGGCCATGCGAACTACGTCGGGATCGAAGGTTGCTATGGCGTCGTCGGGCATCAGGGAGATCTGGTCAACATCGACGCGCTCATCGCCCTCGATGGAGACGGCGAAATCTACTGGTTCGAGGCGGTGGACATCCCCTGTTTCGAGGCGCAGCGCGGCGGTGTATTTGGTCCACTCGGTGGCTGTTATGTCGATGGATGCGGTGGCGAATACTTTGTCGGAGGTGCGGGAGCGCAGGGACACATTGACGCGTGAGGGGCCGCTTCGGTGTTTGGCGTAGAGAGAGGCGGTGAAGCCGTAGGTCCTGGGCACGGGCAGGTACACTCGCTGCCTGATGCCGGTGAGGTCACCGGGTGTGCCCATGATCTCGAGCGATTGCCAGCTGTTGGCAGCGTCTCCGACGTGCAGCTCATAGCGATTGCCGGCGGCGCGGTTGAGCGGCTGCCAGGGGATGGGGATGCCGGTGGTGTTCGATGACTCGATCAACTCGGGCTGGTCACGAAAGATCTGTTCGAGCATGGCGTGGTTCCACAGGCCGGCTTCGAGGCTGCCGTTGACGAGGATCTCGGCGATGACTCCGTTGTCGATCGAGTAGTCGATTGGCTCGATGAAGGTTCCGAAGAGGCGGGGTGGGACGGTGCCGAGGTTTCCGGCGGGATCGACGCGGATCTCGACGACCTTGGGCATGGGTTTGGATTGGGTGATCTGGGCGATGGAGGCGGCGGAGCAGAGCAATACGGCTGAGAGTAGGCGAATGGCGCGTATTGCGTGCATTGGGGCTCCTGTAATGGATTACAGGAATGGACGTTACTGACTGGCGGCGGCGCTGTCAAGGGGTTGGGTAGTGCAGGGCGAAGGCGGGTTGGGGGGAGCGAAGCGGGAGTAATGTAATCCTTTACAATTCATCGGCAAAACCTATACTGTGTTTCTCGCTGCAGATTCCGAGGATGCACTTCATGAACCGGCGCAATTTCTTTAGTCTCTCGGCAGGGGCGATTCTGGGGACGAACCTGCCTTCCGGCGAGCCGCAGGCGACGCAGCGCGATGCCGGCCTCAAATTTACACAACAACGCACCGGGGCGGGACCGTTTCGTCTTCCCGGCGGCGGCAGCACGCCACATATGCTGCTGATCAGCGCAGACATGGTCAGCCCGGATCTTTATCATCCGGCACGTCCCGTTTCCAAGCATGTTCGCATTCCGAATATCCGGTCCTTGATGGAGGACGGAACTTTTTTCTCCAATGCGTTTTGTACTGTACCCATCTGCGCTCCATCACGCGCGTCGTATCTCACGGGGAGATACAGCTACATTCAGGGAAACAGCGAACGCGCACCGGAGGGTTTAGAGACGCAGCTTCGGCCGGATGATGTGGTCTTTCCGGAGTATTTGAAGGCTGTAGGTTACGTGGCGCGCCAGATTGGCAAGTGTCATGTGGGGACTAAGAAGTTTCTGGATGCGTTCGGGGAGAACGACCAGCCCTGGGATCGGTGGTCGCCGCCGGTGTTTGATGACGATGACTTTCTTTCGTATCAGCGTAGCCTGGGCGTGAAGCCGCAGAAGTACTCGCGGGAGATTGTGTTCCGCCTGCAGGATCGGAAGACTCCGGGGAATTCCACGGGTGGATGGATTGTGCAGGAAGACGGCAAGCCGTTCCCGCTGGAAGCGCAGTACAGCTACTACCTGGGGAAGAAGACGATGGAGACGGTGGAGGCGCTGCTTGCAAATGGATCGGGGAAGCGGCATCCGATGTACCTGCAGCTCGATATCTTCGATCCGCACCAGCCTTTCTCTATTCCTGCGGGATTTGAAGATCGCGAGCGTGAATTGCGGGCCGCGATCGCTTTGCCTGAGAGCTACACCGCAGCGAGGCAGCGAGATTTTCAGCGCGCTCCGAATGAGCCGGAGATTCTGGATATCTACAGACGCTACTGGGGTATCTATGATCCGGAGCAACTACTAAATTACCGGGTTGCGTATGCCTTGCAGATGGAGATCGTGGACCACACCATTGGAATGGTGCTGGCGCGGTTGAAAGAGCTTGGGCTGTATGACGAGATGCTGATCGCGTTTATCTCCGATCATGGGGAGATGAATGGCCGCCGGGCGATGGTGGATAAAGGGGTGTATCTGTATCCGGATGTGTTGCGGGTTCCGCTGGTCATCAAGACGCCGCGCAGCCTGGGGCGAAAACATGCCGCGGTGGAATCACCCGTGTCTCTGCTTGACCTTTCGCTGACTCTGCTGGATTTTGCTGGTATCAAGCCGGAGGCGAAATTCGACGGCGTTTCGCTAGTGCCTTATCTGCGCGATGGCGAGGGTAGTGAAGATCGAACGCTGCTTTTTTTTGGCGGATGGCATGTCGGCGTGAATTTCGCGTGCGGCATTCAGCACCGGACGTCTGACGGGCGGCGGTATCTCTATTCTTATAACTGCACCTCTACTTTCGATGAGTTGTATGACCTTGACAGTGCGGACGCGGTAAATCTTATCGACAGCCAAGACCACAAAAACGTCCGAGCGGAGCTCATTCGTCTGCTGGGAACTGCGCTGCAGGCCGATCCTCGATGGGTTGGCTTCTGGGCGGAGTTCCGCATTGCGCGTTTCGACGCGTTGCCGAAGGAAGCGGGCGATATGCAGCTCTTCACCACTTCTTCGTGAGTTGCAAGATATCGATTGGTCAATCTTCCGGTGCTAACGTTGGAGTCGCGGGAAAGATTTCTCAGGAGACTTGTCCAGTGAAGAGTAGAAGCACTTTGCCTCAGCCCGTATTCTCGATTGGTCCGTCGATGAAAGGCCGTTCTTCTTCTGATGTCTTCAGGTTCTTCGGAGGCCTGCGGGATTTTGGCTTGATCGCGTTCCTTGCCGGGGCTTTCCTGGCTCCATCGCGCGCGCCGGCGCAGCAAGCCAGCACACACCGGCCGCCTGCGGCTCCGCTTATTGCGAACGATCCGTACTTCAGCGTCTGGTCGATGGCCGACAAGCTGACAGACGTTCCGACGAAGCATTGGTCGGAGGCAGCACAGCCTCTGACTGGGCTTATTCGGATTGACGGGCATCCGTTTCGCTGGATGGGCACTGAGCCTCGTCAGCGCCCCCGGCTGCAGCGCATGGATGCGATGCAGCAGGATGGGCTGGAGGTAACGCCGCTGCACACGAGATACCGGCTCTCCGCTGCAGGTGTGGAGTTGCAGGTGAGCTTTTTCACTCCATCGTTTCCCCAGCAACTCGACGTGCTTTCACGGCCCGTCACCTATCTCACCTGGTCAGCGCGGTCGACGGACAATGCGGCGCACCAGGTGGAATTGCTTCTCGATGTCAGCCCCCAGATTGCAGTCAATGCGAATGCGCAGCAGGTAACGTGGGGACTGTCGCGTGCGGGTAACTTGACGGTGTTGAATGTGGGTACGCAGGAGCAGGCGAGCCTGCATCAGTCCGGCGACCGGATACGCATCGATTGGGGTTACTTTCATTTGGCTGTGCCGGACGCGGAGAGTGCGACCACGGAGATATCCACGTCCGCGATGACGGAGTTCGTGGAGAAAGGGGCGCTCGAAGATGCCGATGATCTTGATATGCCGCGCGCGGCTGACAGCACGCGTGGGCCGGCTGCGCATCTGGCGGTAGAGCTTTCGTTTGGCAAGGTGACATCGGCGGCGGTGGAGCGGCATGTTCTTCTGGCCTACACCGAGGGCGATGCGATCGAGTATCTGGGCAGAAGGCTGCGGCCCTATTGGCAGCGCAACGGTATGACGACGAGCGCGATGCTTATGCAGGCGGAACGGGAGTACGCTTCGCTCGAAAGCCGAGGCAACAAGTTCGATGCAGAGCTAACGGCAGACATGGTGAAGGCCGGCGGCGAAGACTATGGCTATCTGACTTCGCTGGTGTTTCGTCAGACGATTGCCGCACACAAGCTTGTTGCCGATGTAGACGGTACACCGATGCTGTTCTCGAAAGAGAACGACAGTAATGGCTGCATCGATACGGTTGATGTGACTTATCCGTCTTCTCCGTTTTTTCTTTTGTTCAACCCGGAGTTATTGAAAGCGCAGTTGGAGCCGTTGATGCGATATGCGGCACTGCCGCGATGGCGTTTTCCGTTTGCTCCGCATGATCTGGGAACATATCCTCTTGCCGACGGGCAGGTGTACGGCGGAGGGGAGACGAACGAAGTGGACCAGATGCCGGTGGAGGAGAGCGGCAATCTCATCCTGATGATTGCCGCGCTAGAGCGCAGTGAAGGAAACTGGGAGTTTGCTAGGCGCTATATGCCGGAGCTGACGAAGTGGGCGGCCTACCTTGCGAACAAAGGCATGGATCCGGAAAACCAGTTGAGCACGGACGACTTCGCGGGTCATTTGGCGCACAATACAAATTTGTCGATCAAGGCGATTGAAGCGTTGGGCGCGTTCGTAGAGATCGCGAAGAATGTGGGAGACAAAGATCTTGCCGAGCGCTATGAAAAGCTGGTGTCTCCAATGCCTGCGCGCTGGGAGGAGATGGCGCGTGATGGCGACCACTACAAGCTGGCCTTCGACCAGAACGGGACCTGGAGCCAGAAATACAATCTGGTGTGGGACAGCATCCTGAATCTGCATCTATTCCCTGCAAAGATCAGGCGGAGGGAGTGGGCGTTCTATTCCAAACAGATGCAACCTTACGGGCTTCCCTTGGACAATCGCAAGACGATTACGAAACTTGATTGGGAGGTCTGGACTGCAACGCTCAGTGACAATCCGCAGCAGGTTCAAGACCTGCTGCATCGGCTCGTTACGTGGGCGGATACAACGCCTTCGCGGGTTCCCACAACCGATTTTTACGATACGGTCTCGGGTAAACAGATGGGTTTTCAAGCACGGTCCGTTGTGGGTGGCATCTTCATCAAAGCCCTTCTCGATCCACAGATTGCGGAGAGATGGAAATTGAAGCCGGCTGCGCCACAGGAAAAGTAATCGACCGCCGCATTGATTCGGTCATGGTTTTGTCATGGTTTTATGGCCAGGAGCTTCAAAACATTGGGTTGGTCGGCCGTGCTATTTGCCAGGCGCGGCCTGGACGCAATGACGACCGCCACGGACGCGAGCACGATTGCCATTCCCACCCATTCCGAGCCGTGGAGAGTTTCGTGCAAAAGTCCCCAGCCTAGCAGGACTGCGACGATCGGATTCACATACGCATAGGTTGCAACGGTTGAGAGCCTGACATTTCGTAGAAGATACGTGTACGACGTGTAGCCCGCGAGCGAGCCGAAAACAGCGAGATAGAGTGTCGCGAGCCATGCGCCGCGGGTCCAATGCGAGGTGCGCAAGCCGCCGCACATGACGCCGATAAGCATGCTGGTTGAACCGGCGATCAACATCTGCCAGGTACTGGATACAAGAGGCGACGCTTTCATCTTCATCCGCTTTGAAAGCACCGAACCGACAGCCCATGCTATGGCCGCGATGATCAAGGCAGCGCATGCCAGTGCATTCGCGCTGGTCAGCGATTGGCCATGTAGGCTGCGACTCATCAAAAGTGCCAGTCCGGCGAAGCCTGTGAAGGTACCTGCCCATCCCATCTTGTTCATGCTGGTACCTCCCGGCAAGGCCGCTTCGAGCACAGCGATGAAAATAGGAATGGAGGAGATCAGCAAGGCTGTGAGACCGGCCGACAGAGCTTTGCTGCCATAGTTGACCAGTGTGGTGTTGGTCGTGAACATGACGAGGCCAAGCAGGGTTACCTGCGACCATTCGCGCCCGGAGAGGCGTATCGAGCGCCGGCGCAGCAGGAGGTATGCCATGGCGATGGCTGACGCAATGACGTATCGCAATCCGGAGATGAGGGCGGGGTGCAGCAGTTGGGCAAGGTAGCGAATTGCTACGAACGTCGATCCCCAAAGGATGTAGACGGAGGCAATTGCTAAGCCGATTGGCACTCGTTCGCTCATGGCATGGACAATCATAAGACTTTGCGATGAGAGCGCCCGATGCGAGCGCCGCGGGGAAGGCGTCAAACGCAGTAGGGTGTGTGAGTGGGAGCCACGGGATGTTCTTGCTTGACAATCGTTACATTGAAGGAGGATAGTTTTGCCGCGACGAATGTAATGCATTACACGGCGTGTTCTTGAGGGATTTGCCGTGCTATGGATCCGGTCAGGACTGCGATTTTCCGGAAGGGTATGTAAAGCATTACATGGGATCGGATGAAGCGAAGAGGAAGGACTTCTTCATGCCGCCCATAGGTCAGCGCGCTGCAAGCTATGAAGTGCTATTTGATTGGAGGATCGTATGACTTTCAAGAAGCGACTATTGGCGCTTGCTCTCGCACTCCCCTTAATGAATTCAAGCTCATTGAGCGCGCAGAGCGGGAGTTCTTCGATACAGGGAACGGTTGCGGATGCGTCGGGGGCTGTGGTTCCGGGCGCTGAGGTGGTTCTGACGAATACGTCGACCGGCGTGGTGCTGACGGCGAGCACGGACGGCTCGGGGAGTTACTCCTTTCCTTCCGCACCGCCGGGTGTGTATTCGCTTCAGGTATCGAAGGGAGGCTTCGCTTCCTACAAGGTTTCTCAATTTACTGTGACTGTGGGCCAGCATGCGACAGAGAATGCGACTCTGAATATCGCATCGTCGGCGGCGACGGTTGTAGTGGAAGCAAGCGGTCTGTCGAACCTGCTGGACACGCAATCGAACGATCTGGGTACTGTGATCGGTCCCCAGAGTGTGCAGCAGCTTCCGTTGAACGGGAGAAACTTCCTCCAACTGGGGTTGCTTTCGGGAGCGACGCAGCCGACCTCCGGAGCGGCGAACGGTGCGATCGCACAGACCGGTCATCCGGGGATGTCGATCAATATCGCCGGGAATCAGCCGGATTACACCATGTATGTCGTCAATGGCCTACAGACCTTGGGCAGCCGTGCGGGGAACACTTCGCTGAATCTTTCTGTGGGCGCGATTGATCAGTTCGAGGTGCATTACGGCTTCTTCATGCCGGATATGGGACCGAATCCGGGAATCGTGGATGTGGTGACCAAGAGCGGCACGAACCATCTCCACGGGGAGGTATATGAGTTCGTGCGGAACAATCAGATGGAGGCACGGAACTACTTCAGCATTAACTCGAGTACGGGACAGCCCATCGCTCCTGGTCCGTACCATCAGAACCAGTTTGGCTTTGATTTCGGCGGGCCCGTTCTGAGGAATAAGCTTTTTTATTTTGTGAATTACGAAGGATATCGGCAGACGCAGTCGGCGATTCAGAACGCATACACCCCGACGGCGGCGATGTTCAATGGTGACTTCTCGCAGGCAGGCGTGAATATTTTTGATCCTTCGACCTACAACCCGGCAACGAATACGCGCAAGCAGTTCCAGGGAAATATCATTCCGGCCGATCGCATCTCACCCGCGTCCAAGGCGTTGCTTGCGTATTATCTGCCTGGCTCCAGCCTGGCGAGCAAACCGAATAACGTGAGCGGTACTCCGAAGACGACGTTGAACTCGGATCAGTTTATGGGCCGTATCGACTACAGCGTCAATCAACGGAATCAGCTCTTCTTCCAGGGCAACTGGCTGAACTCGCCGGCGAACAATCCCGGTCTCTTTCCGGGCCAGGGGATCGCGTTTCCACTCGATACGGAGCTGGTGAATGTGGGTTGGAATTGGACGCTTAGCTCGACGAAGGTGAATGAGCTTCGCGTGGGGGGCATTCGTGACTCGGTGTATGACGAGGGGCTGCAGGTGAATGGACTGCAGCAGAAGTTGAATATTACGGGCACCGCGGATCCTAATGGCGTTCCGGGGATCGGGCTCACGGGATTTACCGGGTTCGGCACTTCGACTGGCCTGATCGGTAATCTGGATAACGTCTACCAGATCGCCGATGGGTTCAACTGGCTGCATGGAAATCATCAGATCAAGTTCGGAGCGGAGATCGCTTATCTGCGAACGATTCAATCGAGTGCCAATGCGAATGCGCGCGGGGTTTTCAACTTCAACGGCAACTTCACCGCGCAGTTTCCCAGCAGTGGTGGATTTACTGCCATTGCCGGCACCGGCAGCTCGTTTGCGGATTTTCTGCTGGGAGATCTTACGAGTGCGCAGTCGATCGGGATGCCGCGGACTCACCTCCGCTGGACCACGGCGCAGCCTTATGTGCAGGACACCTGGAAGATAAGGCCCGACCTTACGGCTAACATGGCGCTCTCCTGGTATGGAGCGACATCGCCCAATCCGAGCGGGCCGGACAAAAACCTGATCCATGGCTTTGACTTTGTCAAAGGGATCCCGACCTTCGCTGCGCTGGGGCAGATGAATCCTTCGGTCTACCCTATGACCATGACGAACTGGGCGCCTCGAGTGGGAGTGGCCTTCTCGCCGAGTTCGGTGAAAAATACGGTGTTTCGGGCGGGATGGGGGCTCTACTACACGACGCAGGAGGCGGTGAACTTTCAGTATGCGGTCGTCTCTCAGGTGATCACGATCAATAACGCCGTCTCGAACGTGCAGCCAAATCCAACTTATATTCTTGGCGTGAACGCTATGCCGTCGGTCACGGTTGGACAGATTACTCAGGCTCAGGCTAATGCGATCACGGGTCCGATTCAGTACCTCAGCCAGACCTACCGTTCGCCTTACATATCGCAGTGGAATCTGGATATTCAACACACCTTCGCCTCAAAGTTTTTGTTGGATGTTGCTTATATCGGGAATGAGTCGCATCATCTGGCGCTCAATTGGAATCCCTTTGACTGTTCGGCGCCGAATTCAAACCTCTGTGTTGATGCCAATAACCCCTACTTTCCGAAGTATTCCTACATGCAGGAGGTGAACAGCATTGGGTATGGAAACTACAACGCATTGCTCGTGAAGTTTCAGCGGCAGTTTTCCAATGGGCTGAGCTTCCTGGTGAACTACACGTGGTCGAAGGCGCTTGCCGCATCGCAGGAGGGGAGCAACGGCACGCTCAACCAGCGGCGGAGCTGCCTGCTGGCTTGCGACTATGGTCCGACGACCTCCAACCTGCCGCAATCCCTGGTCTTCAGCGCTGTCTGGGAGTTGCCGGTGGGACGTGGCAGACACTTTGGAAGCCAGATGAATGCCGTCCTGAATACAGTGGTGGGTGGATGGGACATTGACGCCATCGCCGTGATGCAGAAGGGCACTCCTTTCACGCTTACCGCTCCGAACAACACGGCGTGGTCGCCGGGAGTGATCAGGGCGAACACGTATTGCAACGGCAGGAATGCGCTGACGAATAAGGACGTGCGTTCGAACGGCCACTACTGGTTGAAGGGACAGACGATTGGTCAGACGGAAGCGAACGGCGCCTGCTATGTGGATCCTTCCATCGATCCTGTGAACCTGGTGAACGGCAAGCTGCCCGGGGGTGCGAGAGCGGCCTTCGGAACCACGAGCTTCGATAGCATGACCGGCCCAGGCATCAATAACTGGGATATTGGCGTGCATAAGAACTTCACCATTTATCGGGAGATGAATTTCACCATTCGGGGAGAGTTCTTCAATGCGTGGAACCATGCGCAGTTTGCAAATCCAAACAGCGGCGTGGCGTCCAATACCTTCGGTCAGATCAGTAGCACGCAGCATGACGCGCGAGCGGCACAGATCGGCGGGACGTTCAGGTTCTGAGGGTCCTTCGACGGACGCCTGAGGGAGGGCCAGCTCATGAGCCGGGTCTTTGTGCGTTGATCAGGGGCGGGGCGCCGGCCCGGTTGAATTTCTCACGATCAGTCTGGGATGCACGACCTCTGATTTGGCCACAATACCATCGCGCGTCGCTTGCAAGAGGCTGGAAAAAGCGCGCGCGGCAATCTCACGGCGCGGCAACTGAATGGAGGTTAGCTGGGGCACGACCATGCTCGCGATCGGCAGGTCGTCGAAGCCGATGATGGAGACGTCGGTGGGTACGCCGAGCCCTGCGTGGAGGGCTGCCTGCAGCGCGCCAACAGCCATCAGATCGTTGGAGGTGATGACCGCCGAGGGGCGCGGGGAGAGAGACATCAGTTGCTGCATGGCGCGCTCGCCACCCTCGAGACGCATATCTCCAGTGGCGATCCATTGCTTGCGGACGGGAAGCTTGAAGCGTTTCATGGCCATCGCCCACTCCTGGTGGCGGCGTTTCGCAGAACTAAGCGTCGACGGACCTGCGATGAAACCGATGTCCCGATGACCGAAGGATCGAAGATGCTCGAGAGCTTCACGAAATCCGGTGGAGTATTCGACCGGCACGTTCCTATACAGCGCGGTGTAGGCCGGCTGGTTCATCAAGACCAGCGGGATATGCTTCGGGGCCATGTCCAGGGCTTCTTGATTTACCTCAGATGTCATTACAGCGATGCCGTCTACACTTCGCTCCACCATGCGGCGGATGCAACTCTGCAATCGCTTCGGGTCGTAGTTGGTGTGGGTGAAGATGACATCAATTCCCTGCTCGGTAGCCAATGCCTCAAATGCGTCGATTAATTCGGGAAAGAAGGGGTTATTAATATCAGAGACAATAAGGCCAAACATGCGAGCCCGGCCGACGCGAAGGCTTCGCGCATGAGTATTCGGCACGTAATTCATCTCGGCGATGACACTGCGGACGTGAGCGGAGGTTTTCTCGCGGACGTTGGTTGCGCCGTTCAGCACACGGGAAACAGTAGCGGTCGATACTTTAGCGCGCTTGGCAACTTGTTGAATATCCATGATCTGGCGATGGGCCGCGGCTTCAGTATAGTCTGGACACTTACCGGGGGTGCGTCGAGTGTTCTGTCTCGCACCCACTTATACTGAACACCGGGCAGAAAAAATGATCAGGCTTACGTCAGCTTTCGATGTAAGCCGCCTTTGAGGAGTTCATGGCCGTACTGACTGAAGCGATTCACATAAAGCGCAAGAGTTTGTTTGAGTTTGAAAATGCTCCGTACGCCTGTCTGGATTCAGACATCACCACGCCGACGGCTCGCGGGGGCCAGACGCTGGTGCGTTTGAAGATGCGCAACCTGCTGACGAGCGCGGTCTTTGAAAAGACCTTCAAGGCGAATGACAAGTTTACGGAACCGGACCTCCAGCTGGTTCCGGCCTCGTATCTGTATAGCGACGGCGATGGGTCGCACTTTCTGGATCAGGAAAGCTACGAGACTCTTACTCTCAGCGATGGAATGATCGTAAACGCATTGGATTTCCTGATCGAGGGCGCGTTGCTCCAGCTGCATAAGTACAACGGCAATCCTATCGGTTTGCAACTGCCGATGTTTGTTGAGTTGAAGGTGGTCTACGCTGAACCGGCGGCCCGGGGGGACTCTTCGAGCGGCAGCGGGACGAAGCTGGTCAAGCTGGAGACGGGTCTCGAGATTCGCGTTCCGCCCTTCATCAAAGAAGGGGAGAAGGTGAAGGTGGCGACGGAGAACGGGGAGTTTGCCGGGCGCGCCTGAGCCGGACGCGGAAGCACCACACGGATTTGGTGAAGATTTCTGTTGGGGCTGTGGTGGAGGCGAGCTACAATCCGTCAGCGCTAAAAATGCCATTTTGCCGACATTCATGAGATGGCGAACGTGCGCGAGGAGAGTGCGATGAGCGATATCGTGGCGGTGGAAGGACAGTCTGCGGGAGCGGGTTTGAGCCAGGTGGAGCGTGTCGTGGATACGTTTGTCGCTCCTACAAAGACGTTTAAGGATATTTTGCGGAGTTCGAGTTGGTGGTTGCCGTTTTTATTGATGTTGTTGGTGACGGTGGTGTCGACCGTGGTGGTTGAGAAACAGGTGGGTTGGGATCGGGTGTCGGAGAACCAGATCCACCAGAATCCGAAGGCTGAAGAGAGGCTGGCGAGCCTGACGCCGGAGCAAAGAGCCGCCCAGGTGCATCTGTCAGCGAATATCACCCGTTATGTGAGTTATTGTTCGTTTCTCTTGATTTTGGTGTTCGTGGCTATCTTCGCGCTGATCTACTGGGCCAGCTTTAACTCTGGGCTCGGGGCGAAGACAACATTTGGTCAGATGTTCGCTGTGTGCATGTATGCGGGACTCCCCAGATTGTTGACTGGGTTATTGTCGATTCTGACTCTGCTGTTCGGCAATAGCGCTGAATCTTACGACATCAAGAACCCAGTGGGGACGAACCTGGCTTACTTTATGCCTGACTCGGGACCGGCGCTGAAGGCGGCTCTGAGCTTCTTCGACGTGATCGGGTTGTGGAACCTGGTGTTGTTGATCATCGGAACGGCTATTGTGGCGAAGGTGTCGACGGGCAAGGCGGCTGCTGTGATAGTGGGATGGTGGTTAGTTGGCCTGGTGCTCAGCGTGGGGATTGCGGCCGCTACGAGTTAGAGCCGCACGTGGAACGATTTCACTATTGTGAGAGAAAATCCCAAACTGAAAGGCTTGGGATTTTCTTTGGCTGAAATGCGATCGTCCGGGTTATTCGGCCCAGCGTTTGAAGACGAGGGAGCCGTTGGTGCCGCCGAAGCCGAAGGAGTTGGAGAGCGCGTAGTCGATCTTCACGGGTTGAGGCTTGTTGGGAACATAGTTGAGGCGGCACTGGGGATCGAGCTCGACGATGTTCATGGTTGGGGGCGCGATCTGTTCGAGCATTGCCATAATGGTGATGCCGGCTTCGAGGCCTCCGGCGCCGCCGAGGAGGTGGCCGGTCATGGATTTGGTGGAGCTCACGAGGAGCTTGTGGCTGAGGGCGTGATCGCCGAAGAGAGTTTCGATGGCCTTGGACTCGAGCGCGTCGCCTAGAGGCGTTGAGGTGGCGTGGGCGTTGAGGTAGTCGATCTGGCCGGGCTCGATGCCGGCGACTTTGAGTGCGTGCTTCATGGAGCGGTAGCAGCCTTCGCCCTCGGGGGCCATGCCGGTCATGTGGAAGGCGTCGGCGGAGAGGCCGTAGCCGACGATCTCGGCGAGGATCTTTGCGCCGCGGGCTTTGGCGAACTCGAGCTCTTCGAGGATGAGGATGCCTGCGCCTTCGCCGACGACAAAGCCATCGCGGTCCTTGTCGAAGGGGCGGCTGGCGTGGGTGGGGTCGTCGTTGCGGGTGGAGAGGGCGCGCATGGAGGCGAAGCCTGCTACGCCGAGCGGGGTGATGGAGGCCTCGGTGCCGCCAGCGATCATGGCGTCGGCGTCGCCGCGCTGGATGAGACGGAAGGCGTCGCCGATGGCGTGGGCGGAGGTGGTGCAGGCGGTGGCGGTGGCTTCATTGGGGCCGCGCGCGCCGTATTTGATGGAGACGTGGCCGGCGGCGAGGTTGATGATGGCGCCGGGGATGAAGAAGGGCGAGACCTTGCGGGGGCCGCCGTTGAGCAGGTTGATGTGCTCGCGTTCGATGACGTCGAAACCGCCGATGCCGGAGCCGATGTGGACGCCGATGCGGTCGTGGTTCTCGTCGGTGACCTGGAGATTGGAGTGAGCCATGGCTTCGGCTGAGGCAGCCAGGGCGAAGTGGATGAAGCGGCCCATCTTGCGGGCCTCTTTTTTGTCCACGAAAAGGAGCGGGTCGAAGTCTTTGACCTCGGCGGCGAAGCGAACGGGGTGGCCAGTGAGATCGAAGGCTTTGATCTCGGCCATACCGCTTTTGCCGGCCAGAAGGCCTTTCCAGACCTCAGGGGTGGTTTTGCCGACCCCGCAGACGAGCCCGAGGCCGGTTACGACGACGCGACGTTGCTCCATTTTTTATTTTGCCGCCTTCTGGTTCTTTTCGATGTAATCGACGGCGTCTTTGACGGTTTTAATCTTCTCTGCATCCTCGTCGGGAATCTGGATGTCGAAGGCTTCTTCGAACTGCATGACGAGTTCGACGACGTCGAGGGAGTCGGCGCCGAGATCTTCCTGAAAGCTTGCGCCGGGGGTGACTTCGGCTTCATCCACCTGGAGTTGCTCGACAATAATCTGCTTTACCTTTTCGTCTACTGCTGCCATTTCGTTCTCCTGTTTAGGTCTTGGAATCAAGCTCTGAATGTCTTGGCGTCGGTTGCGATCCATAGCCGCCATGGCCAACCTCAAGCATACTGAGCGCCGAGGTGAGTGTAAAGCAAAGGGAGGGCTGGGTGTTAGGGACTGGTGGGGAGGGTGTTTTAGTCGTCGTCGCTGGAGGCGGCGAGAAGAGGGGCGACGCCGGGCATGTCGTCGAAGTCGATGAGGTTCGAGACGACGGCTCCGGCGGCCAAATTCGAGGTCGGACTCGAGACATTTTTTAACGCTTTATTGATGGCGCGAGTGCGAACCCCAAGCTTCTGAATGGTGTTCTGCACGGTGCCTACCTGGTCTTCGACCTTTTGCATAAGACCGCCGTAGGTCTCGAACTCTTTTTTGGCGGAGGAGAGGACGCGCCAGACCTCGTCGCCTTTTTTCTGGATGGCGAGGGTGTGGAAGCCCATCTGGAAGCTGGTGAGGATGGCCATGAACGTGGATGGGCCGGCGATAGTGACGCGACAGTGGGACTGGATCTCGGACTGGAGGCCTGGGCGGCGGACAACCTCGGCGTAGAGGTTTTCGGTTGGCAGGAACATGATGGCGTGGGGCATGGTGGTGGGCGGGTCGATGTACTTGTCACAGATGCGCTTGCCTTCGGTGCGGATGGCGCGTTCGAAGGCGCGACCGGCAGCGGCGATTTCTTCCGCCGAGCCGTGGTCATAGGCATGTTCGAGGCGCTCCCAGTCTTCCTTGGGAAACTTGGCGTCGATGGCGAGGAGGGTATAGGAGTCTGCACCTTCCCCATTGGGGAATTTGAGCGCATATTCGACGGCCTCGAGGGTGTTCGGCTTGATGCGGGCGTTCTTGATGTACTGCTCGGGGGAGAACATCTGCTCGAGCTGCTGGCCGAGCTGAAACTCGCCGACGACGCCGCGGGATCGGACGCTGGAGAGAACTTTTTTCAGGTCGCCGACACCGGTGGCGAGTTCCTTCATTTCGCCGAGGCCCTTCTGGACTTCGCCGAGGTGGGTGGTTACCTGGCCGAAGGATTCGGTGAGGCGGGTCTGCAGGGTGGCGTGGAGTTTTTCGTCGACGGTGACGCGCATCTGTTCGAGCTTGGCGGCGTTGTCCTCGTTGAGTTTGGTGAGGCGGTCTTCGACGGTGAAGCGGAGCTTTTCCTGTTGGGTGTTGGCTTCGCCGGAGAGCTCGTTGAGGCGGCTGTGAAGGGCTTCACGGGCTTCGAGCTGGTTGCGGTTGACCTCGGCGATGAAATAGGAGAGGCGCTGCGCGATGGAGTCGAGATTCTGCTGGACGGCGGTGCGGAGGATCTCGTCGGAGGCTTTGTTGTCGGAGCGGAAGCCGTTCAGCCCGGTGTTGAGGAGGTTGCTGAGTTCGGCGATGTTGTTGGTGATCTCGCTGCGGAGGTTGGTGAAGTCGGTGGCTGCGGACTCGCGGGTGCGGCTGGCCTCGGCC
>Ga0210406_10003777_pt1 | contig 16442 bp, 13 predicted proteins | sample IncBWC30MmetaG_FD_155454 | JGI IMG/M metagenome (GOLD analysis project Ga0210406, IMG submission 155454) | Forest soil microbial communities from Barre Woods Harvard Forest LTER site, Petersham, Massachusetts, United States - Inc-BW-C-30-M | ecosystem: Environmental > Terrestrial > Soil >... | reverse complement strand
CAAACTCTATGCCGCCCGTGGCTACGTCGCGGGCCCGCTGGTGCATGTCGAGGTGGGGTCGGGAGAGAGCATCCAGTTCATTCCCATGCACAAGGCGCTAGTCGCGCCATAGGCGCTGCCACCCGGCATGCCCCAAGGCACGCAGCGTGCGGATGTTGCGCCGGTAGATCTCCTCGGTATCGCCCACCGCCGCGACGGCGCGCTCCACGCTGGCCTCGCGCAGAATGTGCAGCATGGGAAAAGGCGAGCGGTTCGTGTAGTTCTCGATGTCCTCGGGTTGCGACCCCGCAAACTGATACTGAGGGTGAAAACTGGCCACCTGCAACTCTCCTTCCAGGTCCAGTTCCGCAACGGTGGCGTCGCAGACCTCGAGAAAATCGTTGTACTCCACGAAATCCGCGAGCACCCAAGGATGGATGAGCAGCGTGGTTTCACAATCGTTGGGATCCGCCGCGGCGAGCTTCGTCAGTTCCAAGCGCAGTTCCTCCAGCAATCCGGCCGCGCTGCGCTGCTCGCTGACATGAAAGCGCACGCGATTGCCGCGGTAGGGATTTTCCGCAAACGGACACAGGTTGAGGCCGATCACCGATTTTTCGAGCCAGCGCCGCGTGGCGGAAATAATTTCATCGGTATGAATGCGCGATTCTCCTCGTTGCTTCGAGGCAGTCTAGATCAGAGAGTTCGAGTATCCTATGCGCCCTGCAGTTTTTCAGAGCGCGCCGATGCCGCAAACGATTCCCGCCACGCTGATCCCCGGAGACGGGATAGGCCCCGAAATCATGGAAGCGGTCCTCGCCGTATTGGCGGCGCTCGGTGCGCCATTCGAGTGGGACCGGCAGATTGCGGGTTTGGAGGGAGTCAAAACCGCGGGTGATCCCCTGCCGCCGAAGACCCTGGACAGCATCAGGCGTACACGGCTCGCCCTCAAAGGTCCGCTCGAAACTCCCTCGGGCGGCGGCTATCGATCCTCCAACGTCCGTCTGCGCGAAGAGTTCAAGTTGTATGCGAATTTGCGCCCGGCCCGCACGCTGATTCCGGGCGGCCGATTCGACAAGATCGACCTGGTGGTGGTGCGCGAGAACCTCGAGGGCTTGTATATCGGGCACGAGATGTACATCCCGATCGATGACGATCCGCACGCGGTTGCCATGGCCACGGGCATCAACACGCGTCAAGGCAGCCGTCGCCTGCTGCAATTTGCATTCGAGCACGCCATCGCGACGGGCCGGAAAAAAGTTGCGATCGTCCACAAGGCGAACATCATGAAGGCGCTGACCGGAATTTTCCTGGAAACCGGCCTCGAGCTGTACGAGCGCAAATACAAAGGCAAATTCATCTTGGAAACCGTCATCATCGATGCCTGCGCCATGAAACTCGTGTTGAACCCGTGGCAATTCGACGTGCTGGTGACCACGAATCTGTTCGGCGACATCCTGTCGGATCTGGTTGCCGGCTTGGTGGGGGGCTTGGGGATGACGCCGGGCGGCAATATCGGCACTGACGCCGCCATCTTCGAAGCCGTACACGGCTCCGCGCCCGACATTGCCGGCAAAGGCATCGCCAATCCGATTGCGCTGTTGCTCGCGGCCGCGATGATGCTCGAGCACTGTCAATTGCCGCACATGGCGACTCGATTGCGAACCGCCATCGACCAAACGCTGAACGCCGACAATGTGCGCACCGGGGACCTGGGCGGCAAGGCCGACACCGCGGAATTTACCCGCGCGCTGGTCGAGCGCATCGGCCGCTAGCTGTCATGCCGCCCGTCATCTCGATCAAAGACGTCGCCAAATCCTACGCGACCGGCTTTCAAGCCTTGAAGACCGTCAATCTGGACATCGAGCGCGGCGAGATTTTCGCGCTGCTCGGACCCAACGGCGCCGGCAAGACCACCCTGATCAACATCGTTTGCGGCATCGTCACGGCCAGCACCGGCACGGTGACCGCGGACGGCCACGACATCGTGCGCGACTATCGCGCCGCGCGCTCCATGATCGGCCTGGTGCCGCAGGAACTCAGCACCGATGCCTTTGAAACGGTGTGGGCGACCGTATCCTTCAGCCGCGGCCTGTTCGGGAAAGCGCCGAACCCCAAATTCATCGAAAGCCTGTTGCGGGATCTGTCCCTGCTCGACAAGCGCAACAGCAGAATCATGACCCTCTCCGGCGGCATGAAACGCCGCGTCATGATCGCCAAGGCGTTGTCGCACGAACCGCAAATACTGTTCCTGGACGAACCCACCGCGGGCGTCGATGTGGAACTGCGCCGCGATATGTGGGCCCTGGTGCGGGAGCTGCGCGAAACCGGAGTGACCATTATTTTGACGACCCACTACATCGAAGAGGCGGAGGAAATGGCGGACCGGGTCGGCGTGATCAACAAGGGCACGCTGATGCTGGTCGAGGACAAAAAGGAATTGATGAAAAAGCTCGGCAAGAAACAGCTGACGCTGCACCTGCAAACGCCGCTGCGGCACATTCCCGGCGAACTGCAATCCTGGGAACTGGAACTGAAAGCCGATGGCAACGATTTGGTCTATACCGCCGACAGCGCCGACGGCGTCGATATCTCCACGCTGCTCAAGCGCTTGAGCGAGCTGTCGATCGTCATCAAGGACCTGCAAACACATCAAAGTTCCCTCGAAGACATCTTCGTCAAGCTGGTGAGCGAACGCGCATGAGTACCACCGCCGCGCCCCCGGCCTTCAACCGCCACGGCGTTTGGGCGATCTATAAGTTCGAAATAGCCCGCGCACTGCGCACGCTGGTACAGAGCCTGGTCACGCCGGTCATCACCACATCCCTCTACTTCGTGGTCTTCGGCGCCGCGATCGGATCGCGGCTGACGACCCCGGGCGGGGTGAGCTACGGCGCATTCATCGTGCCCGGACTCATGATGCTGGCCCTGTTCACCGAAAGCCTGTCGAACGCCTCGTTCGGCATTTATTTTCCGAAGTTCACCGGCACCATATACGAGCTGCTCTCGGCCCCGGTTTCGTACGTCGAAATCGTCATCGCCTATGTCGGCGCCGCCGCGTCCAAGTCCGTTGTGCTCGGGCTGATCATTCTGGCGACGGCGTCGCTGTTCGTACCGATCAAGATCCTTCATCCCGTGTGGATGATCGCGTTCCTGCTGATGACGGCGGCCACGTTCAGCTTGTTCGGATTCATCATCGGCATCTGGGCCAAGGGATTCGAGCAACTGCAATTCATTCCGATGCTGGTCATTACACCGTTGACGTTCTTGGGCGGCGCCTTTTATTCCATCGACATGCTGCCGCCGGCGTGGCGCGCGTTCAGCCTGTTCAACCCCATCGTGTACCTGATCAGCGGCTTTCGCTGGAGCTTTTACGGCGCGGCCGATGTGAGCGTGGGCATCAGCTTCGCCGTGACCGTGGGATTTTTTGCGGTCTGCCTGGCGCTGGTGGCTTGGATATTCAAGACGGGCTATCGCCTCAAGAATTAGCAGGACGCGGCAGCGGCTACTCCCACAGAACGGGCAGGATCGACAAGACCAGAAGCGCTGCCATCAAGTAATTGAAGTGACGGCGCCGCTTGTCGGTGTGCAGATACCGGCGCATGAACGCGCCGAAAAGCGTCCAACAGCTCACGCTGCCCAAGGTGATGAACACGGATATCGCGGTCAATGCGACGATTTGCAGCGGCAGCGTCCGATCGACCACCGTGTAGGTGGTCACGGCGCCCAGCGCTATAACCCACGCTTTGCCGTTCACCCATTGAAAAGCCGCGGCTTGCAGAAAGGTCAAGGGCTTCGGTTGGCTGCGCGCTTCGGCGATCGCGGATGCTCTCGTGATGCGGTAGGCCAGATATAACAAGTACACGATGCTGATGTACTTGAGAATCGTGTGTATGAGCGGGACCGCAATGAAGATCTTGGCAAGCCCGATGCCGACGATGAACAGCATCAAGGGATAACCGATGGTGATGCCGAGAATGTGCGGAATCGTTGCGCGAAAGCCGAAATTGACGCCCGAACTGGCCACCAGGATGTTATTCGGACCGGGAGTGATTCCCATGGAAGTCATGAAGGGAATACTGGCGAGAATCAACCCCAGCGGGAAAGACTGCATCGGCATTTCAACTTGAGAGTTTGCCCGCAAAAATACTAACACCCGCGCCGACGCCGCGTCCGCACCTTGCCACTAGTTAACGAATGTGTTAACTTTACGCATATTCGTTAATATTTAACTGGAGCCCACGATGAAACCCACCCCGAGCGATTGGCCACGCATGTCGAGCGCAGTTGTCTACCAGGATGCGGTTGCCGCCATCCAATGGCTGTGCGATGCATTCGGTTTCGAAGTTCGGCTCAAAATCGAGGGCGACAAAGGCCAGATCGAGCACAGCGAATTGACCTACGGCGACGGGTTGATCATGGTCGCCCAGGAGACGCCGGATTCGCCCCGCCGCTGGAAGGGCGCCATGCGCAGTCCCAAGACGTTAAACGGCGCGACCACCCAGAGCATCATGTTTTTCGTCGACGATGCCGATGCGCACTGCACGCAGGCGCGCGCTCACGGCGCGCAAATCATCGAGGAGCCTGCCACCCACGACTACGGCGCGGATTACTGGTCGGATCGCAGCTACGGCGCGCTCGATCCCGAAGGGCATGTGTGGTGGGTGACGCAGCGCCTGCGCAGCCCAGCCGCGAAGTAAGCGATGGACCCACGCGCCGAGGATTTCCGGCTGAACGCCGCGTTCGGCGCGCTCTCCGACGCCTCACGGCGGGAAATGATCCGGCTGTTGCTGCAGAAGCCTCGACGCGCCGGCGAACTGGCGGATTGCGTTGCAATGAGTCCGCAAGCCTTGAGCCGGCACTTGCGTGTCTTGCGCAAAGCGGGATTGGTTGCGGAGCACGGAATTGAAAATGACGCGCGCGTACGGATCTACAGCGTACAGGCCGCCGCCCTTGAGCCCGTGCGGCACTGGATGGCGCAGGTGGAAGACTTGTGGCGGCGCCAGCTTCACGCCTTCAAGGCGTTCGCCGAAAATCCGCGGCGTGCCGGCAGACTGAAGCCATGAGCGGCAAAGTCGCGAGCGGCGATCGCGCACGCGTGAGTGTCGCGGTCGCGGTCGCGCCGTCACGCGCCTTCGAGGTGTTCACCGCCGATATCGACCAATGGTGGCGCCGTGGCATGAAGTTTCGCCATTCCGCTGCCCGCAGCAGCCTGTTGTGCATCGAGCCGAAGGTAGGCGGCCGGCTGTTCGAGTCATTCGAGGCGCAGGGAACACAGCACGTCATCGAGGTCGGCCGCGTGCACGTCTGGGAACCGCCCCGGCAACTCAAGTTCACCTGGCGCAACGCCAACTTCGCGCCGCACGAACAAACTGAAGTGGAAATTCAGTTTGAACCCACCGCCTCCGGCACGCTGGTCACGGTGACCCATAGCGGCCTCTCGGCGTTGCGCAACGATCACCCGGCAAGGCACGGATTGCAGGGCGCCGAATTCTCTCGAATGATCGGCCTTTGGTGGGGCGAACAAATGACTTCGTTGCGCCTGACCTGCGCTGCGCAACGATCAGAGCCCTAGTATGACGATCTTGCCGTTGACTTTCGGAGTCGGCCAAATCGGTGAAGTCATCCCGGCCGCGACCGCGATCTTTTGCCCGACGCCGGTGTCGTAAGTAATCACTCCGCCGCCGATCGCACCGCCCAGATCTTTTGACCACAATTTCTGGCCGGTTGCGGCATCCAGCGCATAGAAATTTCCGCCCATGTCGCCGAACAGGACCAAGCGTCCCGTCGTCGGGGTGACGCCTCCCATCAGAGGATACGGCGCGTGAAACTGCCATTTTCGCTCGCCGGTATCCGCGTTGCTGGCCGTCATCCAGCCCGACCACTTTTTTGGGTCGTCTTGCTTGCCGAATCCTTGAGTCGCGCCGCTCCAGGGTTTGCCCGCCGGCGCGCTGGCCAGGGTATTCACAGGGACCGCCTGCACGGTCGTGCACCAATCCACTTCACCGGTAAAAATGAGATTATCGGCCGGGTCGAATGCCGCCCCGTTCCACTCTGCCCCGCCCTGGGAGCCGGGACAGAATCGCGTCCCCTGCGCGCTCATCGGTGCATCGGCATTCGTGACCGTGGTGACCGGCTTGCGGTAAACCAGCTTGCCGGTATTCAGATCGATCAAGTACAGGTGCCCGTCCTTCGGCGCCTCGGCCAACATCCGGTGGCCCTTGTTGCTCAAGAACAGCGCGGGCGGCGCCGACACATCCCAGTCGTGGAAATCGCGCTTGACCAGCTGAAAATGCCGTCGGTACGCACCCGTCTTGGCATCCAGTATCACGATCGAACTCGAAAACAAGTTCGCGCCCTGGCGAGATTCATTGATGAAGTCGGGCGCCGGATTGCCCGCGGGTACATACAAGAGACCCGTCACGGGATCGAGCGAATACGACGTCCAGGTCGCCGCGCCGGTGATGGGGAAGCCCTTGGCCTCCTTCCAGCTTGCCGCGTACACCGCCTTCGGATCCGGCGCCGCCGGCCCGCGGGCCGTATCCCCCGCGCCCTTCGGCACCAGGTAAAACTCCCACACGATGTGTCCGTCCTTGTCGTCGAGCGCGTACATTCTGCCTTTCACGCCCTTGTTGTCGCCCCCGGCATTGCCGATGAAGACCAATCCATTCCAGGCAATCGGTGCGGCCGGCACCGACTCGCCCTTGGTGGCATCCGCAATGGTCGTTGCCCAAAGGCGCTTGCCGTTCTTGGCGTCGTAAGCGATCACCTTGCCGTCCGCGGTTCCGCGAAACACCCGATGATCGAGCCAGGCAACGCCGCGATTGACCTTCAAGTCCCCGGAAGGGATGTCTTCGTGCGTGCGCCAATTCAGCTTGCAGTTGTTGGGATCGATGGAGAACGTGTCGCTCTCCGTGGTGGCAAACAAGAAGCCATCGACCTCCACCAGACCCGTCTGAAAGGAAACCTGCTCGCCGGTATCAAAACTGCAGAGCACCTTGAGGCCCGCAACGTTCTTGTTGTCGATCTTCTCCAGCGTCGCGTAGCGGTCGGAGGTCAGCGTGCGGTTGTAACTCGGCCAATCATTGCCGGCTTGCGCGAACGATGACGCGACGCCTAGAACTACGCTGGCGGCGGCGACGGCTCTCTGTGGACGCATGGGAGATTTCCTTCTTTTAAGCTCTTTAATATAGACGTCAATGCGAGTTGGACGCCAATGCGAGACAGCCGCTAATACGCGACAGGCACTAATGTGGATCATCGCGCCCGCGGCGTCCAGCGTGCCGCAGAGTGCGCCTCGTGTCAGCGCTTGCCTACAGGACAATGCTCGACAAGCGCCTCGATGAGCGCGAACTTGGGGCGCACTAGCGGGTATCTTTATCCAATGGCCGGTAATGAACAAACTGAGGCGACCTCCGCGAGCCTACCTTCGTCGACGAAGGAGAATATCGAGCTGCTATCCCGGTTCAAAGAAGGCGAAGAGGCGCAAGTTTCCGGATTGCAGCTCGCCATCGAGCGCGTCAGCCGCTTCTTCGGCAGTCCGGCATTCTTTGCATTCGCGCTGGTATTCATCGCGACTTGGATCGCGGTGAACATGTGGGGCATGCATCACGGTTGGCGCCACGTCGATACCCCGCCATTTTTTTTGCTGCAGGGGCTGGTCAGCTGTAACGCCCTGCTGCTGACGGTCGCGGTGCTCATTCGGCAGAACCGCATGGCGCAGGTCGCGGAGCATCGAGCGCATCTCGATCTGCACATCAACCTGCTGACCGAGCAAAAGGTCACGAAGCTTCTGCAGATGATCGATGAACCGCGGCGCGACTCGACGGGGCGCGGTCGGCCGGACAGCGACGTGAGCGAAATGACCAAGCCCGCCGACACCCACGCCCTGATGCATGCCATCAAGGAGAAGCAGGAAGATCGTTAGCGAGTGCCCCAGCCTCCTATTGGTATAAGTGCCGCCGCGTCAGCGGCAGGTCGGGGACGACCCCGGCAGCACGCTTGCTCGCCAACACCTGGTAGATGCCGATCTCCCCTGACTCGAACTGCAGCGCGCACGCCGCCATATACAGGCGCCATACCCGATAGGTCGCTTCGTTGACATACTGCAGCGCGCGGGCGCGATTGCCCTCGAGGCGAGCGACCCAATGGCGCAACGTCATCGCATAGTGCGGGCGCAACCCCTCGACGTCCGCGATTTCGAACTTCGATTGCTCCATCACCCGCTGCACATTGCCGATGGTATCGAGCTGACCGTCCGGAAACACATAGCGGTTGATGAATTCCGTGGACACGGACGGCTCCCAGCCTTCCAAATCATGGGTGATTCCATGATTGAGGAACAGGCCGTGCGGCTTGAGCAGACGATGCACGGTTGCAAAGTAGACGGGAAGATTCTTCAGGCCAACATGCTCGAACATGCCCACGCTCGCAACCTTGTCGTAGAGCGGCTGCGCCGGCAGATCGCGGTAGTCCATCAATTCCACGCTGACGCTACCCTTGAGCCCCGCCAGTTCGATCCGCTCGCGCGCCAACTTGAGCTGCTGGGGACTCAACGTTACACCTCGCGCCTGCACGCCATAGTGTTGAGCGGCATGAATGACGAGAGCACCCCACCCGCAACCGATGTCGAGAAAATTCTCGCCAGGCCGCAGGGCCAACTTGCGGCAGATATGGTCGAGCTTTGCCTGCTGCGCGGCGTCCAGATCCACATCCTTGGTCTCGAAATACGCGCACGAGTACACCATGGCCCGATCCAGCCAGAGCGCATAGAACTCGTTCGAGACGTCGTAGTGAAAATGAATGGCATCGCGGTTCTCCGCCTTCGAATGCGCCTTGATTCGCGGTGCATCGGAGGGGGCGAAGAGCCGCTCGGAATGGTGGGCGGCCGCGTTCAACATCCGCAGGCGCAGGGCCGTGAAAGCCGCCAGGAGTTTCTCGGCGAGCGGCATCTGCAGCGCATCCAAGTGATCCTTGATGCTGAGCGCAGCGAAGAAGTCCCCTTCGATATCCAGTTCTCCCCGGAAGTACGCATCGGCCAGCGCGAGCGGATCGTTCCCGAGCACGGCGGACCAAACGGCCTCCGGGCTGCGGAACACCAGCGTGAAGGGCGAATCCTGACCGGAGGCAGCTTCGCCGCCCGCGGCCACATCGGTGCCGGCCCGAACGGTCGTGCCGTTCCATAATCTCAAGGAAAGAACACCGGGATAGCGGCGAAACAATCGCAGCAACAGCTCAACGGCTTGTTCGCTGCCGCGGTAACTGGCGGCTTGTTCACTGCCACGGTAACTGGCGGTGCTCTGCGAGTCAGAGGCCCCGGAAACCTGTTTGCTCGTGGCCGATCCGGAACTCAATGCGGATTCAGTGTGCATTTGATTATTCATATTGACACTCCTGCCGTGCGTATTACGGGTCAAGCAATTTACATACCAGCGCGAATTGGCCGAAAAACCCTGTTTTTCGGCGGCGGCGCACTGAATTTATTACATAATCACTCCCAAAATTTCTGTCAGAAAACGCCTACTTGCCGGTGCCGTTTCGGGTCCGTTCGATAAAGGATGCGACGTTGGCGTGCAGTGCCTTCAAGTCCGGCTCATGGGCATACACCATATGGCCGGAGGTGTAAAAATGCATCTCGATGTTGCTTTGCAGGGTGCTTTGTATCGGCAGCTGGCGCAACTCATACTCCGCTGCGAAATACGGGGTCGCCAGGTCGTAGTAGCCGCCATTTAACTGCACTTTAAGATTCGGGTTTTGCTTCATCGCAACGGCAAGATCCGGCATCACATTCACCGGACCCGGTACCTTGCTGTTGGCGCCGGGAGGTTGGTGCAGGAAATCCCAAGTCTTGCCGACCTCGAAATATTCGGCCTTGTAGATTTTCTTCTGGCCGAATTTGAGCGTCGTCCTGACGTAATCGTTGAACGCCGACACGTAGGCGGAGGAAATGGCCGCCGACTGCGGATCATAGTCGGCCTCCTTGCTCATCGGATCGATGGTCGGGCCCGCGAATCGCGTGTCCAGCCGGCCTGCCGTGATTTCGGCTCCCAGCAAGGTTTTCTCGAATTCGCCGCCGTTCACGCGCAAATTCGCGCGCTCGATATAGTCGGCGGGAAGCCCCGTGTAATTGTGCAGCTTGGCCGCGATCTCTGTTTTGCGCTCAGGGCTCAAGGTGGAACCGGCGGCGAGCGCCTGCAAGTAGTCCCCCATCGCGAACGCTTCCACTTCGTGCAACAACGGTTCCAGCGCCGCCGGTTGGTTGGGCAGCTTATGGTGATACCAGGCCGAGGCCGTATAGGTGGGCAGCGCCAGCGAATAGGGCAAATCCATGCCTGGATTGAACTGCGGTCCGTCGACGCTGTTGTCGAAATTCAGTATCTGCGAAAGCAGGATCACGCCGTTCAAGTCCAGCGACTTTTCGCTTTCCAGGATGTAGGCCAGGGCCGCCGAACGGGTCGTGCCGTAGCTTTCGCCGAACAGGTATTTTGGTGAATTCCACCGATTGTGCCGGGACAGGAACCCGACGATGAAATTCGCAAACGCGTGCGCATCCTGATCGATGCCGAAAAACGCTTTCTCCTTGTCCGCGCCGCGCAAATGGCCGAAGCCGGTGCCGGGCGCGTCAATGAAGACCAAGTCGCTGGCATCGAGCAGTGTGTATTCATTGTCGATGACGCGATAAGGCGCCGCCGGACTGTGGGTGTCGTCCGCGGTGACCACGCGCTTCGGGCCGAAGGCGCCCATGTGCAGCCAGACGGTCGATGAGCCCGGCCCGCCGTTATAAATGAAGGTGATCGGCCGGCGGCCATCTTCCTTGTCGCCTCGGAAGTACGCGACATAGGACATGGCCACTTCCGGCGGCTGCGGCGGCAGCGGACCAGTGCGGTCCTCCTTCGGCAGAGGCGGATCATCGTCCAACGGATCCTTGACATGCACCACCAACAGGCCGGCTTCCGCCTGGTAGGCGATCGCTCGCCCCGCGACGGTCACCGAGCCCGAGGTAAGCTGCTGCTCATCCTGCAAATAGCGCGGCGACTCGGTTGGCTCCGGCACCAGAGTGATTTTGGAGGGCGGAGCGTCGCCCGGTGTTTTCTCGGCGGCCCATGCAAGCGATGCGCCGAGCGCGATGCTCAATAATGCGGCGCATGTCAATCCGCGGATACTCAAATCCATTCTCTTGAAACCCCCGAAGGATGCGAAGCGGTTATTGTAGCGCCCCCGCCAAGGTCCAACCGCTAATATTCAAATCGATAAATGAGCCCGATGCTGCTGCCGGGATCGTTTTCCGGGGTCGTGCCTTGAACCGATGTGCCGTTCCCCAGCCTGGTTTGCAATCTCAAATGCTTGGTCAGGTCCACATCCGCTTCCAGCTGGCTGGTGCCCGCCGTGGTTTGCTTGCCCTCGATGTAGACCCGTTTGGAAACATAGCGGCCCGCCGCGATGCTGGCGCCGGTGTCCTGACCGGTCTGGGCGTTGGTGGTGCCCGAACCGATGCTCAACCGGTCCAATCCCAAGCTCTTTTGGATCTTGACCAAGGGATTGAGGCTGCCGTTGCCGCCCACCCCGCTCATCGATGCCAAGGCCGCGCCGACCTGCGCGAGCTGCAGGGGTGTCAGCTGCTGGGTGGGCGCGCCAAACAACAGCAGCGCCATGATCTCATCCTGCGGCTTGGGAGGTGTACTGCTGAAATCGAAAACCGGTGCATCGGCGAGGCCGGTGATGTGCATGATGGCCGTGGTGTCGCCAATGGTCGCCTGCGCCGTGAAATCCAAAGTGGGGTCAATCTTGTTCTTCAAGCCCGCGCCGTTGAAGCTCACGCGGCCCTCGGTGAAATTCAATCTGCCGGTGGCCAGCGAGAAACTGCCGCGCTCGAGATCGAAACCGCCGCTCACCAACGGCGATTCGGTCGTTCCCCGGATTTGTAAATCGCCGCGCATCCTTGCATCCAATCCGCGTCCCTGCACCAAAATCTCATCCGGGGCCTGCACCTCGATGTCCAACCCGATGACGAGCGGCCTGTCACGCACAATGATTTTCTCCTTGCCTCGGCGTCGAACATCGAGCACGGCGACGTTGAGCGGCAGACCATTCGGGATTCCGATCAGGGTCCGATTGAGGTGCATGGATCCCGCCACGTCGAGCCGCTCGCGCGCCGTGCCCTTGATCGTCAGGTCCGCGTTCAGGTTCGAGGTAATGAGCTTGCTGACCAGCGGCTGCGCATTGCGGGCAACGATCTGCAGATCCACCGGGATGCCCTTCTGCAGGATTCCCACGCTGCCGCTCATCGATACGGTGCCGGGCGCCGCCGATGCCGTGAACGTCTTGATCTGCAGCGTGCCTTCTTTGCCGACGATTTGCGCCGCGATATCGCTGAGACTGACCCCGCGCCCGTAATCGTTGATCTTGCCGTTCTTTATATCCAGCTCGCCGGCGATCTGGGGTGCCGCGACCTCGCCGCCGACCGTGGCGTCGATATCGAGCTCGCCGGAAGCATGCTGGCCCCGGGCTTCGAGAAACGCATTCATCAATCCCAGGTCAACCTTGCCGTTGATTTTCATGTCGACTTCGCCGTCGGCAGCGAGGGGCGCCTGGCCCAGCGCGCTGAGCTGCGATGCGGGACCTGCGTCCAATCTGGCATCGATGTCCGCGGTATGTCCCCGCAGTCCCGCGGTGACGTGGATGTTCGCGGGAGGCAATCCGAGCGCGGCGTCATCGGCCGATTGAACTCCCAAGGCATTCAGCGTGACCTCGCCCACCGGCGCTTTCACGCTGCCATGCAGATCGGCATGCGCATCGATGGCACCGGCGGCCAGGAGACTGGGAATGAAGACATTGACCAGCGCGGGTTCTACCCGACGCAGCGATGCGCGCAGCGCCAAGGTCGGAAAAATCTGTCCCTGCACATCGAGTTCAGCTTTCTGGGCGCCCAGTTTGAGCTGATCGACCGCGATGCCATTGGCGAAGTGGATTCGCGCCGGTTCCAGCAGGCGAAATTCTTGTGCGCCGTAGGATCCGAGCGCGCTGGCCACTGAGACCTCCTGCGCATCGAGATTGAAATTGCCGCTGGCGCCGAAGGCCGCCGCAGCGCCTTTGAGTTTCGGTATGTCCACGCCTGCTTTGAAGGTAAAGGAGTCCGTGAACCCCTCGCCCGACAGGTGCACGCCGCCGACCAGACCGGCGAGCGCCAAGTCGTGCGCATCGAGCTGCAGACGCGCACGCGTGCGCTCTCCATCCGGACTGAGTGACAGGTTCCCCGTCAGGCTGCCCGCCAACCCCAAGCCCAGGATGCGCTGCAAGTCCTGCAGCTGCGCCACCGAGACAGCCAACTGGCTGTGCACCTGCGCCTTGTCGCTGGCCCACGTCAGGTCCCCCTCGGCGTGCGCACTCTTCCAGCTCGCTTCGTGGATCACGGCCCGAAACACCCGCTCGGCACTGCGTTCCATGGAAACATCGACCTTCAGGGGCGCCCCATCCAAGGATCCCTTCGCGGACAGCGCGCCGCTGGGCGCGGATGGCAGGCCGCGCACTTTTACGTCGGCCCACAGGTCTCCGCTTTGCGATCCGCGCACCGACAGCGTGGAACTCAAGCGGGCATCGGCTGACAGGGCCGTCATCGGGCCCTGCAGCGAACCCGAGCCTTTTAAACTTCCGGCGAGCACCGCGGACACCGCGCTAAGATCCGGCAAGGACATATTCCAGTGTCCGTCGATGGCCCGGCTACGGATGCTGCCGCCGGCGGACAATTCGACCGCACGGCCGGCGAGTTTCACATTCTCAATATCAAGCGCGCCGTCCTTGAGGACGCCGGAAAAATCCAATCGCGCTCGATCCCCCACGGCAGCCGCCCAAAACTGCGTTCCCGGGATCAGCGCGGCGTCGGCATCGAGCTTGATTCGGGTGGCGGCAGGGTAGCCCGTCACTTGCGCATGGACCAGCGCACTGCCGCGCACATCCTGCGCGATGAAGGCGGCCAACGGCGACAAGTCCGGCAGCCGCACTTCCACGTTCGCGCTCTGCTCGCCTGCGGTCACGGCTTGTCCCTTCAACGCGAACAATCGATGCGCGGCAGTCAAGTCGAGGCGGCGCGCCGGGTCATCGAGGCGCACCGATGCGTCGATTTTCACCGGATCCGCCTCGAGCAGTCTGGGTTGCGATCCGGGAATCCGCAGGCCCAGGAGCGTCGCGTGCAGATCGGCCTTACCGTGATCCGCGGTGACATCGGCATTCAACGCCGCCATTTGCATCTGACCCGGGATGCGCAACTGCGCGAATTCGAGATGCCCTGCGGCGGTCGGCGAGCTGACCTTGCCGCGCCAGCGCCCGCGCAGCACGCCCCGTTCCCATCCCAGATCCGGCCGCGGCGACATGGCCGCCGCTTCGAATGCGAACGCAAGATCAGCCGATAGTTCGTTCAAATTGAAGCTGCCTTCTGCGTGCCCTCGTAGCGCGCCCGCCTGCAACACAAGCTCAAGTTGCTCCGCCGAGCGCGGCCCATTCAACTTGAGGGTCGCCTCGAGCGCGCCGAGACCCGGCAAGGACAGCATGTTCTCCAAGGGACCGCCCGCGGGTTCGTGCAGCTTGAGCGCGGCATCCATGCGCTGCGCATCGAAGTGCAAGTGCAGCTCATAGTCGCCGTCTCCATCCAGGCGCCGCGCGGAAGCGTCGAACAGCATGTCGCGCACGGAACGCAGATGCGCACTGCCGCTCGCCACCAGCGATGCTGGGGCTCCGGCCAATTGCGGTCCCAGATGCACGACATCCAGGGACGCCTGCGCCACGTCGATGCGTGGGATCGACACCTCTCGGCTGCTTGGCGCGGTCGATGAGCCTTGCGGCAGGCGCTCCATATCCACACTGGCCACGTGCAATCGATCGATCTGCAATCGGCCTTCAAGATAGGCGAGCGGCGTCCAATCGAGTTCGATTTTTCGTGCCGTGAGCCACACGCCGGCCGAGTCCTTGAGCTCGAGCTCCTCCAGCGTCAAATGACTGGGCAGCGATCCGGCGAGTCCCGACAGCTGCACTTCCCCGCGCGTCAATCGAGCCACGAGGTTTTCTATTTGAACGCGGCCTGCCGCCGTATTTCCGACGATCAACACCGCGCCGACGACGAGCATCAGCAGCAGCACGATCGCGCCCGCGATCCACGCCATGATCTTCAAGGAACGGCGCATCAAAATGCCTGCCCCAATCCGATGTAGACCTCGAAGCGATCGTCGCCGGGGCGACGCCCGACCGGCACCGCGATATCGAATCGGATCGGTCCGATGGGTGTGTAGTAACGCGCGCCCGCCCCCGTGCCGATTCGCACGTCGCTGTGCAGGGGCTTGAGACTGGCGCTCACCTGCCCCGCATCCACGAACGCGACCGCGCCCCAACTGGTGTACAGGCGTTGCCGAAATTCCACGCCCGCGGCCGAGATGGCCGTGCCGCCGCTGGGATTGGTCAAATGCGGAAACGTGGGACCCACCAGCTGATAGCCGTAGCCTCGCACGGTGCTGGTGCCGCCGGCGTAGAAGCGTTGGTCCGGCGGCAGACTCAGTTCACCGGCGCCTTGGGCGATGCCGGCGAGCGCGCGGGCGGCAATCACGCTGCGCCCCGGGGCGAGAGGCAGGAGGTTATCGAGGTCGAAGTACGTGGCCAGATTGAGCACCGAGATCAGGAATGTGGAGGTCGGGTGCCCGATCGCCAGCGTGGGCGTGAAGCTCAAGGATCCTCGAAAGCCATGACGCGGATCTTCCAGCGCCGTGGGCAGGTTGGTGGAATCGTAGACCACCTTGAAGGGCACGGCGATCAAGGTGTAGTTGAACGTCACCGGCGGATCCGGCACGAACGCGGTGCTCGGAGGATGTTGACTGGCGTTGATCACCTGCAGAATGGTCTCGTCGGTGGTGGACAAACCGGCGCTCACGGTCCAGATGCTCGACAGCTTGCGGGTCAAGGTGACACTGGCGGTTTGCGCTTTTTGATCGTACGCCAGGAGCTGTTGCTTGAGGGCGCTGACCGCGAATTGCAGCGACTGATCGCGATGCAGGAAATCGGGAATCAGATATTTCGCACTGGTGTCGTAGCCCGTTCCCGTGGTATCGCTGCCGCCGAGGTTGATCACGGATGCCGCGAAACTCAACTGCTCTGCGTTGCCAAAGACATTGCGGTCGGTCCAAGTCGCCCCGCCGCTGCCCCCTAAGTCGCTCGAGTAGGCCGCGGTCAAGCTGATCGCATGGCGCAGGCGCTCGCGCATATTGAAGGTAATGGGCACGCCGCCCGATTCATCCGCCTTTGATCCGACTTGCACGCTGACTTGCCCGAATACATTCATTCCCAAGAGATCCCGGCGCGCAGCTTCAATTGCCGAAGGCTTGTAGAGGTCGCCGGAGTGCAGCAACAGTCGTTTGCGCACCAGCGACTCATGCACGCGCTTCAAACCCTCGACGTGAATGTCGCCGATGTTTACCTTACCGCCGGCT
>Ga0210406_10003776_pt1 | contig 16443 bp, 12 predicted proteins | sample IncBWC30MmetaG_FD_155454 | JGI IMG/M metagenome (GOLD analysis project Ga0210406, IMG submission 155454) | Forest soil microbial communities from Barre Woods Harvard Forest LTER site, Petersham, Massachusetts, United States - Inc-BW-C-30-M | ecosystem: Environmental > Terrestrial > Soil >... | reverse complement strand
CTGCTTTTCATTGGCATGCTGGCCGGCATCCTGATCGGCTATGGCTTGCTTGCCCCATCGCAGGCGGGCTTGCAGGAGTGCCCTCCGCAAGGCTGTTTCGCCAACATCGCGGTCAGTCCGTTGACGCCGCCGAAATCAACGGCCATCGCAAAAAATCCTGCGGCAACGCAAGCGAAGTCCGCGACGGCGGCGAAGTCCGGCAAGCGACTAGCTGCTGCCAAATCGGGCAGAACGGCCGACCGTATCAAGAACGCGCACCCGCCGACCAGGGCCGGCATCTCGGTATCTGATCGTATCGCTGAAGCATCGGATCCCGTGCTGAACAAGGCGAAGATTTCGATCGCAGCGAAAATGGAAAATCCGGCGTCCGCGGAGTTCAGTGACATGAAGCGGGCTATCAGAAAGAATATGATCGGGCGGCCCGTGGACACCATCTGCGGCCACGTCAGAGGGAAGAACGCCTCCGGTGGTGACGTCGAGGACAGGCCGTTCCTGTATCTCGTAAAGGAGGATGATGCATTCGTCGTCGACCGCAAGATGAATTCAGCGGCGGCGATCGCGTATCGTAATATCTGCAACTAGAGCATGACCCGGCAAAGCGGATGCCGGCCCTTATAGGAATCATGCTCGATCAAGGACCGGAGTGCGCTCGCGATCCGATCAATTCGCATCGTGCTATGGACTGAATTTGGGCGGAAAGAATTTCCGCATGCAACTGAATTGATATCCCTGCGACCCGGCGCACTGGATGCGTGCGTGGATGGCAAGGACGCATCGATAGAAAATCCTGCGCAGCGCCAGTGTGGTGGGGGAGCCGAAGACTGGCTTTTTCGAGTGGATATTGCGCGACGCGAGTTACGATCACTGGGAATGCAGATTGGCGGGGGGCTCGGCAGCAAATTCGGGGATCTTATGGACGACCTAACTCATTCTGCAGAACGGCTCAATGGATCGCTACAAATTCCGGTGCTGGTGATTATCGAGCCCCTCACTCTCACGCGTACCTGCATTCTCAGCATTCTCAGACGGGAACTGCCGGGGTTCGAGATCGTCGAGATGGCGACGACGGACAATCTTGGCTGGGTGACGGGACGAGATGTTCGCCTGGTGGCGCTCAATATTGGAGACAAGTCCATCGTTGATCCCGCTGTCGAGGATGATCTTGTGCTGCTCGAAGACTTCCACCCCAATGCCTCAATCGCACTGCTGTCAAATCGTGATGACGAAGCCAGTGCGCTCGCGGCAATGCATCGGGGAGTCCGCGGTTTCTTCCCGACTTCGATCCCGGTCGAACTCGCGGTCGCCGGCCTGCGCCTTGTTCTCGCCGGCGGGGTCTACAGACCGCTTCCAATCATCGGACACAATGGGGCGCCAAGCCCCGAACAGTCCGGGACGCCGTCGATGCTCCCGGCTAGTGACGTCACCAAAGACGCGATGGAGAAAACCATCATCGACTTCACGCCTCGCGAGCAACACGTGCTCGCGGCATTGGAGCTTGGTCTTCCCAACAAGCTGATCGCCGCAAAACTGAATCTTTCGGAAAACACGGTTAAAATGCACATCCAGCATATCATGCGGAAGTGCTCCGCTCGCAATCGCACCGAGGCGGTTCTCCGCTGGAGTGGTCGGCTGTCGGGTCAATAACTGCGATACCAACCTGAAACGGCCTGACGACCGGCTTTCCTGGCGTAGCTCAATCCTCGCGGAACGCACTGTTGAAAGTGTCGACCAGAGGCCTGAGGGCGTAGAGTGCCACCGTGCCGCTTCCGGTTTTGATGAATACCTGCGCGGGCATTCCCGGAATGATCCGGATGTCGTTCTCGGCGATCCGCGAATCCTGCACGCGAATTTTTGCCGCGTAATATGGCTGGTCGGTACGCTTGTCGATGAGCCGGTCGGCGGATACATGCACCACGGTTCCTTTCAGGCGCGGTACGCGGCGCTGATTGTAGGGCAGGAGGTGCACGTCGGCATTCAGTCCCGGATGAACCACATCGATGTCCTCAGGCCTGACGCGCGCGGTCACAATCAGGCGGTCCTGCCGTGGCACCAGATCCATCAGCGGGGCGCCGGCTGCGATCACGCCGCCGGGCGTATGAACCCGCAGCTCGGTCACCACGCCATCCTCACGCGCCTTGACCTCCGTTCTGGATAGCTGGTCCTCGGCCGACCGCAATCGCTCGCGTAACTGAAATATCTGGTTTTGTGCCTCGCGCAGGGATTGTGCGATCTCGTTGTGCCGATCGCTTTCGAGCTTCAAATGCGTCGCCAGCGATTCGCTGATAACTTGCCCGGCGCGCGAAATCTGCGCGGCGATCTCGCCCCGGCGCCCCTCTATATCGGCCACTTCCCGCTCGAGGCTCAGAAGGCGCGGCCGCCGCTCGAGGCCTTTGTTGACGAGGGTGGCCACCATGTCGAGTTCCTCGCGGGCGATTCCCCCCCGCTGTGCGACCGCGGTCTCTTGCGCCTTGAGGCCCTCGATCTCCTTTTCGACCTGTACCCGCTTTTCCCGAATGACGGCGGCCTGAGATTGAAAGACCTGTCGGCGCGTCTCGAAGATGTTTTGCTGCGCCGCAAGGACCGCCGCGGCCGATGCACTCTCGTTTCGTGCCGTCTCCAGTTCGGCAGGAAACGACAGCTGCTCCTGCCCTTGTTGCTCGGCCCGGAGCCTTGCCTCGCGTGCCGCCGCGTCCCACAACTGGCCCTGAAGGCTCTGCACCTCGGCGCGGGCCCGCGTGTCATCCAGCGCGATCAGCGTTTGTCCGTTGCGCACGACGTCGCCGTCGGAGACCAGAATTGCCCTGACGATACCGCCCTCGAGATGCTGAATCGTCTTGCGGCTCGACTCCGATTCCACGACGCCCGAAGCGATCGCGGCGCTCTCGAGTGGCGCGAAGCCTGACCATATTCCCAGACCCAGCACAAAGCAGATGACCAGCAGATTGCCTGTCAGGGTAACGCTACGAAGCCTAGTGCGAGGTGAGGCCGGCGTCGGTGCAGAGCACCATGCAAACTCCGGCGGCTCGAATTCGTCAATCGCGGTAATCCCGAGGCGGCTCGCGCGCGCCGGCAGGCCGATCGCATATGGAAAAGATGGAAGATAGTTTGGTTTTTCCCGGCCGATGCCAATTGGGGGGATCCAACCTTTCGACCGGGCAAGCAGGGCGGAGCCAAGCGGCGGGAGAGACTGCAAAAATTTCAAATGCGATACCACCGCTCGCTCCAGCAGGAGAGCGGGCGACGGCGCCTGCGTGTCTTGTCGTTTCCAGATCACGGCACAACTGGCTCCGGTGACATGTTCGCCGTTGCGGGGGCACTCTCGGGCAACGTGAATTGCGGTGCGACCTGGGGACGGCTCAAATACCTCTCGAAGATTTCCTCGCTCTCACCGAACGCGGTCAGTGTGCCGTCCTGCATGATGGCAATCTTGTCCGTGGCCGCGAGGATACCGATTCGGTGCGTGACGATGACCACCGTGATGTTGGCGATCTTCATTTGTTCGATCGCATCCACGAGGACGCGCTCGCCCGCGTAGTCCAGGCTGGCGTTCGGCTCATCGAGGACCACGAGGCGGGGTTCACCAAAAAAGGCCCGCGCAAGGCCGAGGCGCTGGCGATACCCCCGCGAAAGAGCCAGGCCACCGTTGGGGACAACGGTGTCATACGTCTGGGGCATCCGCATGATGGTCTCGTGAATTCCAGCGAGTTTCGCCGCTTCGATGACTTTTTGCGGATCGGTATCATCCAGCCGGGCAATAATGTCCCTTATCGTTTCCCCGAACAGATTGATATCTTGCGGCAGGTATCCGAGGTGACGACTGCCGCGCGCCTCGCGCAGGACCGACACGTCAATGTTATCAAGCAGCACGCCACCCCGCGTTGGCACTGAGATTCCGGCGATGATCTGACCGAGCGTTGACTTGCCCGAGCCCGATGGACCAATGATGCCAAGGCATTCTCCGGGCGCGAGACGGAACGAGACGCCTTTCAGCAGGAAAACGCCGGACGCCGGCAGCATCAGGCCAACATTGTCGACGATGAGGCCGCTCCGCGGTCGTTCCGACGAAATCTCCGTGTTCTCTGCGACAGCGGGGATGGCGGCAAGGACGTCGCTGAGCCGCTGATAGGCGCCGAAGGCCGCCTCGAGCGATTTCCAGCCAGCAATCGCGCCCTCGACCGGTGCGAGCGCGCGGCTGAACATCAGTGTCGCGGCAAAGATGATCGCGGGACTTTTTCCATAATCGAGGACAAGCCACGCGGCCGCGCCCATGATCAGGACCGGCGCCAGCGCGCGTATCGGCTTGGTGACGAGCATGAAGATCTCATAGCGCCGCTGGGCCCCGTCGTGCTCGCTTCGCTCGTCCTGGGCGTCCTGATAGATCAGGCGCGCGGCGCCGTCGAACATCCCCATGGTGCGGATCAAGTGAACATTGCCGGCGGCCGCCGCGAGCCGGCCATAGCTTCTGGACAATGCCGCGCCGGACCTGGCAACCGCATCTTTGGTGAAGAGGTCGCCGGCAAGGGTGAGGCCGAACAGCAAAAGCACGCCGCAGGCCCCGATCACTCCGAGCAACGGATGTACGAGAAAAAGGACACAGAGGAAGAGCGGAGCCCAGAGCGCGTCAAACAGCATCGGGCAAGCGTGGGAGTCCACAAATTGACGCAGAACGGTGAGATCCCGATACGCTTCCGATGCCCGCGCCGGATCGCTACGGAAGGCGCATTCGAGACTGGCCGAGAGCACGGAAGGACGAAGCCGGTCTTCGAGCCAGGCACCGAGCCGGCCCAATACGGCGCGACGCAATGCGTCGAGCATTCCCCCGACCACGACCGTGACCGCGACGATCACGGTGAGCATCAGAAGCGTGTCGCCGCTCCGGCTCGACAGGACGCGATCATAGATCTGAAGCAGATAGATGGAAGGAGCAAAGAGCAGCAGATTATAGCTGCAACTATAGGCGAACACGAGTCCGAGGGAGCCTGCGCAAGCCCAGAGGGCAGCCTGCAACGGGGTCTGGGGCGCCGGTACGATGTGTAAGCGGAGGGGCGGCATCAGCATTATCCTCACCGCCAGAGATTTGAGCTTCGAGCTTTTGCTTGACGGTCAATCCGACGTGGCGACGGATCGATGAGCGGCCAGGACCGGCGGCGCGTGCCGCCGGTCGCAGCCAACCGTATGAACCACCGGTCAGCTAATATCGACGCTGCCACCCCACGCGAAGTTGCCGTCTCCGCCGTAGCCGCCTACGCCGGCCACCACGTCCTGGTGCTGGTCCGCGTAGAAGTGGTTTTTTTGGTCGGCCGTCGTATTGGCGTACACCTTGGAGGTATCATAGCCACTCTCCGAGCTCTGATCTCCATTCGACTTCGCGTCTCCTCCGTAGGCCTTTGAGTACTTCGAGGCCGTCGCGTCGCCGGCGCTGGCGTCCCAATACGCTTTTTGACTGACGTGATCGCCGGTGTTGACCTTAACCTCGGCGCCGCTGGCCGAGTTGGAGGGATCGAACTTGATGGTCGGTTGATTGCTGATGCTTCCCTTGAAATAGCCATCACCGCCATTCCCGGCACTCTGACCGCCAGTGCTGATCGACTTGAATGCGATCGTGTCGGAAACGTGCGGCATTCCCTTTGGCATGGGAGTTGTCATGTGAGCCTCCGTGATGAGTTGGTTTCTTGCACCATCCATTCCGAGCGGGGATGATGGATGTGCTCGTCGAGTGTGGTCCCAGCTTGCTTAAGCGGCATAGATGCCAAATCGGATGGCACCCGGTTGGGGGGTACGCACGAAAGACTGACATACGTTGGCGTGGCTTGCTCGCGGCGTAGTCCGGAAAAGTCGCCAGCGCTTCTGTTCGATCATGCGCAACCCCGCAAGTGGCGGCAGGCTTGCCGCCACTCCATCGGGTTGATCACCAGCAGGAATTTTCGCGCGCTATGCTGTCAAATGAAGATCGGACAGAAGGTGCATGGCGAGATCACCCCCCAACGCGACGTTGCCGTGGCCGCCGTCCCCGCCGACTCCGGCGATCTGGACCGCGCTCTGATCGAAGTGCACGTTGTTGGTCTGATCCGCCTCGGCGGTGGAATGCGGACCAGCGATGGCAATGTTGATCGGCGCATAGATCGCGACGCTGACATCGATGAGGGTGCCCGAGGCGTGGCCGCTGCCGCCATTCCCCGCCCCGTTGGCCCCGGTCGCGATCGCGTCGGAGCCGCCCCAGAAGCCGGCGGAGGCAATGCTTCCATTCCCCCCGATGGCGGCGTTGCCGTTACCGCCGTTCCCGCCGACGCCGGCCACCTGATAGGAGGATTGATTCAAATCCACATTGTTTGTCTGGGTGGCGTGAACATTGGAATTGTATCCCGCCACCGCGATGTTGACCGGGTCATACAGCGCGAAAGACGTGTGGACGAGGCTGCCGTAAAAGTTGCCGTCTCCACCGTTGCCGGCGTGGCTGTCGCCAGTCTGGATCAGTTCCCCGTGGTTTCCGCCGCTGCCTGACCCAAAGCCATATCCGAGCGCGGATACGTCGCCGCCGACGGCGACGTTGCCGTTTCCACCATTTCCGCCGACACCTGCGATCTGGATGGCCGATTGATCGATCTCGACCGTATTCGATTGACTGGCTTGGGCGGTACCGCCAAAGCCCGCCAGCGCAATGTTGATCGGATGGTAGATTACAATAGGAGCATCCAGCAACATTCCGGAGAAGTGACCGTCGCCTCCGTTGCCGGCGCTATTGTCGCCGGTCGCGATCACGCCGGAGCCGGTGGAAGCAATGCCGGCGTTTCCCCCCGACGCGATGTTGCCGTTGCCGCCATTTCCTCCGATGCCGGCCATCTGAACGGCCGATTGATCGAAGGTCACATTGTTCGTCTGGTTGGCCAGGGCGCTGGAATCGTATCCTGCAGTGATCGTGATATTGATTGGTTCGTAGATCGCCAGGGAAGCGTGGATGATGCCTCCATAGAAATACCCATCTCCGCCGTTGCCGGCTTCGTTAGCCCCGGTGTGAAGCAGTCCGGAGTCAAGCGAGCTATTGCCTGAGCCGGAAGCGTGCGCGAGGACGGATACGTTCCCGCCAACCGCCGCGTTGTCATTTCCGCCATTGCCGCCGACCCCCGCAATCTGGGTGGCGTGCTGATCGATCTCAACCATGTTGGACTGATGGGCATCGGCCGTGCGATGAGCGCCCGCGAACGCGGTGTTAAGCGGATTGAACATCGCGACAGGGGCATCTATCTCCGCCCCGGAGAAGAAGCCGTTGCCGCCATCACCGGCGCTATTGTCGCCGGTGTCGATTGCGGAATGCTGCGGAGAGTGCAACCACGGCGCGCCTGATGCGCCATGCCCATCGTGCCCATGCCCATCGTGCCCATGATGAGGCTGGTGATGCAGTCGGATTGCATCCGACATATCTCGAAAACTCATGGTCGCCTCCCTCGTCGCAGTCGCTCTGCAGGACTCGACAGGCCTCTTCCGAGGAGAGAATGTCACCCCGGGCAAGTCAAAAGCCGAGCCGTCAATTCGGGTTGCGCCTTTTGGTGGAGGGTCGTGATATCGGCTACACCCGTTCGGGTGGAGGGCGGTTTCAATAGCGGACGACAGTATCCGGAATGCGCGGATGTGGCGGGGACGCTATCGAGGCGCTCGATCCAAACCTCGTCGTCGAGATCGAGCTGATTAAAACAGCGTTCGGAATTTCAAAAAATGCGAGTTGGTGCCTTATTCTGAATGGACGCGTGCTTGCTGCCGATCCAACCAGAGCGCTCGGCGCCGCAGCCTTCCGAGCCGCGCGATAAAGGTATCGCGCGGCTTCGTCTCAACGTCTGATCGTGCGGCTATCGCGAGATTAACTCCGGCCGCCTTTCAGTGATGGGCCGAAACGCTCTTGACGCACTCGGACAGCATATCAGCTGATACGGTATGGCTGACGTCGCCGAGACTGAGGATGCCGACCATCCGCTTGCTCTTGTTGATCACCGGCAGCCTGCGCAGCTGCAGCTTCTCCATGTGTTGCATCGCCTTTGCGAGATCATCGTCCTCCCGGCAGCAATGGATGCCTTCGGTCATCACATCGCGCGCCGTCGCGCGGCGAGCGTCGAAGTTTTTGCTCGCGAGCCCTTTGCAGACGATGTCGCGGTCGGTCACCATCCCGATCAGTTGGTCGTCCTCCCCAATCGGAAGGCAACCGATGTCATGCGCCTGCATCAGTTTCGCTAGCTCGGTGACAGGGGTAGTGGGGCTGACCCAGTCGACACCCTTGTGCATCACCTCTTTGACTTTCATGGCGGAACCTCCGTTATCGGGTTTCATTTAGTGCATTGCAGCACGGCCGCCCCCTGTTTTCACAACTATACAACGGATCGGGTGCGAGGTCGCTGGAGAAATTGCTGCGCGATCGAACCGGAAGCCGTCGCTGCACCCTGCTGCACAACTGACAGCGACTTCGCGGCCGGGCTCCCGCCCGGCGTCGGAAAGCGGTGTGTCAAAACCATCTGACGCGGTAGGCTGTGCTGCTGCCCGCCTCCAGATGGGACCAAAGGAAATGAAAGAGAAAAAGGACATCGTGGAAAACTGGCTGCCGCGTTACACCGGCACGCCGCTCGCCGAATTCGGAGAATATGTTCTCCTGACCAACTTCGACAATTACGTCGAATGGTTCGCCACGGCGTACGGCGGTTTGGTAAAGGGCGTGGATCGACCGATGCCCAACGTGACGGTCGATGGAATTACGCTGATCAACTTCGGCATGGGAAGCCCGAATGCGGCGACGGTGATTGATCTGTTGAGTGCCATCGCGCCGAAAGCCGTCTTGTTTCTTGGCAAATGCGGCGGGTTGAAACGCAAAAATCAGATTGGCGACCTGATTCTGCCGATTGCGGCCATTCGGGGCGAAGGTACCTCGAATGATTACCTGCCACCGGAGGTCCCCGCGCTGCCCGCGTTCGAGTTGCAACGCGCGGTGTCGACGATGATCCGAGATCTCGGTCACGACTATTGGACAGGTACCGTGTACACGACCAATCGTCGTGTCTGGGAACACGATGATCGCTTCAGGGATCTGTTGCGTCGTACACGAAGCATGGCAATCGACATGGAGACTGCAACAATCTTTGCCGCAGGATTTGCCAACCACATTTCGACCGGCGCGCTGCTTCTTGTGTCCGATCAGCCAATGATCCCCGAGGGTGTGAAGACCGAAGCGTCGGATCTGATGGTGACCGCGAACTATGTCGAACGACATATCAAAATCGGGGTAGAGGCCTTGAAGCTGGTGCGGCGCCGTGGCCGCAGTGTGAAGCATTTGCGTTTCGAAAACGACTTCGATGCAGGGCGCGAGACGTAAAGAGGCGTTGCACCGCCGTCGCGCAACCGGAATTCAGCCGAGCAGCAACAGCCCGCCGGCCAGGAGAAGCGCCAGCGTCCAGATCAGGTCGACATTGAGCCAGGCGTGACGCAGGATTTCGAGTCCGATCCACTCATACACGCAGACCGCAACGGCCGTGCTGACAGTCAGCATCGCCAGCGTGTGAATCCCCACACCGAGCAGTGCGGCAAGCAGTGGGCTGGTAGTAGTCGGCCCTGAGGCTGCCGGAAAACAAAGCGGCATCAGCACTGGCCACAGCATCAGACCGGCGCCGTGCGTGGTCGCCATGAGAAATGACCACGCTGTGAGCGCTGCCAGTCCCGCCTGCATACCCACGCGCACGCGATGCCGATGCCCGTAGCGCCAGTGATACAGCGCCCAGCCGATCAGGAAGAGACCGGCGCCGATGCGGACCGCGCGCAGATCGATCACCAGGCCGGCCCAAACGAACGCGCCTGCCACGATGGCGATCGAGAGGGCGTGTCCGAGCGCAATGGGAAGGGGTGAGAGCCACAGCACACGCCGGTTGTGGCGATGAAGTCCGAGCGCGACCGCGAACAGCCAGCCCATCGCGGGATTGAGACCATGAAATGCCCCAAGGCCCGCGAGCGCGAGCCATGGCCAGAACTCGGAGGAGACGGGATTCATGGGGCGCTATTCCGACTTATCGCGGCTCCGGATATGCGGTGCGAGCCGATTGCGTCATGCGTTCATGCTTGCATGCCGGCGCGCGTTCAATGATCGAGTCGGGCCTTGCTTCGTCACGGATAGCAATAGGAATCCGACGAGCAGTCGCCGCCTTCGAGACGCACCTGGTGCGGCCTGTGCGATGCCGGCCAGTCCACAAAGAATCTGGAATCGAAAGCGATGCCGCCTTTCGGATCGGCGTCGAGCTTGACCATCCAACCCTCGATGCCATCGGGATAGAATTGTGGGTCGACGGCGCCGTACAGCGAGTTGGTGAAATAGACGCGCCGGCCGTCGCGGCTGATCTCCACCATCTGCGGGCCGCCGCTGAGTGCGCCGTTCCTGGCAGCGGGATGCGTTGCCTTCGACACGATGCCGCCAATGCGCACCTTGCCGGTCAGCTTCGGCTTGAACGGGTCGGAGACGTCGTATTGCTGCAGGTCGCCGGTGCCCCAGCAGGCGACGTAGAGGAACTTGTCATCCATCGACAGGTCGATGTCGGTGACCAGCGGCGGGCAGGCCTTGAATCCTTTCAGCACCGGGGGAAGTTGATCTTCGCTGGCGGGTTCGGCCGGAATCTCGATCACTTTCCGCACCGCCCACTTGTCGCCGTCGCGATACCAGGTCCAGATCGAGGACGACAGATTTTCCAGGCTGATCACGCAGTTGACGAAGCCGTAGGCCTTGGTGGGGTCGTGGGCTGGCCGCAGCTCGAAAACCAGCTGATACTTGTCACCGAAGTCGATCGTCTGCAGATGCTTCCGTTTCTGTAAGTCCCAGAAATGGAGCCGCCGGCCGTATTTGGCGCCAAGCAGCACTTCCGGGATGAGCCCGTTCTCGAATGTGTCGGGCGTGCCCCACTCGCTGGTGACCAGCGTGTCGTGGCCGAGATGCCACCAGGCATCGTAAGCAAGATATTGCGGCCCGCGATCCATCTCCCACTGTCCGAGCACGTCGAAGCTCTCGTGATCCATCAGGAAGATGCCGCCCGGTCCCTTGCCCTCGCGGTTGCCGAGGGCCGCGACATAAATGCCTTCAGGCCCGCAATGCACAGTGTGCGGGCGCGTGTAGCCCGCCTTGTCGGCGACCTCGTCCGGCTCAATCACTTTGACGATCTTCGGCGCTCTCGGGTCGGGCTTGGTGTCGAGGATGTGAATGCGCGAAGACCTCAAGCCCGGCACCACCAGATAGCGGCGCTCGGCATGCGGGTGCGGTGCATTGGGGCACAGGCACGAGGAGCAGGCATTCCAGCCGAAGTGATGAAGTTCATCACCGACGTTGGGCATCGGTGTCGTACTGACGATTTTGGAGTAGGACTTCGACCTGGGATCGACATCGACGACAGCGATCGCGTCGGGTGTCTTTCGGTCTGGGTCGAACGCGGCGACGTAAGCCACGGTCTCGGGCGCGGCCTTCGAGGCCATGCGCGGGGAGGGGTAGAAGCTGGGGTCGGGTTTCCAATTTGCCATGTGCGGTGCTCCCGGGTCAGTTCCATTTGAACAACCAAAGCCCGCGGATGCCCCCTCAGCCGCAGGATATTTCACCAGGCCAGTGTTCCGAACACGATCTTAAGCCGAATGGACGGTCCCGGGGAGCAGAAAAAAGCAGTTCCTGCGATTTGCTTCCGCACCTCGGCGCTATCTTGACAGCGTGAAGAAGACGCTCTTCCGACGCACAGGTGCCGGAGCCCCGCGCCCCGGAATTCAGTGATCTCGCGCGATTCGCGGCGGGCGGATGGCAATCATCCGCCGCCGATCTCGCGCGCCCCGCCCAGCAGCTTGACGTTGAGCTTGCCACCCGCGAACAACATATCGTCCAGCGCCTCGCTGATATCGGTTGATCCAACATTTGTGCCGCCATCCCGGGCGATGCTGGCCTGCGCCACACGCCGCATCAGCTCCTTGATGAATGCGGCGCTGACGCCCTCGGTCCGTTGCGAGGCCTCGCTCACGACGGCATCGCCGAGCGGCAGACCCCGGCCGTAGAGCCGGACCAGCTTCTCGCGGCCGATGTCGTTTGGCACCGGCACCTCGATCGCCTGGTCGATGCGACCGGGGCGGCCCGCCAGCGCGCTCTCCAACTGCTCCGGCCGGTTGGTGGTGAGGACGAACAGGATATCCGCATCCTGCTTCAGTCCGTCCATCTCGTTGAGAAGCGCATTGAGCAACACTTCATCGCAGGCTCCCATCTGGTTGCGATCGCGCGCAATCAGATCGACATCCTCGATCACGACCATTGCGGGCTGCAGCAGGCGGGCCAGACTCATGTATTGCGCGAGCAATCCGACCTGTGCCGCGGTGATGATCAGGGTGGTGTGGCCCGGAAGGTTGTTGGCGAGATAGCGGATGGTGTGGGTCTTGCCGGTTCCGGGCGGCCCGTAAAGCAGGATACCCTTGCGGGTCGATTGCCCGAGCTGGCGCAGGAGCGGGCGGTTCTTCACAAAGTCGAGGACGTTGCGATCGAGCAGCTTCAGCGTAGCCTCGGGCAGGATGACGTCCTCGCGTTGAACCGCCGGCAATTTGTGGACCATGATGCCTCTCGTGCGCCCTCTATAGTCTCGTTCGGCATCGAGCGAGATGACCTTGCCGCGATAGCAACGCGCTTCATTGACCGCATGCTCCAGTTCGGAGAAACAGCGTTGCACGAACTCCGCCCCTTCAGCGCCAGCGGGCACGGCGATCTCGACCCGGGCTCCTGACCCGCGGTCGTGTTCCCGATCGGCAGAAAGCACGACGGCGTAGCGCAGGTCGCCGGTTCGGCAGAGCCACAGGCCGTTGTCGAGGCATTTCACCGGCGCGCTTTCGCCGACATCGACCTCGTGATACTGCGCCGCCGCAATCGTGAGAGCGTTCCGGCCATCACGGCTCAGTGCCGCGAGAGATAATGTCTCGTAGCGGTTTTGCTCGTAAATGCCGAAAAACCGCAACGGGGACTCTGAGAACAATTTGTCGATAGCGGCTTGAACGTCGGCGCGCATGTGGCCTGGGAACTGCCGCGAGGTCGCGACCAGCCGATCCGGCGGAATGCCGTTGAAATGAGAGGACAGCGCCTGGTAAGCGTATTCGAATTGCTTTTCGCTGACGATGTCGGGTAGCTGGCTGCTGATCCCGTCGATGCATTCATCGCAGACACGCGTCACGCCGCCTTTCAATGAAAGCTTATTCGCGCCGAACAGATCGCCACAGAGCTTGCAGGGGGTATCAAATAATTTATCGTCTGAGGGGGCCGGCCGGCTCGTGATCCGGAGCGGATGACCGGATTCGTCAATGCGTTGTCGCGCGGCTTCCAGAAGTTCGTCGGCGATCTCGCGGGGATAGCTCCCGCAACTCGCCTTTTGTTCTCGCTCAATGGCGTCGATAAATCTGAACGAGTCCGCCAGCGGCTTCTTGAATACCGAGTGCAGAAGTTCGAGGAGAAAATCTAGCGGCGTTTCATCGTCGTCGTGAAAAATAATCTCGCGGTGGCGGGTAGCGGCCTCAACATCACTCATTTGAAAATTGCCCCTGATTAAATTGCACCTTCGGCATAACGAGGGCCGAAGCTAGAACAAATCAGGAACAATGTCACTACCCCTGCGTGTAGCCTGTGCAGGGGTGGTGCCGGGCGCCAGCCAGCGGCCCCGGAGGGGATGACAACTCCAGCGCGTGGGCGAACTACAAGGTAATTTCAATAAGGTATCAGATCATCGTTTTGTTCTGAGGGGCGCGCCATTTGCGAACGAAACCACCAACAATTCCGATCGCCGTCTTTTTGAATAGGATGTGCGGTTCATGGTCAGCACCACCCCTCAAACCTCCTCACATCCACTCGCCGCAGCCGTCATTGAGCGGGTTGAGAACCGGCGCCGATAGTCGCGTGGCGATATCGCCAGGTGGCGTTGGAACGTGGTGCGCATCCGTTCTTCATCGCCGAAACCGCAGCTGCGGGCGATGCGGTCGACGCCGTGCTCTGCCGGTGCTGCGCTATGCCAAGGTCGAAGACGCCATCGCGCGCGCGAACGATACCGAGTTCGGACTCGGCGGCAGCGTCTGGTCGAAGAATCTCGAGCGGGCCTTCGCCGGCCTCGCAAATCAATTCGGGCACGGTCTGGATCAACCGGCATCTCAACCTGCAGCCCGACATTCCCTTCAGGGGCGACAAGCAGTCCGGCATCGGAGCCGAACTGGGCCACGCCGGCCTCGAGGAATATACTCAGCCCAGGATCATCAACATGGCCAAGCAGCGGGCCTGAGGCGTCCTTTGGCCGGTCGCCCATAATCCCGCTGCCTGGACGACGCCGTTTCAACGCACCAGAAAAACCAGCTTGCCGCGAAAGTGGCGGGATTCGCTCAAGCGATGCGCGGCGACGGCTTCGCTGAGTTGATAGCGGGTCACTTCCGGGGGACGGACGGCGCCCGCCGCAACCAGCGCCACGATGCGCTCGAGATGCGGCCGGTCGCGTCCGACATGGGGCCGCAGTGCAACGACATCGCTGCGCTCCGGCTTCGGCGCTTGTGCGCCGGAGGCGATGAAGGCCGCCCGGCCGCCTGGCTTCAGCACGGCGAACGACCGCTGCGCGACATCGCCGCCGACAGTATCGAACACCGCGTCGCAGTCTTTCACCACCTTGGTAAAATCGACCGAATTATAGTCGATGATCTCATCGGCGCCGATTTGGCGCAGATAGCCATGGTTCACCGCACTTGCGGTGGTGATCACGCGGGCCCCCAGATGTTTTGCCAATTGAATGGCAAAGCCCGCGACGCCGCCGGCGCCGCCCTGGATCAGGATCGTCTCGCCCTTCTGCAGTCTCAAGGTGTCTTCGACGGCGCAAATCGCTGTCAACCCGGCCAGCGCCAATGCAGCGGCATCGACATGTGACAGGGAAGCGGGTTTCCTCGTCACGATCGCGGCCTTGATCGCGATCTTCTCCGCATAAGCGCCCTCCTGGCCGGCGTCGCAGACGGCGAACACCTCATCGCCGACGCGCAGGTCGCTGACACCTTCGCCAACGGCGGAGACGACGCCGGAGAAATCCCGACCAAGAATGTAGGGAAAGTGCGCGATCTGGTTCGATTTACCCTCGCGCACTTTCCAGTCCGCGCCATTGACACTGGCGGCGACAATATCAACCACGATCTCGCCGGGTGCGGCCACAGGATCCGGCATCTCGCCGAATTGCAGGACTTCCGGTCCGCCGTGGCGTTCGATGAAGGCAGCTTTCATTGGGTTTTCCCATTCTCGGCGGAGCGCATTTTCGTTCCGCGATCAAACAAGTATAGCGAGGGCAATCTCGAATGGCCGGAGCTATCTTTTCGGTGACCAGCCATAGGCCTTGGCGCAGGCGCCGCCCATCAGCATGGTCCGCTCACTGTCGCTGAGCCGGGTCGTCTTGAGGAACGGCACGACGGCCTGCTCATAATTGACGACCGCGAACGCGCGCGTCCAGTCGGTGCCCCACAGGCAGCGGTCGAAACCCCAGGCGTCGAACACGCGGGCCAGCGGATCCCAGATGTCCGGAAAAGGATACGGCTCCCTGGACAGCGTGCAGGCGCCGCTGACCTTGATCACCACGTTCGGGCGCTTGGCGAGCGCCAGCACCTTCGGCAACTCGGCCCAGGGCTGCGCTGGCGCGGGTGGCTGGCGTGGTTGCAGGATGCCGAGATGGTCGAAGATGAACCGCACATCGGGATGGCGATCGATCAGCGAAGTGCCGGCGTCCAGATTGTCCCAGCACAGGATGTTGACCGGAAAGTCGTGCCGAACCGCCGCGCGCAAAATCCGGTCGAGGCCGGGGTCGTTCGGGTCGCGGCCGTTTTCCCTGGTCAGCATGATGCGGATGCCGACCGTGCCCGGCGTCTTTTTCCAGTCGGCGACGACATCGGCCACGTCGGGATCATCCGGGTCGACCGGCTTGACGATGGCCATCCGGCCGGGATGGGCGCGTTGCACTTCGACGGCATAGCTGGCGTCGTAGCGGTACATCGAAAAAGAGGAGATGAAGATCGCGCCGTCGACGCCGACCTTGTCCATCGCCGCCACCATCTCGTCCCCGGTGACGTGATCGGGCCAGTTCGGCACGCTGTGCCAGGGGCGCTTCGGCGTGTTCGCCTCGTAGGCGTGGACCTGGGAATCGATAATCGTCATCGGGGCAGTTCCTCCATGCTCGCTTCTTTGAGGATGGAGGATGCCACAGATCATTTCTCCCGGCGACGTCGGCTGCGTGAGGCCAGACATGCGCCTGGAGCGGTGGCCCGGTCTCCGTCAGATGCCGGCGACGAGCTTGGGCGCAATCCGCGTGACGCCTTCCAGGATGCGGTGGACGCGAAGGCGCTTTTGACGAACAGCGCGTGACGCGGACGGCGAAGTCGTGTGGTCCTGACGCCCCGGCGCTGGCGTCAAGTTCG